>FSXA01001383.1_pt1 | contig 12355 bp, 5 predicted proteins | sample 1638081 | NCBI WGS metagenome assembly FSXA01 (sample SAMEA3914788, study PRJEB12502) | metagenome | biome: forest; material: soil | place: Canada | collected 2011-07-03 | depth 0.1 m
GCATAAAGGAGCAATCCGCAACGGCATTGAAACTCCCCGCCTCTTTTCAAACAACGGACGTTTGCCTGGGACCTTCAGTATCGACGCCGATAGAAGAGGGTAGCGAACCTGGATGGCATCCATCCCGTCCTTCCATTGCTCAATCGTCGTCGCGCCGTTCACTTCAACGACAATTGCGTGAGACACATTAACACTCTGCTCAAGCAGCCAAAAGAGCTCTTCAAAAGCGTCGAGATCGCGCAGCTTAATCGCATTCAGAGATTGAGGATCATGTTCAATATCTGGGTAGAAAACGGCGGATGGACGCTCCATGAGCTCGATCTTCTTTTGTTGATCACTCATTGTCCACTCTCCTGATTCCTTTGAAACCCACGAATCGCCACAGTCAACGACTGCGGCTTCTCTGCCAATCCGCTCGCATACACGATCCGATCCCGGGGAACGTGTTTGATACTCGATGGGCTCCGAATGATTGCTTTCTCTTGCACTTTCACTTTGATCCTGGCATGGGTCTCTTTTGCCATCTTCCGTGTGTCACTCCCTCAAGGCCTTTAGCCCGGCGGGGCATCACATGCTTCTGTTATGGCAATCGCTGTGCCAATCGTAAAGCGCTGAAAATAAGCGAAGTGGAGCAATGACTGAATTGCGATTTTCACAAATTTGCGAAAATCGCAACCACGGGCTCTGAGGAGTTCGTTGAGGAAGGCGGCTAATTCGCAGCTCTTGAGTGACCTAAAGTTTCGAAGCGATTCCATCTCTGCGAATCTTCCTGGCACGCACCTCGTGCATGAGCAGGAGGTCTCGCTGTTGTTACGATTCTGGCATGCGGGGCAGAAATGCTCCTTCCTCTCAGCGCTCCGAAGGGGAAGTCCACCCGCAAAGGATTCGATTCACTCCGTCGCGAACTCCGCAACACTTGCGGCTAGAGGATGCGTCTGCGACATGGCGACGACTAACTCCTCGTCGAGAAGATGGGTCCATCGAATGCTCGTCTGTGGATTCACGCACGCAGAGGAGAGAAGCTTCTCGCGCCACATCGCACTCTCGCTCGGGGAAAATGCGAAGCTGACCGCCTCCACACAGGGTCGGACTCGGCGCGGCTAGAACTTCCCGTGAATGTATGGGCCGCCGCCCGAATGCAAGGGAAAAGTGAACGTTCGATCGACAGGTGTGCGCAAGTCTAGCCATCGACATCTCTGTCAGAATTTCGACAATGGAAGGGCTGCCCCAAGCGGCTCCGTTCTTACCGGGCGTAACGACAGAGGTTATTCCGATTGATCATGCCGAGCATTTTGCACTCCCTTCGCGCCTAGGCATTTGTTTCTGTCGCTCTTCAGCGATGGCACACGGCGTGCTGGCCACAGGGCTGAGACAGCCATAGGCCGTCCGATTCCATTCATCAGGAAAGGTTGCGATGATGAGCGAGCATACGAAAGAAAGATCCATATTGGAGCACCCGTCCCGACGGAGCTTCCTCGGTATGAGCTCAGTAGCCCTGGCTACTGCAGCATTCACTGGATTGACAGCAGACGCCCAAACCCAAGCAAGTACCCAGAAGGCAGAACATGACCACTCATCCAGCGATCCGGGGCAGGAGAATCGCGGCCTTCTTGCTCTGAATCCCGACTCGAACATGCCTCCACCGACCGACCACGGAGACGTTGTGCCCCTCTGGTACTCCTTCGATCTGGTGAAGAAGCGCGTGGGAGAGGGGGGGGTGGACTCACGAGGTGACCCAACGCGTCCTTCCTTCTTCACGGGACATCGCGGGCGTCAATATGCGTCTGACAGCGGGAAGCTACCGCGAGATGCACTGGCATACCGCGGACGAATGGGCGTACGTGCTCTACGGCAATGCTCGCGTGACGGTGATGAACCCCGATGGAACGATGTTCATCGACGACGTAAGCGAAGGAGATCTCTGGATCTTTCCCGCCGGCTTCCCGCATTCGATTCAAGGTCTCGGTCCAGATGGTACAGAGTTCCTTCTGGTCTTCAATCAGGGCAATTTCTCGGAAGACGGTACGATGCTGCTCTCCGAGTGGGTGGCCCACACCCCGATTGAAGTCCTGGTAAAGAACACGGGCCTGGACGCTAGCGCCTTCGAGAACACGCCCGGCGCGCCGCTCTACATCTTCCCCGGCACGGTGCCCGGATCTCTCGAACAGGATAAGGCTGAGATCGGCGGTGCAGCGGTCGCATCGAAATATCAGTACACCTTCCGCATGAAGTCCATGACGCCGACCCGTGAGACCAAGGGGGGTTCTGTGCGGGTGGTGGACTCGCGAAACTTCCCCACCTCAAAGCACATCGCTGCCGCTCTGGTCATCGTGAAGCCGGGCGGGCTGCGCGAACTTCACTGGCACCCCAATGCGTCGGAGTGGCAGTTCTGGATCGCCGGCAAAGGCCGCATGACCGTGTTCTTCCCGGTCGACAACGCGCGCACGATGGACTTCAACGCCAACGATGTAGGGTTCGTTCCGTCGAACGCGCCACACTACATCGAAAACACAGGAGACACCGATATGGTGTTCCTCGAAACCTTTGCCAGCGAGGAGTTCATGGACGTATCGCTGAACCAGTGGCTCCGGCGCGTGCCCAGCGAGATGCTGAAGGCGCATCTGAACATCGACAAAGCGACGGCCATGAAGATCCCGGCGGAAAAGCTCGAAGTCATCTAGCAACCATCACCATCCAGCGGAGAGAGCCTCGTCGCATCCGTGGATCTCACCAGGAGAGGTGAGTCGACAGGGGCAGAGTCCGTCTTCCGGAGCAGGTGTAGATCTCACCTGCTACCCGATGGAACAACAGGAGAGCGCTTATGTGGATTGTTCGCTTTGCGCTGCAGAGGCCGTACACATTCGTTATTGTCGCGGTGTTGATTGGGATCTTCGGCTTCGCAGCTATCGCGACAACGCCAACCGACATTCTGCCGGAGATCAACATCCCGATCGTTAGTGTGATCTGGACCTACAGCGGGATGGACTCCGATGATATGTCCAAGCGCATCGTCGGGGTGTGTGAGCGGGCTCTGCCGACCACGGTCAACAACATTCAGTACACCGAGTCGCAATCCTATTATGGCGTCGGCGTGATCAAGATCCATTTTCAACCCGACGTGCAGATCGACCTTGCGATTGCGCAGGTCACGGCACTGGCGCAGTCCCTCTTGCGCCTGATGCCACCGGGCATTCTGCCGCCGTATGTCCTCAAGTACGACGCCTCCAGCGTTCCCATCGTGCAGGTGAGCCTCGGAGGAAAGGGCTTGTCGCAAACTGAACTCTATGACCTTGGCCAGAACTTCATTCGTGGTCAGTTGGCGACCATCAAGGGCGCAGCGGTGCCTCTGCCTTATGGCGGCGAGCAGCGATCCATCATGGTGGACGTGGACCCGATACAACTGGTGGCCAATCACCTCACCGCGTCCGATCTTTCTCTCGCGCTTAGCAACCAGAACCTGGTTACTCCTTCGGGAACGGAAAAGATGGGCGACCGCGAATACCTGGTCGGGACCAACAGCAGCCCCAACACGATCGCCGCGCTCAATGAGCTGCCGATCCGGGCATCCAATGGCGCGATCCTGCAGATGAAGGATGTAGCGTGGATTCACAACGGGTATCAGCCACAGACAAGTTATGTGAGTGAGAACGGGCAGGCATCGGCACTGCTGACCGTGATCAAAAACGGAGCGTCGTCCACGTTGACCATCGTCGACCAGGTGAGAGCGGCCATCCCAAAGATCAAGGCTGGCCTACCCAGCGCGCTGACGCTCACTCCGCTCTTCGACCAATCGGTACTGGTGCGAGCCTCAATCCAGGACGTTGTGCAGGAGGCGATCACAGCTGCGTTCCTTACCGCCATGATGGTGCTGGTGTTTCTCGGCAGTTGGCGAAGCACGCTGATTGTGAGTGCATCGATCCCGCTGGCCGTGCTGTTCGCTATCGCCGTGTCCTCGGCTCTCGGCGAGACGATCAACATCATGTCGCTGGGAGGATTGGCGCTGGCAGTGGGCATGCTGGTCGACGATGCGACGGTGGAGATCGAGAACACGCACCGCAATCTCGGCATAGGGGTGAAGACGCCGCTGGCCACAGCGATCCTCGACAGCGCCGAACAGGTAGCGATGCCGGCGCTGATCTCGACGATGTCGATCTGCATCGTCTTCGTGCCGGTCACCCTGCTCTCGGGTTCGGCAAAGTTCATCTTTACGCCCCTGGCCTTGAGCGTAGTTCTGTCTCGTTGAGTGGATATCTTCGTAGAGCGGGGAGAGAACGGATAGAACGCGATTTTCGATGCGATCGACCATTACCTGAATGATCGTCCGTGTGTACTCGACGCTCCTTTGGTTGAAGCGCCAAACCCGCCGCTTTCCGCAGAAGTTTCCGTTTCAGCTCCAGTCGCCACTATGGACGACGCGCGACTTCCGGAGCGCTTGCGTCGATTGATCAGGAAGTACAACCCAGTTGAAAGGGACTACCGAAATAGAACTCTCGGCAAAGCCGGGGGAAGCATTTGTCGTAGAGCTTGAGCGGCGCCGTTGAGGAAGGCGCCTAATTTGCAGCTCTTTAGGGGTCTGCGGTTTTGAAGCGATTCTTGTCGATCTTTAGCAACTTGATCTTCGATTCCAGAGTTGATCCGGGGATGCCAAGTTTGGTAGCGGCTCCTGACGGTCCCGACACCTGTCCTCCGCATTCGGCTAGCGCTGCCTCAATGATTGCTTTCTCCTGGAAAGAAGGCTTCCTTGAAAGGCCAAGCCGCGTGTCCGGCTCAGTTGAGACAGGTCGACGAGAAAGCCAGCACTCGTCGACTGAGAAGTTGTCTGTTTCACAGACGATGACCGATCTCTCGATCACGTTCTGCAATTCCCGTATATTACCTGGCCAGGGGTACGACTCCAGAAGATCAAGGCTCTTCTTGTTGACTGCCTGAAACATCTTCCCGGCTTTCCGCGCGAAGCGATCGATAAAGTACTCGACCAGCAGCGGAATATCTTCTCTTCGTTCTCGCAGAGAAGGTATCTCAATCGGAAAGACGTTTAGCCGATAAAACAGGTCGCTCCGGAACGTCCTAGCAGCTATCGCAGCTTCTAAATCGCGGTTGGTCGCCGCAATCACTCGAACATCATTCTTGATGGATGCAGTTCCGCCGACGCGCTCGAATTCGTGTTCCTGCAGAACTCGCAGCAGCGCGATCTGAGTCTCTGCAGGAAGCTCGCCGACTTCATCAAGGAAGATCGTGCCTCCTTCGGCCATCTCAAAGCGTCCTAAACGTCGCTGAATTGCACCGGTGAAGGCGCCCTTTTCATGGCCGAATAACTCCGAGGCGATCAGTTCGCGCGGGATGGCAGCGCAGTTCACGCTGACAAAGGCGCGTGAGGAACGTTGCGACCGCTTGTGGACCGCACGCGCGATCAGCTCTTTGCCCGTTCCCGTTTCGCCCGTGATCAGAACCGTGGAGTTTGTGGGGGCGACCTTTGATATACGGGAGAGCACCGCGCGGAGGACGGGAGAAGTGCCGACGATCTCCTCGAACATTGACGACTGATCGATTTCCTGCCTTAGAGCCAGATTCTCTCGGTAGAGTTGATCCCTTAGGCCTTTGATCTCCTCAAAAGCTTTTCGCAACGCCTCTTCGGCCTGCGCGCGTTCGGTGACGTCCATCATGGTACACACGAATTGCTCCACGTCCCCTGATGCGTTCAAGACTGGATGGCCAACCGTGTGGGTATATTTAACAGTGCCATTCGAAAGAACGATGCGGTGATCTACTTCGTATTCTGACTTTTCCCTGGTTGCTCGATCTTTTGCCTCTTGCACTTTGGCTCGATCCTCGGGATGTATGCGTTGCAGCCGGTCTTTCCAGGCCGACAGGCCCTGTCTTGGGTCAAAGCCGTAGATGCGATACCACTCGTCGGACAGATATAAGGCATCCCATCCTGGCACGCTCCAGACCCCACTCCCCGTATGCGTGAGCCGCTGCGCTTCCGCCAGATAATTCTCGCTCCGCCGCAACGCTTCACCGGCCTGCTTTTCTGCGGTAATGTCTCTTACAACACCCACGAATTCGAGGTCGCCTGAAGAGGCCTTCGACGCGTGCCCGATTACGTGGAGGTGCTTGATCGAACCATCTGGCATCAGCAAACGATGCTCGTAATCAAAATCCTCCTTCTCATTTGTCGCGCGGCTGAGAGACTGGTGCACAATATCTCTATCGTCGGGATGAATTCTCTGAAATATCAGGTCCAATGTTGGCTCAACGGCTCGATCGAGCGCAAAGATCTTGTAGGTCTCCTCCGAGAAGTAAATCTCTCCGCTGAAAACGCTCCAGCCGAAGCTGCCTGTGTGGCTGACGCTCTGCCCTTGAGCAAGGTAAGCTTCGCTATGTTGCAGGTCTGAATAGAGGCGAGCGTTCTCCAGCGAAATCGCGGCTTGCGAAGCGAGCAATTCCAGCACTGCAACCCGGTCCGCAGTGAAGGCGCTCGGCGTCAAATTGTTTTCGAGATAGAGTGCGCCAATCAGCGTCATTTGTTTGACGATGGGCAGGCACAGAATGGATCTGGGGCGCTTCTCCCGCAGAAACTCGTCCTCTGAGTACGAGTTTCCAATGGAAGCATCATCAATGACCACTGGCTCCCGTGTCCGGATGACATACTGAAGCACGGATTCGGGAAGGTCAATTGGACTGGTCGCTGTCTGTCGAGCGGTTACTTCGATTTCGCCGTGGCCGGTGATGGCCTCCGCCTCGATCCGCGGCTCATTCCCGCGCAGAAGAATGAGCAGACCCCGCTCGGCTCCTGCATGTTCCAGCACTATTCGCATGAGCTTCTCGATCAGTTTGGGAAGGACAATCTCGCTCAAGAATGCCTGTGAAGCCCTGACTACGGTCTCGACGTCCAACTGCCCAACCGGCGTGCCGATTGTAGCGGTGGTAGACGCAGGAACGCGTTCTTCGCGCAGCTGCGGGTAACGTTCGTCGAGTTGCTTCACCTTGCCAAGCGCGCCCCAGCGGTTGTAGCAGTTCCGAGCGTTGCGTAGATGCGTGTCGGCATTCGTCTCGACGCCGCGTGCCACGTAGAATTGTGCGGTAACCTCGTGGGCCAGCGCTTCATTCTGGACGAAGCCATTCACGTGAGCCAAGTGAATCGCCTGCTCGTAAAGACGCATGGAGTCCCTGTCCCGCCCTTCGATGCGGGCGATCTCGGCTGACACCAGCGCGTGCTTGTCGGCGAACGTCGGAGGATAGTTTTCGGCCCACTCACGCAGTTGTTCCCGATGCGCTGTCAGCAGGTCGCGCCACCCGATCTGATCGTCGGTGGAGCCCTTCTCATAAAGCGCCAACACCGTCAGCGCGTCATAAAAGTGATAGTCGATCAGCTGGATCTGGCCAGTCGCGGCGGGAAGAAGCGGCTTAGCCTTGTCGGCCGCCGCAAGGGCCTCAACATAGTTCCCTGACAGGTACCGCGCCTTCAGTTTTAGAATCCAGTACCAGGAGATCATCAAGGACGTACGGTCCCCGGTCAGCTGCGCTTCGAAGGTCGCCTCGTCGAAATGCGCGTCGTTGAAGGTGGAGAAAGCCGCGGTCCAGCCCTGCATGGTCGCGATGAAGCGTTGCTGGCTCACGATAAGGTCCACGATATCGCGGAACTTGGCTTTACGAGCGAAGTCCAGGCCCACCTCCGACTCCCGCCACACCGCGTCGAGCGGATCGTTTCGAATCAAAAGATGCGAGACGACAGTGAACATGCTGTAGCAAGCGAATGTCAGATCCCCCGTCTCGATCGCGGTGTGAAAGGCCGTCCGAGTGAAGTCGATTGCGCCCGCGATCGGCTGTGTCCAGACCGCGACTGCTCCCATCGCAGAGTAGGCCTTTGCCTGGCGGCTGATGAAGCCGTGCTTCTCGACCAGGTCGCATCCGAGCTTGGCGAAACGATAACCCTCGCGATAATGGTGGAACAACGGGCCGAGCGTAAACCCGAGAAAGCCAAAGGCGTTCGCGGATACGCCGCTCGTCCCGTGTTGCACGCTAATGTTCACCATGCGGCACAGCAGCAGACAAAACAAATGGAAGTCGGTAAAGCTGGCGGCGTTTGCAAGGACCAGCAATGGACGCATTGCGGCCTGTAGTTCCGGATCGGTCATCAGCGGCAAATTGATCAGGTCCTCAATCGAGCGCGAGTCTAGGTTGCGCCAGAGTGTCTTGTATTCGGCATCGACCTGCTCCCACGTCGGGTGTGTCGGTATCTCGATGCCAAACAGGCGTAGGCACGTGAGTCCGGTGGCCACAGCTTGCTGATTCTCGGACTTTACGATATGGAGCACGACCTTGAGATGATAGGCGGCAGCTTGATCGACTTTCGACGCGCCGCGCTGCAGTAACTCGGCAATGATTTGCTCGGCTTGTTCGAAGTTGCCGTTCAGAAATTCGCATTCGGCGCGCTCGAGCCACAGACTGAACATGAGTTTGTATTGGCTTCTCCAGTCGCTGTCGTCGAGCAGGGCCATGCCGGTCGCCAGATACACGGACGCCGACGCATAGGCCGCCGACGTCTTGGCCTTTCGCCCGGCACCCAGATCGATCGTCGCCACCTGCGCTTTCTCGTACCGGTCAATCAGCAGAGCGGCGCCCCGATTGAGCTGGTTCGCGACATCGAACAAATGCTCTGCGAGGCCCTCCGTTGTCATGCTCGCCAGCAGCACTCGGCCAATCCGAAGGTGTGCCCCCGCCCGCTCGCCTTCGGGGATAAGCGTATAGGCCGCCTCCTGAATACGGTCGTGGAGGAATGCATAGGAGCCCTCCAGGCAAAGGATCAGCCCCGTGCGGGCGGCCTCCAGGAGCGACGCGTGGATCTCCTTTTCTGATTCTCCGTAGACTAGGGTTAGTGTGGCGAATTCGACCACGTTCCCGAGACAAGCGAGTTGCTGTAGGGCGGTCTGCGTCGCGCCGGACAATCGCTTTAGCTTCCCCACGATGAGATCCACCACGTTGTCGGTGTAGCCCTTGGCGCGAATCCTAGCCACGTCCCAGATCCACGCTGCCGCATCCAGGTCGAGCCTCAGCAGCCCTTCCTCGGCCAACGCCGTGAGGAACTGGATCGCGAAGAACGGATTGCCGCCGGTCTTCTCGTGCACCAGTGTCGCCAGAGGATGGCCGGAATCCCCCTCACAGTGCAGTGCATCGGAGACGAGCCGGCCGACATCGTCGAGCCCGAGGGGCGCGAGCACGATCTCCTGCACCCTCGCATGCGTGCCACGGATTGCCTCGAGAGTCCTCATAAGGGGGTGCGTGAGGCCGACTTCGTTGTCCCTGTAGGCACCGACCATCAGCAAATGATGCACCTCTGGGTGCGTGATCAGAGTCTGGAAGAGGTCGAGCGTCGCGGTATCCAACCATTGCAAATCGTCGAGGAACAGAGTGAGCGGGTGCTCCGGCCGGGCGAACACGCCGAGGAAGCGCCGGAAAACCAGCTGGAAGCGGTTCTCTGCATCTCGCGGCGGTAGGTCAGGAACCGGCGGCTGTTTCCCAATAACGAACGCCAACTGAGGAACGAGGTTCTCGATGAGTTGACCATTTGGGCCCAGCGCTTCCCTCAGCGCGTCCCGCCACTGGTTCACCTCCGCTTCGCTCCTGGCGAGTATCTGTCGGACTAAAGTCTGAAAAGCCTGCGCCACCGTTGCATACGGAATGTCGCGCTTGTATTGGTCGAACTTGCCCATTGCGAAAAGCCCCCGCGGGGGGACGAGCGCCTTGTGCAGTTCGTTCACCATCGAGGACTTGCCGACACCGGAATAACCGGAAACGAGCACGAGCTCGGGGGTGCCCTGGGCCACGACCCGGTCGAAAGCTGCGAGCAATGCGTCGGTTTCGCGCTCACGCCCATACAGCTTCTCAGGGATCAGCAATCGGTCTGGGAGGTCCTGCGAACCCAATGGGAACGGATCGATGTGTCCCTGCGTTTCCCATTCCACCAGGCACTTGCGAAGATCGGCCTCGAGACCCGCCGCGGTCTGGTAGCGTTCCTCGACAGTTTTAGCCAGCAGTCGCAAGATCAGAGCCGAGAGGGGCGCTGGGAACACGCTGCGGTCAGGCGGAGTCGGTTGGCGCGCGATGTGACAGTGAACCCATTCCATGGCATCCGCGGCAACAAACGGCAGCTCGCCCGTAAGCATCTGGTACAAGGTGACACCCAAGGAGTAGAGGTCGCTGCGGGTATCAATCGAGCGATTCATGCGGCCGGTCTGTTCAGGCGCCATGTAAGCCAGCGTGCCGGCAATGAACTCGGGCGGCGCGGGTGCTTGACGCTCGTATTTGAGCTGAGACGCAATACCGAAACCGGTGAGCCACACGTTCCCGACGTCGTCGACGAGCACATTCGCAGGCTTGATGTCCTTGTGAATAAGGCCTTGCCGATGGACTCGGCCAACTGCCGTCGCCAAGCCAATGGCGATGCGCAGGAAGCGTTTCAAATCGAGTGGTTGCCCTTGGTCCCGCCGAAGAATCCGATCCAGCGGATCACCGCCATGGTCCTCAAGTATGAGGATCGTCCGCCCTTCGTGACGAGTGAGCGCCAGAGGCTTAGCTGCCCACGCGGAATCGAGTTCGGCCACTAGTGAGTATTCGTGCTCCAGCCGCCGAAGACCCTGAGGTGACTCATGGACTTCGGCAAGTGCCACTGCCAGGACCGCCGAAGAGTTATCTTTCTGTCGCCCCCGGTAAAGAGTGAAGTCCGCACTCTCTCGGAGGGGCACCAGTAGGTACCCAGAAGGCCCCGGGATAGAAGGAAGCTTCGTCGCCATGGCGGCACGACCTCAGAATATTCTCTTTGGCGAGAGGTTGGGAGGATCTCAACACCCGCTCGACGCGAAATTATTTGACGCACCGCACCATATACTGGCTGAAGAGCTACTCGGAGGCCCATGCTGCAGCATTCGCGCCGCCTGCGACTTCGTTCTGGTCGGCTACTCAGAATTGACCTTGATCTTGAAATCGCTGCCGGCCTCAAACATCCCTGAAAACGGTGTTACTGGGATGATCCTCCTTCCATCTGCCTACAAGATCTCCCAGGTGAAGATCAAGCGGCCGATCATCCCAGTAAATGCGACTTTGCAGGCACCACGCAGGATTGGGCAGGAGCCTATACACTGCCGAGAAAGGCAAGCAGGTGCCGAAAGTACACGGCCTGATCGTCCCACACGGCCATATGACTGCCGTTCGGGCAGATGGCAGAGGTCGCGTTCGGCATCAGTGTCGCCATTTTGCGCATGTCGGCAGGGTCCATCTCGTCATGATTCGAACCAAGGGTAAGCGCTTTCACCTTAATTTCATGCAGGCGGTCCCAACGCTCCCAGTTCTTCAGATTACCCGTCACCTCGAACTCGCTCTTGCCCTGCATCTGGTTGTAAATCTTCTCGTTCCCCAGGCGGAATGCACGCGTCACCGGCTCGGGCCACGGTTTCAACCGACAGATCATCTGCGGGTACAGATCCTCCATGACGATTCGTGTGTATGCAGGATTTTCGTAGTCCTTCGCAGCCTCCAGCGCATTGAACCGCACCAGCGTCTCAGAAGACAGCAGTTGGGTTTTCAGCGCGGCCGTTCGCTTGAGATAAGACTGAATGCCGGCAGTCATGTTGGAGATCACCAGGCCGCGCAAGTGCTGCTGGTAGTTCAGCCTTCCGAAACCAAGTCTTCGACTACAGGCACAAAATCCTTGTCCCCAGCAATCAGCGTTATTTCAGAGGTCCCTTTATCGACTTTCGGCGAGTCCTTGGCGATCTCGTAAGCGATCGCTACGTCGACCTTCTTTTCTTTACCGTGGCTCCGTTCGTACGTTTTCACCTTGAAGCCTTTTTGCTCCACTATCCTCCAAAAAGTGTCGGAAGGCGGCGGCGATCCCCATAGTTTTGCGGCTCCTATTTGCTTCTTGTCTCCGCAGATAAGCTCATGGAGCTTGCCGTAATCCGGTCTCCAGGAGAAATCAAAAACCCGCCGGTCAATTGCGTCGTAAATGTCGAGAGCCATGCCGGCTTTGACAGCAGCGGCACGCTGTCCCTCAATGAAGAAATTGGAATTATCCACATATGTGTAAGTTAGAGGCTCTGCCATTGGATCGAGAATATCAGCCTGAAAGAAGCCTTGTCAGCTATGAAACGCCCGTTACAGCGACCAGCAGCCCGTCTGCGCTCCTCCCACTCGCTCCACACCATCGCGATCAGGTTGCGCATCCTCGGGGCGAGATTCTGGTTCTGCGTGCGCGGTGAAAGGTGTTTACCCCAGGAAGGCCCCACATGCTGGCAAACACGAAAAAGGGAGAGGCTTTCGCCTCTCCCTTGCCTGCTGTGCTCAATCTTGTGGTGGA
>FSXA01001065.1_pt1 | contig 12282 bp, 7 predicted proteins | sample 1638081 | NCBI WGS metagenome assembly FSXA01 (sample SAMEA3914788, study PRJEB12502) | metagenome | biome: forest; material: soil | place: Canada | collected 2011-07-03 | depth 0.1 m
CTCCACTATGCCACAGGAGAGCTTGGCTCCGATAGGGTGTTTCAGAAAGCTCGGGTGTTCCCTGCTGTCTTAGAACGAAGTTTCCCAAAACCCGACTTTCGAGGAACCCCGTCGAACTTTTCCTGATCAGTCACCACAAGCGCGTTTATCGGGACTAAACCCAGATCGGCCCAATGTGTGCTCGATGAGTGCATTGGCCTGTTCTCAACAGCTGAGCTTTCGCGGCAGCGCGCTTAGCAAACACAAGCCGATTTATCATGACAAATGTCCGCCGATGAGTGTTAGGTACAGGGGCAGTCGTACTGGCCTTCCGTGGATCACCTCGTGCTGTCGGTGGCGAGCACCTTCAAGAGCAGCGCAATGCCCTCGCTCACATTCATAAAGCCCTTCTCAGACTTCATGCGGCCGCTGGCCTGGAGATCGATCAGTCCGTGGACTGAAGCGTAAAGCAACCCGGCTAACGCAGGAGCTGGCACCGCGGGCAGAACACCCGCTTGCTGGCAATCTGCCACCAGCTGCGCAAATGCCGAAAAAGAAGCTAGAGCCGCCTCTTGCAGTTCGCCTTCCTGTCCCGCTATTGCAGGATCGCTGAAGAGTAATTGGTAACGATTTGCGTGGTCGCGGCCATAGTCCGAAAAGGCATGTAACGCTCGCTTGAGCTTCGTCAGCGGCTGCACACGCTCCCTCCCGAACGCAGTGAACGTCGCCGCAAGCGCTTGAAACTCTCGTGTCGCGACCGCACCCAACAGAGCATCACGGTTCTCGAAATGCTTGTACGGCGCGTTGTGGGATAAACCGCTCGCCAGCCCCACAGCGCGGAGGGTAACGGCTGCGACTCCTCCCTCATCAAGAAGCGCAGCGGCTGACTCGATGATCCGTTCACTCGTCTTCACCGAAGCACCTCAGGCATCTCGTTGGGTTGTAGCTTCACTAGCGTCTCCGAATCTTTCCAGAGCTTGAGCGCCCTCTGCTCATCATAGGAGACCTTAGACGATCGCGCAGTGACGAGATGCCCATCTTCGGATTGGAGATACTGCCCCGCTTCGCTAGCGTAGTCAGGGTCCACCGCAAGCCGCGCCAGCCCATCGCCCGAGAAGGACAGGCTTCCCATCGTGACCCCGAGGCTTCTGAACAGCCACTTGATGAACTTTGTCCTCAGCAATCTCCGGGCGAAGGCTGGAGCCGTCCGGCTGAGGCCTGTCTCTGGAGTGAAGCCCGGGTCGTACGCGATGGAGACAATCCTGCTGCCTCGCTTCGCCAACCGCCGATTCAACTCATAGGCGAAGAGCACATTGCAGAGCTTGGACGTCGCATAGCGCACTCCGCCAGAGCTGGGCTTTTTGCCTTCCTTGCCCTCGCTCGCCAGTAGGATCACGTCAGGCTCCATCGCTTTGCCGACCAATTTACCGTCCATCGTCTCCGGATCGTGGGTTCCACTCGCCGTGCACACGACCCTGCCATTCTCAGTCAAGGTATCAAGCAGCAGGTTCACCAAGAGAAAATGGCCAAGATGGTTGATGGCAAACGTTTCTTCGTAGCCGTCCTTACTGTATGAGATTGGTCCCACGAATTGTGCGCCTGCGTTGCAGAGCAGTGCGTCAAGAGGTTCAATTCGGCCTTCAGCAATTAGGCGCCGTACGTCTGCCGCGGCGGTGCGGACCGAAGCCAGCGACGACAGATCCAGTTGCACCGTTGCCACCTGTATACCGAAGCGCGTGCGCAGACCCGCAGCGGCCTTCTCAACTGTTGCAAGATCCCTACCCGCAAGCACGAGGTTCTGCTTCCGCTCTGCGAGCCGCATTGCCGCCTCGTATCCCAAACCTGCGTGTCCACCTGTGATGAGCGTAGTTCCCATAGTAAAGCCTCCACTGGTTGACATCGTACACCTTTTGGTTGACGGCGTCAACTTAGATCGAGTTTTCATCCAACGGATTCGAGCACATAATGGAGTTTGATCTGCAAGATCGTAAGCTTTGGGGATCGGTCCTGATGAACACTTTTGTTCAGTTATTTCAGGTGGTGGGCATAGGTTCACCCTCACGCACGCAAGACGGTGCACCTGCTCACTGCTCCAAATCGAAGTCCGTAGAGGAGGTAATAGACTGCCACTTAGCGAACTCTGCGCTGAGCGCCTCCATTTCTTTCCGGACATACTCCGATGCGTCCGTTCCGAGCAACAGGTGAGCAGGAGGATTCGGTTCTTTGAGGAGTTCGGCAAGCACCTTCCCGGCTTTCGCAACGCACCCGCCAGCAGCGCGGAACGTTCTGCGAACTGCTTATATGTGAATCGCTCTCCTCTGGAGACGATGGCGGTTCGGCCGGCGTGCTGTCGCTTTGTTCGACTCCGGCGTGCGCTCGGGAAGCGACATTGTCAAAGCTCTCGCGATGGGAGCCGTCGCCGTTGGCACCAAACATCCAGTGGGGGAAGCATTTGCCATCTCCTTCGGAGGATTCGTCTTTGGTTCTGCACGCCGAAGGTGAGGAGGCGATAACGACTGCCCCTCACCTTCAACGTGCGGTTTAGAAGGGCGAACGCGTTTGACACCCGTTGCCATCGGTAACAGACGTCAGCACCTGGTTCTCAGCCGTGAGCATACGGCTGAAGCAATTACCGAGCGAGTCCTTGCTTTGGAAGGACGCACTCGATTTACCGGTGGGCGAACCTGCGGCATTTACCGGCACGCTGTCCGTCGCGATGACCTGCTCCTGAGTATTGCTCTCAAACAGAGGGAATCCGTTGAGCGCCTTTGTGTCGGCCTGCTGGTTCTGCTGATTCACCGACGTCACCTGGGTGATAACACCACTCGTGTCGTTTTCAGTTTGCGAAAAATCAACCGTCAGCGGATAGGACACATGTTTACTTACTGTCTGCCGTAAGATGCCCTCCTGCGTCGTGGTCTGCGAATCGACAGTGCTGGTCTGGACAACGTCCTCCGCGAAGGTGTTCGCGTTGAGCGTGTAGGTCTGGGTGTTGAGGAAATTGACCTGCTGCTCAACCGTGGTTTCCACGCGGCCGTGCGACGTGTTGACGAAGCCGCTGATGGTGAAGGAACGGTTAGAGCCGACGGAGACCGTGCCGCTGATGGCTCCGTTGGCGCTGGTTGTCAGATTTTCGTTGACCTGCGGATCTGGGGCCGCGCTGAGGGTGTTGCTGATCAGGCCGCCCGTGACCTCGCGGCTGCCGTGGTCGGTGAAGACCAGAAGGTTCGCGGTTGCGTTGAAGAAGTCGTTGGCGTTGAAGACGCTGATGGCGACGGTGTGCTGGTTGCCATCGCCGAGCACGCCGGCAAAGGGCGTGAGATCGACGCGATAGGGCTTGAAGTTGAGGGTCTGAACACCGGGGATCGGTATCCAGAGGTTGGGATCGAGGCCTCCGGTGAAGAAGAAGGGAAACACAGGCGCGACACCGGCGGGGTTGCCGTCAATGCTGATCTCCGTCTCGCGGAAGGCGCTGTTCCCGCATTCGGCCACGGGCGAACTGAGCAGGTTGTTGGGCACGCAAAGGTAATAGAACTCATCGTCGATCTGGTTCTGGGCGAAGACGTCGAGATAGACATTCTCCACATTGCGCGGCAGGTTGACGGTTTGGGTGAGCAGGCTGGCGGTGTCGTTGAGCACGTCAGGATTGCTGCCGGAGCTGAGGCCTACGACGATGTCCGGCGTAACCGGCGCGAGCTCGCGCGGCGAGGCAGGAAAGAACTCCAGCGCGGCGCTGGCGAAGATCGTGCTGGTGTCCGCGGAGTTGACGATGTTGCCGATAAGCGCCGAGCCGGGCTGCGCGGTTCTGAGCACCGAGGTGAGGTCGGTGACGTCGCGTTCAATGTGCCACGAGGGGCTGAGGGTGCTGGTGGGTTCGGCAGTGCTGCCGAAGAAAAGGTTGATGTCGCCAAGATAAATCCAGGCGCTGCGATCGAACTGGTTCCCTGCGGAGACGGTGAGGTCTGCCGTGAGGATGACCTTGGCCCAGGGGCCGGGGCAGGCTGCGGGCGGCGCGTAGTTGAAAGTGGCGGGGGAGAAGCTGTTAAAGGCGGCGTTGGTCAGCAACGGAACAATGCACGGTTTGACATTCGGCTGCGGAATGGGCGGTTCGGCGGTGACGGGATTGGACGAGCCGACCTGTGGCGTTGATGGAGCGACGACGACTTGCGCCTGTGCGGCCCCGATGCAGGTGGAGGCAAGCAGAAAGAAGGTTGAGAGTGTGTGAAGTGGGTTGAAGACGCGTGAGCCGGCTACTGCGTTTTGCATAGGGACACCATCCTTTTTGTGCAGCGTCTAACGGCAGCACAATAGCATAATGGTCGCAATGCTGACCAATCATCTTCTGAAAATTCACAATAATGAATAAAATTGAAATTTATAACGCTCGCACCTATAGATTCCGAGGAATAAGCAAGCCTACACAGATTTCTGGAAGCTTTTAGACTATGATCACGCGAACTTGTCTCTTTTGAAATGCCTCGACCAGCTTTGGATCGACGCTATCATCCGTAATGATGGTATGCAGTTCGTTCGTGGCGCAGACCTTTACCGGCGTGAACATGCCTAGCTTGCTGGCATCCGCCACGGCAATCACCTGCCTGCTGTGCTTCACCATCTCCCCCAGGATCAGCGCCTCATCGGATTCGATCACCGATAGACCGTGTTCGGGGTGAATGCCGCACGCACCCATAAAGATCTTGTCGAAGAAGAGACGCTGGAGCGAGTCGAAGGCCGTTGCACCGACCATGGAGAACGCTCCCGGCCACCGGATGGAACCTCCTGTAAGCGTCACGCGCGCATTCGGAAGGCTGGAAAGCTCCATACCGATGTTCACCGCATTGGTCACGATGTGGATGCCCTCGCGATGGCGCAGACTGCGGGCCACCTGCGTGGTGGTGGTGCCGGGCGAAAGCGCAACCGTGTCACCCTCGTTGACCATCTCCGCAGCCGCAATGGCGATGCGCCGCTTCTCATCCGCAAAGCGTTCTTCGCGCAGAGGAAAAGCTGCATCAAACCGGAATGGCTCGAAGGTCATCTTTCCCGCCAGCTCCACGCTGCCGCGCGTGCGATGCACCAACCCGCGCTCCTCCAGCTTGATCAGGTCGCGCCGAACGCTCGCCGGCGAAGCATCGATGATGACCGCCAGGTCCTCAATACAGCTTTGCCCTTTTTGCAGAAGGAGATGGAGGATTTGATTCGCGCGATCCTGGGTCTTGGGAGCCATGTGCTGTCCATTCTAATGAAGAGAAAATTCTCTTCAATAAACTTGTTCTCAACCAAAAACGTACCACATGTTGAAAATATAGGATGGTTTTCTTCAAAATTGTGACGAAATTTGGTTGACAAACGTTCCCAGGCATTTCTATGCTCTCCCCGTCATCTGATTCCCCCTTCCGCGGCAAGCGTATGCCCGGGCAGAACGACAGCCACTTTCCATCGCGGGTCTTTCATCTCCCATGCACCCTGGAGTCCTCCAAATGAAAACGGTACAAAAGACAAAGTTTCTCAAGCGTTTCTCCGGAATTGCGCTCGCCCTTGCGGCGCTCCTGTGGGTTCCTGCCCCGCACGCGCAGACCATCACCGGCGGTGTGACCGGAACCGTTACGGACCCCAGCGGAGCCGTGGTATCAGGCGCGAAGGTCGTCGCGCACAACATCGATACGGGCGTGGATGCGGCAGCGACCACCAACAATGCTGGTTCGTATGACATCAAGTTCCTGCCGATCGGGCACTATCAGCTCAGCGTGGAAGCGGCTGGGTTTGGTAAGGAGACCGTTCCGCCGTTCACGCTTGAGATCCTTCAGACCGCCAGGTTCAACGTGCAGATGAAGGTTGGCGGCACCGAACAAACCGTCAACGTCTCGCAAGCGGCCCCCATTCTCGATACCAACGACGCCACCTTAGGCGCAACGATCACGGCGAATACGATCCAGAACTTCGCCTTGAATGGCCTCGACTTCTCCGCTCTCACGCTGTACGTTCCCGGCTCGGTCAACACGACAGGCACCTCGGGTACGACGAGCATCGAGCGCAGCACGCAGTACACGGATTCGATCCAGCTGAACGGCAACCGCGCTCAGGCGAACAACTACACCCTCGACGGCATCGACCTGAACGAGACGTTCAATAACCTCATCGCGTACAGCCCCGCCCCCGAGTCGCTGCAGGAAATCAAGGTCCTCACGGCCGACGCCCCGGCAGACTACGGCAACGTCAACGGAGCCGGCGTGGTCAGCGTGCTCAAGAGCGGAACCAACCAGTTCCACGGCTCGGCCTATGGCTATCTGCAGGACTACAGACTGAATGCGAACTCCTGGACCAACAAGCATCAGATTCCGATCATCCAGACCAATCCCTTCTCGCAGGACCAGTTCGGGGGCACGTTTGGCGGGCCCATCAAGCGCAACAAACTCTTCTTCTTTGTAGATTATCTTGGATCGCGTTTCCACACCGGCGGCACATCGACAGCGAGCGTGTTTACCCAGGCTATGCGTGGCGGAGACTTCTCGGCGCTGCTCGCCGGCTCCAACCCCATTCAGTTGTACGACCCATTGAACGGCTTCGCTCCCTACGCCGGCGATACAGGGGTTCCCATTACCAACCCAGTCGCGACCTATCTCTTCGCTCATCCAAACCTCTATCCCTTGCCGAACGCAACCCCATCGGACGGCATCGCCGCAAACGATCTGCAAGGCCCACAGCGCACCTTCAAGGCCAATAACCAGGGAGACGTCAAGATCGAGTACACCCCGAACGCCGCGGACAGGTTCAGCGCGTTCTACTCAAAATCGACTGCCTTTGATGGAACCACCTCAGTTCTGCCGATCGCGTTTTCCAGCGGCAGCACCTTTCCGTCGCAGCTTGGCGGCATCAACTGGGTCCACATCTTTTCGCCGTCGATCGTCAACTCTGCACGCATCGGCTTCACGCGCGTCGACTGGATAGAGGGACTGCCACTTGATGGGACCGGGCAGTTTGGCACGCACGGCGATGCGGTAGTTGGCATCACCTTCCCCAATCAGGCCTACCAGGGCTTTACCGCGCAGAACCTGCAAAACGCCAACCTGAGCACGCTCGGCAACAGTGCACAGAACAACGGCAGCCTAACCGATAACACCTACAGCTACATTGAAAACCTGACCTGGCAGCACGGCAAGCACACCTTCAGCATGGGTGTGCAGGGGCTTCGCTACCAGAACAACTATCCCACCAGCAACAACAACGGTTTCCTCGGAAACCTGAACTACAGCGGCGACTTCTCCAGCAACCCATCCGTAGCCAACGCGGGCGGCTATAGCGGCGCGGACTTCGTGCTCGACCGTGTCAGCAGTGCGGCGGCCACGCTCACCAGCGTCGACGTCGGACAGCGTCAGTGGCGCGCCGCGGGATTCTTCGCCGATGACTACAAGGCGACCTCGCGCCTGACCCTCAACATCGGCCTGCGCTACGAGTACGACCAACCCTGGATCGAATCCAACAACAAGACGGGCAACATCAATATCGCCACCGGTCAGGTGATCTATGCGGGCAGCGTCCCCGTCGGTGCGCCCGCCGGCTCCGGCGTATGCAGAAACCGCTCATGCTATGACGCCAACTTCCACCAGATCATGCCGCGTCTCGGCTTTGCCTATCAGGCGACGGGCCGCTTCGTCATTCGCGGCGGCTATGGCGCGACCAGCTTCTTCGAGGGCAACTCCTCCAACCAGCGCCTCACTTCCATCACTCCATTTATCCAGGCGGTCAACGTCAACGTCGTTACGCCGACACCCGGCAACCCCGGAGACCCGCGCACCGCGGAACAGGGCTTCGCAGGCGGCACGGCGAGCTTTGGCGGAACCTTCAACGTGTATCCGCAGAACATTCAGCCGGCCTACGTGCAGGAGTTCAATCTCACCACCGAGTACGCACTGACACGCACCCTGTCGCTGCAGATCGGGTACATCGGCGAACTTGGCCAGCACATTGAGGACTACGGCAATCTCAACCAATGGCTTGTGAACGGCGATCCCACCTCAGCGCCCTACTACAACAATCCGTTCCTTGGGATCAATGCGATCGATCCCTCGATCAGCATCGGTTCCGGAAGTCTGCTCATCACGGAATCTCGCGCCGCGTCGAACTACCAGGCCCTCCAGGCGGTCCTCCGTCAGCGCACCAGTCATGGGTTGGAGTTCACCGTAAACTACACCTATAGCAAAACTATGACCAACAGCGCCGGCAACTATGCCGTGAATACCGCTGGCGCTTCCAACTTCGGCCAGGGCGCTTTCCAGAACTACTACAACAGCGCCGCGGACTGGGGCCCCGCAGCCTACGATGTACGCAACAACCTCAGCGCCACGGGCGTCTACGCCTTACCCGTTGGCCACGGAAGGCAATATCTCTCCGGCGCCAGCCGTCTGGTCGACGAGACGATTGGCGGCTGGAAGATCTCGACCGCGATCCTGGCCTATAGCGGATTCCCCGAAACCATCCTCGGGCCTGGGAACAACTCCAACAGCGACGGCAATGCGCGGCCCAACCAGTACCGCCCGCTGAAGGTCGTACACCGCAGTATCGATAGCTGGTTCGGCACCGATCCCTCCGCCATTCCCTGCACCACACCTGGCGTGGACAACGGCCTGTGCGCCTTCGGTGCGCCCGCCCCCAACACCTTTGGCGACGCAAGCAACGGCAACACCCGCGGTCCCGGTTATCTCAACGTCGATATGTCCATATTCAAGGACTTCGCCACCTTCCGCAATCAGACGCTGGGCTTCCGCTTCGATGCCTTCAACGTCTTCAACATCGTCAGCTATGGCAACCCCGACACCAATATCGATGACACCACCTTCGGCAACATCTCAAACCAGGGAAGCGCGGATGGTATCTCGCAAGCCGTTCGTTCCACCGAACGCCGGCTACAGTTCTCGGCAAACTATCGGTTCTAGGGAAGTCTGATGCGCAAGATTATCTTCGAGCTCTGTGCGGAGAGTATCCAGGCTTGCCTTGCCGCGCGCGAAGGCGGAGCGGACCGCATCGAACTTTGCACCTCCCTCACCGAAGGCGGACACACGCCGAGCCACAGCCTCATACAAGCGGCGGTCCAGCGTAGCGGGCTGCCGGTGCATGTCCTGTTGCGTCCTAGAAGCGGCGACTTCCTCTACACGGACGACGAGTTCGCCCTTATGCGCGAAGACCTCCTGCACGCTCGCACCCTCGGAGCCAGCGGCTTCGTTCTCGGCATCCTCCGTGCCGATAACACGGTGGACATGGAGCGCACGCGCGAACTCGTCGGTCTGGCGGCACCGCACGAAGTCACCTTCCACCGCGCCTTCGACTACACCGTCTCGCTCGACCGGGCGCTCGAAGACATCATCGCCACAGGCTGCAGACGCATTCTGACCTCAGGCGGCGAACGCGACGTCCTGGCCGGAGCCGACAAGCTGGCGCAACTGGTAAAACTCGCTGGCGGAAGAATTGAGATCGCCGCCGGCGGAGGTCTGCGCATCAAGGATGCAGCCACGCTCGCACGCACCACGCTCGCCAATCACTTTCACGGCTCGCTACGCCGCAGTGAAGCCGGCGAAACGCACCATGAGCCTCATCGTGTCCGTGAGGACGCTGAACAGCTCCTCGGCGCATCCCGTTTCATCGTAGACGCCAACGACGTCCGCACCATGATCAGCCACCTGCGCCACGCCTGAACCATGCGCTCGCCGGACTGGCTAATCGGCCCGTTCGATTGCGGCTAATTCATCGAAAGCTGATTGAATTTCTTTCAGTATAGCGCCCAGTTTCTCGCCCGCAGCGTTTATTTCAAGCTACCGGCTGCCCGCGCAAACCGAGAAATATCTATACTCCAAATTGTGGCGCAAATACCCGTTTGGACGTAGTGCAGAAATGGGCTTTTGCATGAGGCTGCGAAAGCGAAGCTCCCGCAATACGGCGTTTCAGGCAAGTTCATACTGTTTAGGAGCCGGGATTGGCGAAGTTGCCGGAAACCGGACTTTGCAGGAGGCTAAAGCGTTGAATCTCGCTAAGCCGTGGTCCATGCCACATACAATTGAGCGCACGTGATCTTCACCCCTCACCCCGGGCTCACCCCGTCTTCGAGACCCTCGCCTACGCGGTAGGCATGCCGTCTACCGACGGTCGCGTGACCGCAGCGGCGACTTGCGTCCAAAAACAGTGACCATCTACAAGCAAACTCTCAGGAATAAATGATTGTGCCTGTTTAGGCTGCAAAATTCAGTCGAGGATTCAATGAGCGTCCTCTTGCCAGTATCCGAAAGGGGGTGTGCATCACTGAACAAAGCCGCTCTGGCTTTGAACCGCCGAGCTAGCTGCTGACAGAGGACTGGGTCACCGCAACGAAAGCAAAACTTGTGGCAGCCAATAAGCTACAAAACCGTACTAAAACGACTCCAAACGGGCACTACATTCGACGAAAAAGCCCAGTTTTATCAACTGTTTAGATGTGATTACCAAAACTGCAAAACCTTTATGCGTCGGTTCGATCCGGACCCGCGCCTCCAACATCTTCTCAACAACATACAGCGATTAGTTCAACCGAGCTTTTCGCTGAGGCAGCCAATAAGACAGCCAACAAGCGAATAAGCCCAAACTAATCAACCGCGTGGGCAGCCATGCGAGCGGAGAAACCGCCCCCCAACTGCCCACTCAGCGTTTCTGCTGCCATGTCCGCCGAAGCATCGAGGACGTGTTCCATCGCGAACTTGTAGTTCAGCCTCGAATTTGCTGAGCTCGCGTTATTCAGCACTGCCTTCTTCGAATGCTTTAGATCCGGCAGGCGAAGGACGATCTTACGGCGAAGGGGCTTCTTGTTCTTCTTGCGCATACGAGCGGCCTCCGTACCGCTGGCATGCGTCGAAGGTACATCCGTGCCCTTCCCTCTGCACGGGTACCATCATCGTCGAAGAGCGCATTGACGATTTGTCATATCAGCCTCACGTTACGTTCGGCCGTCTTGATCACGTCGTCCATCTTGCCGCTCCACACCTGTTTGGCGAGGCTGAGGGTGAAGCCTTTGGCGGTGTGGAAGGGAACGTGCGATGGCAGGGATAAGGCAAAGGGATCGACAACGGCATCGACGACCACGGGGCCGCTCTTGTGGGCGAGGGCCTCGGCAAGGCCGTCACGAACTTCGGCGGGATCTTCTAGGCGAATTCCCTTCGCTCCCATCGCGTCGGCGACCTTGGCGAAGTTGGGATTTTTAAAGTCGGTGCCAAAGGGAACGAAGCCGGCCTCCTGCTGCTCAAGATTGACGAAGTCGAGGAGCTCATTATTGAGGATGATTTGAACGACTTGGGACTTTCGTTGCACCTGGGTCAAGAGGTCGCCCAGGCCTAGCATGGTGAAGCCTCCATCGCCGCACAGGGCAATCGTTTGACGGCCAGGGTGAGCCAGCTGCGCACCAAACGCATTGGGCGCGGCGTTGGCCATCGATGCCCATGAAAACGAGCCGAAGAGCCTGCGATCTCTACTACCTTTGATGTGGCGTGCCAGCCACATGCAGGCCGTGCCGGTGTCGGCGAAAAACATCGCATCGTCGGAGGCAAGATCGCTCAAGGTCGCGGCCAGGAATTCGGGGCGAATGGGTTTGAGGCCGGGACCTTTCACGACATAGTGCTGTAACAGCTCGTCGAACGATTTCGTGCTCGCGACGTGCTTGTTGAGAAAGCTGCTGTCGGTCTTGTCGCGGACGGTACCCAGCAGGGCGGTGACCGTGGTCTTGATGTCGCCGACCAGCCCGAGGTCCACGTGGGTGCGGCGGCCAATGTGTTTCGGGTTCTTGTCGATCTGGACTTTTTTTACACCGTCGCCCGGGAGGAATTCTGAGAAAGGAAAGTCGGTGCCGAGCAGCAGCAGGAGGTCGGCCTTATGGATGGCTTCATAGGCTCCTCCGTAACCGAGCAAGCCGGTCATGCCTACGGCATAGGGATTGTCATATTCCAGCCACGGCTTACCGCGGAATGAATAGCCAACCGGCGCCTTGAGTTTGCCTGCCAGTTGGACAACCTCATCGTGGGCATCTCTGCAGCCATCGCCACCGAAGATCGCTACTGTCTTCGCAGCGTCGATCATCTGGATAAGTTGGTTGAGATCGGGGTCGGAGGGGCGCAGGATCGGTGTGGCAGGAATCTTGATTTCGGTCGAGGAGCTTGGTGCGTCGGATGAGGCGACGTCACCCGGAAGTGAGATGACCGTGGGTCCCTTTTCGAGGATGGCCGTGAGGATCGCTGTATTGAAGATGGCGCGCGCCTGCTCGGGATTGACGACCCGCCCGGTATAGAGAGACGC
>FSXA01001128.1_pt1 | contig 12222 bp, 13 predicted proteins | sample 1638081 | NCBI WGS metagenome assembly FSXA01 (sample SAMEA3914788, study PRJEB12502) | metagenome | biome: forest; material: soil | place: Canada | collected 2011-07-03 | depth 0.1 m
CCCCCGGCGAAGGATGCCTCATTCTAAAGAACTTCTCTATCGGCACTTCCTTCGGATTTTTCTAGAGGCATGGTGTACACGGCAATCCTTACCGAGCCACTAGGCAATGCGTGCCCACTTGCCGATTGGAATCTCGTCGCGCAGCGCCGACCCGCCGCACCCTTCCTAAAAAGGTCGGCTCTCGGTACTTCCAATCGAGTGTTTTGACGCTAGGCATTCATTTCACGCTACGAGAGCCGATGACGCCTGGCCATGAAGATATCGTCGAGTCGCTTCTGCTCTTCGCGGAGCCACTCCCGTTCGTAGATATCCTTCTGTCCCTTCCGTATATCCGTCAACATCTCGCGCTCGCGATGAGCCGCTTGATACACCTGCATCTGCTTGTCGCGCGTCTGTTCCAGCATCTGCAACTGCCCCAGCATCGACCGCAACCGCTGCTCGGCCGCATGCTCCTCCCACAGCAGAGCCTGCAGATGCCCACCAGATATCGTTTCTTGCAGCGCCTTCTCCCGAGCGAACTGGGCGCTGCCTATCGCTGTACTCAGTTCCTCGATCTGATGCCGGGCGCGAGCCACGTCAAGCTGGATCGACTGCAGCGCGCACTCCTCGCGCTCTTCGATACTCTCCCGAACTCGCAGTACTGCTGCGAGCGAGAACTGAAACGCCATCGTTCACCTTTCCATCTTCAGCGACCACGACCGCAGCTCCTGAAACTTTCACCGCTCTGAGCTCAACCGGGCAGCGCCATCAACTGCTGCACGATCTCTGCGTGGCCGCTCAGCACATTGGGATCCTGCTGCAGGAAATCATTCAACGCGGGAAGGTTCTCTACCGCGCTATCCAGGATCGGATCGGAATTTTTCTGATACGCACCAATGCGAATGAGATCTTCCGACCGCGCGTAAGCGGCCATCGATCGCCGCAGCGCGCCGGCCTTGGCAAGGTGTTCCGCGGACACCACTCTCGGCATCAGCCGGCTCAGGCTGTCGAGGATCGAGATCGGAGGATAGTGATTTCGCATGGCAAGATTTCGGTCCAGCACCACATGCCCATCCAGCAGCGACCGAACCGTGTCCACCACCGGATCCTGCTGGTCATCGCCCTCCATCAATACGGTGTAGAACGCCGTAATGCTTCCCTGCGCAAAATTTCCCGCCCGCTCCACCAGGCAGGCCAGCATATTCAGCACCGACGGCGTGTACCCCTTCGCTGTCGGCGGTTCGCCCGCCGCCAATCCAATCTCTCGTTGCGCCATCGCAAAGCGTGTCAGTGAGTCGGTTACCAGCAACACATTTTTGCCGAGGCCGGCAAAGTATTCCGCTACCGCCGTCGCAGCCATCGCCGCCCGGATACGCAACAGCGGCGACTGATCGGAGGTCGAGACCATCACCACGGCGCGCTTTAACCCCTCCTCGCCCAGCACCTCCAAAAATTCGCCCACCTCACGGCCTCGCTCTCCAACCAATGCCAGCACCGTCATATCCGCGGCAGTTCCTCGCGCCATCATGCCGATGAGCGTACTCTTGCCCACCCCGCTGCCCCCAAAAATTCCAATCCTCTGGCCTCTCCCACAGGTGAGAAATCCATCGATCGCCCGAACTCCACACCCCAACGGCTCACGAATCGGAACTCGATCCAGCGGCAGTGGCGCCGACCCGTCGATGGTCACCGACTTCGTCGCCCGGTACTCGCCCTTTCCATCCAGCGGATTGCCGGCCGGATCGATGACCCGCCCCAGCAACCCAGGTCCGACCCGGATCGACGGACGCGCTCCCCACGCGACAATGGAATCGCCCAGCCGCACGCCCTGCGGATGATCGACCGCCATGGACAACACGGTCGTCCCGCGGAAGCCAATAATCTCTCCGGCATAACGTCGCCCGTCCGCAGTCTCGATCTCGCACGATTCTCCCACAAACCCAAACGGCCCCTCCGATTCCATCAGGTTGCCTACGACCTGGTTCAGCCGCCCCCTCCAGCGCAGCGTCGAGCCCGTCTCAAGACGATGCAGATAGGACGCCAGCAGCGTGCGGTTCATCCCTTCACCGGCCGCAAGGCCATCAGGTCGAAGAACCCCTGCTCAACTTCCTTCAGCTGCGTATCCAATCCGAAGTTCGCTACCCCCAAGTCGGTCTCGACCAGGCAATCGTGATCGCTAAATGCGGCATCCCCAACGACCCGCACATGTGCGTACTTCGTCTGTCCTGCAAAGTATTGCTCCCATCGCGAAACCTGGCCGCCACTCACGCGGACGGTCACACTGGATCCTTCCCGCATTTTCTCTACCGCCATCCGCACCAGCGTTGCCACCAGCATCGGGTCCACCTGCGCCTCGCGATGCAGAATCTTTGCCGCAATCGCCAGCGCAAGCTGCACAATCTCGGTTTCAGCGCGCGCAAAATACTGGTCTCGCTGTGTCCCGAAGTCAGCAACCGCCACTGCAACGGGCGCACGTTCGGCTTCCAGCCTTTGCTCGAATACACCGCTCAACCTCTGCTCGGTTTGCTGTACCGCTTCGGCTCGCTCCTGCTGAATGCGTCGCGCAAACTCCTCCTGCGAACGTTCTACCTCGATACGGTGCCGGCTTGCTTCTTCCTCGAATCGTTCAGCAGGCGATTGTCCAGTGCCGTCCGCGTGAACCGAACGGCTGGCCATATCGAGATACACCAGCGTCACCGGCGCAGGTGTATCTCGATTCAACTCCGCAAAATTAGACGACATATTCGTCTTCCCCCTCACTCTTCAGAACAATATTGCCCTCGGACTCCAGTTTGCGCGCGATGGCGATAATCTCGGACTGCGCCTTAACCACATCTTTGCTGCGCACCGGGCCCATCGCTTCCGCATCTTCCTTCATCATCTCAACCGCCCGCGTCGACATCGTGCGATAGAAGTGGCTCCGCAAATCTTCACTCCCTCCCTTGAGCGCCGTCATCAGCACCTTCTTATCCACCGCATTCATCAGCTCGCGAAGTCCCACCTCCGGGACCTCGAGAAAGTCATCGAACGTGAACATCAGATCGCGAATGTTCGTCACCAACTGCGGTTCGTCCTTCTCGATATTCTCGAGAATATCCCGCGCTATCATCGGATCGAGACGGTTCATCAGCTCGGCTACATCTCTATAACCGAAATCTGTACGCTTGCTTTGGTCTCCCACCGACCGCAGCCGTCGATTCAGTACGGTAGAGACCTTGGTCGCGACGTCCGGAGAAAACTGCCCCATATTTGCCAGGCGCTTCACGCAGTCGGCGCGAACTTCCGGCTCCAGTTTCATCAATAGCGCGGATGCCTGCTTCGCATCCAGGTGGCCGAGAATGAGCGCCTTGGTCTGCGAGTGCTCTCCTACGAGAAACCTTGCCAGCTGTTGTGGATCGGCTCGTTTGAGCGAATCCATCCGCATCGAATTCACCTCATCGGAGCGCATCAACCGCTGCAACATCGTCTTCGCACCCTTGTCTCCAAACGCCTTAATCAGCAGCCGACTCGCCACATCGTGCCCCCCCACCGCAAGAAAATCCTGCGCCACCATGAGTTGCTGAAACTCCTCCAGGACCTCCAGCGCCGTCTCAAAGGGGACCGACGTCAGTACTGCAACCTCGTCGGTAATCCGCTGTAACTCCTCCTCCGGTAGATTCTGGAGAATCGTTGCGGCCGCTTCATCCCCCAGCACCGACAATAGGATCGCCGCCTTGCGCGTTCCGCTCAATGGAGCAGTCTCCACCACACTCATGATGCCTCCTCCCGCAACCACGCCTGCACGGCGCGCGTTGTATTCACCGGCTTTTGCTTGATCAGTTCGATCGTCTGATCTTTCAACACACCCGCTCGTTGCGTTGAACCCACTGCCTGTGTAACTCCCAGGGCAAGTTTTGCCGAAGTCACTGGCGAAGCCAAAGCGGGTTGATCTGCGACCTGCACAACCCCTGGACCAAGCGCTTGTCTCTGAATCGGCCGCAGTACAAATAGATAGGCCATCGCAAAGAGTGCCAGAAGCGACATTGGCCGGAGCAGAGACGAATAGTCCGACACCGTCTTCTGCACCCGTTCGGCCAGACCCGGTGCAGGGACGCTGGCGCCATCGTCATCGGAAGCAAACGACATGTCCTGCACGCTGATCGTATCGCCACGTATGGCATCAAAGCCGATCACCGCCTGCGCGAGCTGTTGAATCTGGTTCAATGTCGCCTGCGATCGCGCATGCCTTGTGAAACTTACCTTGCCTTTTACAACGCTCTTCACCACCGCATCATCCACTAGGATCGCCGCGCTGATCCGCTGCAACTGTCCCGCCGGCACCACCCGATGAAGCACAACGCGATTGACTCCATAGCGAGCGTTCTCCGTCGTCGAAAGCTGCGTTGCACTCTGTGAAGTGGCCGTCACTGCTGACGATTCAGCGCGCTTTGGGGAAGGGACGTTGCTCGCAACCCCCGGAACCCCACCGGTCGTCGCTCCACCGCCTGCCTGGTCCACCGACTTCTGGTCGCTGAGCAATGCACTGATCGTTGGGTCAAACTTCTCCTGACTCTCTTCGCTCGATCCCTGGTCGTAATCGACATTCACACTGGCGCGGATATTTCCCGCCCCGACAATGGGCTCAAGCGTACTCATCAGCCGTTGCGTCAGGCTCGTCTCCAGACCCTCCCCGCTCATCGGACCATCGTGCGACATATTGAGTGATTTATCCGAATCAGCATCGATGATGGCAACATCCTCCGGCTTCAACCCATCCACCGCGCCAGAGACAAGCCGAGCAATGGCCTGCACCGCGTCCTTCGAGATGTTGTCGCCCTTGAGCTTCAGAATCACCGAGCCCTTCGCAGCGCGCTGCTGATCTTCATAGATCGAATCAGTCGGCGTCACCAGGTGCACACGCGCACTCTTGACCTCACTGAGCGTCTCAATCGTGCGCTCCAGCTCGCCCTCCAGCGCCCGTTGATACGTCACCTTCTCGTCAAACTCCGTCTGCCCCCACGACATCTTGTCGAACAACTCAAATCCCATCCGTCCACTGTGCGTCGTTCCCTCAGACGCCGTCTGCATGCGTGCTACATCCAGCTTGTCGGCAGGCACGCTGATCGACTTTCCATCCGCGCTGGTCTGATGCGGAATACTCTGCGCATCCAGTTGCGCTGAGAGCGTCTGCACATCCGCAGCCTCAAGCCCCGAGTACAGCGGCTTATAGTCCGGGCTGCCCAGCAGCCCACCAAACAGCGAAATCAGCAGAACACTGGCCGCTGCTCCAGCCGCAAGCAGCGTCTTCTGCCGCTTGCTTCGGCTCGCCCAGAACTGTTGTGCCTGTTTCGTTATGTCCTCAAAGCCTGCCATAGCATCTCAACCCTAGAACTGCATCTTCTCGATATCCTGGTACGCACTCACGATCTTGTTCCGAACCTGCATCATCAGCTGAAACGACGCGTCCGCCTTCTCGACGGCAATCATGACGCTCGTCATGTCGCTACTCCCGCCCTGCAGCAGGTTGCTGATCTGCGCACCCGCAGTATTGTTCAGCGAATCGACACCCGAGACTGCATTCTGCAGCACATCGCCAAAGTTCAGTCCACCGCCGTCCTCGCCGCTGTCCAGCGCCGGCGAGGGAGGCATACTCACACTTGGAATCCCGCTCAAACTTACGTTGCTCATCGCTATACTCCGGGCCTAGGTGGTCTTCAAGATGTCGATCGATTCCTGGATCATCTGCTTCGCGGCGCTAACCGCCGACGCATTCAGCTGATAAGCTCTCACCGCCCCCATCAGGTCGACCATTTCGCTAGCTGGGTTAATCGCTGGATACTCCACATACCCAGCAGCATTGGCATCCGGGCTTCCAGGCTCATACCGCATCAACGCCGGCGTCGGGTCATCGACCACCTGCGAGAGTTGCACCGATCCATTCGCCGGCTGCGAGAACCGTCCCAGCCCCGCAAAGATCGTTCGAAATGGCGATCCGTTTCTGGTTGTGAAGACAACTTCCTTGCGCACATACGGTCCGCCCGAATCTGTGTGGGTTGTCTCGGCGTTGGCCATGTTCGCCGACGTCACCTCGGCACGAAGTCTCTCCGCCGACAGCGCGGAACCGCTAATGTTCATCATGTCGAACATGCTCATCGCTAGCTTCCTTCCTTTATGGCAGACATCACCATCTGCATCTGCGACTTCACTAACTGCACACCCAGCTGAAACTGGAGTTGTGTCTGCGCCAGCAGCATGCTCTCGCGATCGACGCTGACATTATTACCATCCGGACGCTCCGGCAGTCCCGAAGTCTCGAGCGATGCGGGCTCCAGCAAAGCGCCACTGCCCGAACCGCCTTCGTCCATCACTCGCCGCATCGCCGCACCGAAGTTCAAATCCTTGGTATGATACCCGGGCGTATCAATATTGGCCATGTTGGATGCAATCATCTGTTGGCGGTCCGTCAGGACCTTCAGATAGCCTTGCAACATTTCGATAGAAGAAAAGGCAGGCATGTTAGGCAATCCTCCTTGGTGGCAAACCATACTCACGGATCCGGTTGCGCAGGGTGCGCAGACTGATGCCCAGCATCTCGGCAGCGTGCGTCCGGTTTCCATCCGTCAGCGCCAGAGTATTTTCTACGTGCATCCGTTCCAGTTGCCGAATCGGCGTTCCCGCCAGCACCGCAGGAGACTGCACCGGAGGCAAACCCGGCGATAAATTTGACGACCGCGCCGCTATTTGAAACTCTCTGTCGAAACATCCGGCATCAATATCCTGGGTATCACTCAGCGTGACGACCCGGCGCATAAAATTCGCCAACTCTCTCACGTTTCCCGGCCACGAATGCGTCCGCAAACGATCCAGAAATTCCGGCCGCAGCTGCGGAACCTGCGACTGCGACTGCGCCGCATGCTTCTCCGCAAAATAGAGTGCAAGCGACGGAATATCTTCTTTGCGATCGCGCAGCGGCGGCAGCGAAAGTGGAATCACATTCAACCGATAGAAGAGGTCGCTGCGAAACTGTCCTCGTTCCACCATTGCAGCCAGCGAGACATTGGTCGTCGCAATCACTCGAATATCAACGTGCACGGATCGCGCCTCACCCAGCCGTTCAAACTCGCGCTCCTGCAGCGCGCGCAGCAGCTTCGGCTGCAGATGCAACGGCATCTCCCCAATCTCGTCCAGCAGGATCGTGCCCCCATCAGCGAGCTCGAACTTACCCGACTTCGCAGCCACCGCTCCGGTAAAAGCGCCTCGTCCATGACCGAACAGTTCGCTCTCCAGCAGCGACTCAGGAACGGCTGCGCAGTTCACCGCAATAAACGGCTTGCCACTGCGGTCGCTCGAGTTATGGATGAACCGCGCAAGTAATTCCTTACCCGTCCCGCTCTCGGCTTCGACCAGCACATCCGCGCTCGTACTCGCCGCCGCACGAGCCCGCTGCAACGCTCGCTGCAGCAAGGGTGAGCGTCCGATGATTCCGCTGACCAAGAAATCCTCGTCCACCGGAGGCTGTCTGGCCACATGCATCACCTTCGCCGCGGTAGCCTGCAGCTGGTCAAACGAGATCGGCTTGGCCAGATAATCGAGAGCCCCATCGCGCATCGCACTGACCGCATCCGGCACCGAGCCATAGGCCGTCAACAAAATCACCGCCGTCCCCGGAGACAGCTGGCGCGTCGCCCGCATCACCTCCATGCCCGTACCGTCCGCCATGCGTATATCGGTGACGACCAGGTCGAACTCTTTGCCCTCCAAATGGCTGATAGCCTCACGTACCGAAGCAGCCGTCTCGACCCTCCAGCCATGCCGCAGAAAATTGGCACGCAGCGCCGTGCGGATACCCGGCTCATCGTCCACCACCATCACTGAAGACACGCGTTCACTTGTCATACCGTTGGAAACTCCAATTGAAACGTACTGCCGCAGCCAACCTGACTGCTTGCCCGAATCTCTCCACCGTGTAACGCCATGAGCCGCTTGCACACCGCAAGCCCCAGCCCCGGCGTGTCCCCCTGCGCACTGAATCCGGTCTCAAACACGCGGTCGATCTGCTGCTCTGAAATACCGCAGCCCGTGTCAGAAACATCGACCACCGTACGAATCCTTCCCTCGCTCACCATGCCACGAATCGAGACCGCAACCTTCCCTCCAGCAGGCGTATGCCGTATTGCATTGCAGAGAAGGTTCAGAAGAATCTGGCGAATCTGATTCTCATCGCCCTGAATCCGCAACGCCTCTTCGCTCTGGAACGCCAGCGTTACAGTCGCCTGTTCGGCGATCGGTCGCACAAACTCCACACCGCTCCGTACGCAAGCCGATAGATCCACCGGGAGCAAGTGCGAGTTGCTGCCGCCGTGCAGGCTCAGCACATTGTTGACCGTCGCCGACAGCAGCCGAATTCCCGCACGAAGATGCGACACCCACAGCCCCGTCTGCTCGCGATCTTCGGCCAGCAACCCAGCAAACAGCTCCATGCTCGCTAATGGATTTCTAATCTCGTGCGCCAGAATTGCCGACACCTCGGCCAGCGCCAGCGCATTCCGAGCTACCTCGCGCTCCTGCTCCGCCTCCTTGTTCGCCGTAATGTCGCGCAGCATCCATATACTTTGCAGCGCGCTCTTTCCCACGCTGGCAATCGACCGCGGCGTCACCCCAGAAAGCCTTCGGTTACTGATCGCCAACCAGCGCTTCCTGCCAGGCAACCCGAGGCACACCTCCTGTTCAAGCTGGCCTCCGGATCCCAGAACCAGCTCCTCAAGATGGATCTGGCTGATCGCCGCAATATCGCGCAGTGTCCGCACCGTCGCGCTGCCAAGCTCCAACACTCTTCTGCCCTCTGGATTGATCGTTACAATCATCTCCGTCGTATCCAGCACCAGCACGCCACACGGCATGGACTCGATCATCTGCTGCAGCGCGCCGCGCATGGCTTCGTTCTCCGCAAGGCTTCTAGTGAGCGCCACATTCCGCTCCGCCAACTCCGTCCCGAGATGCCCCACCTCCTGCTGCAGGTCCCGGTACGAGCTCTCCAGCAGCGATGACGCAGAGATGAACTCCGAGAACGCATCCTCCAACAGCTTCGGGCTGTGCAGTGATTTCAGCGCGGAATCGTTTATTGGAACCACATGAGAACCGGGCAACATTTGCCTATTTCAGTTGCACGATGCGTGCCAAACTCGAGACTTGCGTTAGATAAGCTGCCATCCGCTAGAGAAAGATGTCTTCCACACGAATCTCCTGCCCGCAGCCGGCGAGAATCGTCGCGCGTTCAATCACATTCCGCAGCTCTCGAACATTGCCTGGCCAGTTGTGCTGCTTCAGCACCTGCATCGCCTCGAAGCTCAATACCTTCCCCGGAGAAAATCTAGCGATGAAGGTCGCCACGAGATCCTCCAGGTCGCCCATCCGGTCGCGCAACGGCGGAAGCTGAATCGGAAAGACGGCGAGCCGATAATACAGATCATCGCGAAACAGCTGCTTCTCCATCTGCTTCTTCAGATTGACATTCGTCGCCGCGACTACCCGCACATCCACCTTCAGATTGTCATTCCCGCCCAGCCGCTGCACCTCACCCTGCTCCAGGAATCGCAACAGCTTGCTCTGCAACGACAGCGGCATGTCGCCAATCTCATCCAGAAACAGCGTCCCCCCATGCGCCGCATGGATGCGTCCAATGCGCGACTGTACGGCGCCCGTGAATGCACCCTTGGTATAACCAAACAACTCCGCCTCCAGCAGCGACTCCGGGATTGCCGAGCAGTTCACCACCACAAACGGCTGCTTGCGGCGCGCACTGATCTGATGAATCTCCTGCGCTACGAGATCCTTTCCGGTACCACTCTCACCCGTAATTAACACGGTCGTATCGCGTGCCGCCACCATGCGGGTCAGCTCATACGCCCGTTGCATCGGCGCGGAATCGCCAATCATCCCGCGCAGATTATTCTTCGACTTCGACACGTTGTGCGGAGACTCCGCATCGAAGCCTCTAAACGCATCGATGCCCATAACTCCCTCGACATTCACCAGCTCCATCAGCCACTTCGACACGGGAGTCGACGCTCCATCGCTCAGCAGCATCTGTCCCGTCCGCGAGTTCAGCGTGATGACCTGGGTATTCGGAAAGCGCCTCTTGATCATGCCGTGAAACTCATCCGGATCAAGATCCGGGAGCATGGGGTCCAGCAATAAAACCCCATCCCCGTCCCCCTGGTTATAGAGCACCTCCAGCGCCCCAGCCCCGCTGCCTGCCTCGATCACGCGCCACCGGGGATGGCTAAGCTTCCCCTGCAAACTCTCGCGCAGTTTGAGGTTCGAACTGACGATGAAGACATTCGTTGCAACACGATCTTCTTGCTGTGCGAATTGCATAATCGGCATTCCCATGGACCGGTAACCTGCTTACTCAATTTAAGAAATTCGTGAGAGATCAAAGCATCCCGCGCTGCCCAGTGAACCTCGCTGGGCCGTTAGGCGTCGCGAAACTCGTAGCCAAATCCGCGCACGGTATGCGTCAGCTTGCGCTCCCCAGGACCATCCACCTTGTCGCGCACGTACTTCATATACACATCGACAATGTTGGTAGAAGGTTGATGCGGCATATGCCAAACCTTCTCAAAGAGTGTCGCCCTCGACACGGGATGTCCCACATGCCGCAACATATATTCCAGGATCGAGAACTCACGCGGCGTCAGATCGATCCGCCGCCCATTACGCTCCACGCGCCGCTCCTCCCGATACAGCCTCAAATCCCCCACCTCAGACACATTCGGAATCACCCCGGTATGCCTGCGCAACAGCGCCTGAACGCGCGCCAGCAGCTCCGCAAACGAGAATGGCTTAGCCAGAAAGTCGTCGGTTCCGCTCTGGAACGCCAGCACCTTATCCTCCACCCGGCTGCGCGCCGTCAGTACCAGCATCGGCAGCCGCGGCTTCTCCGGCCGCACCCTCCGGATCAGGCTCATCCCATCCAGCTTGGGAAGATTGAGGTCGAGTATCACCAGGTCGTGCCGCCCATCTTCCTGCAGCGACCTCAGCGCCGCCTCCCCGTCATGCAATACCTCAACCGCAAATGACTCTGCCTGCAGCTCCTGGCTAAGAAAGTTGGCCAGCGACGCATCCTCATCCACAATCAAAATGTTGCGCCGGGCGGATGCCGTCGCCATCCCAACTCCTGTGCTTGGACCCGATGCCTCTAGCTTCTCGAACGCGATCATAGAATCTTCCATTTTCCTGCCTCAATCCGTCCTGCCCTGCCGCTTACCCTTCAACATTGCAGTGAGCTCGATTTCTTCTCACCGTTCTCATCAAACTCCCGCTCTCAACTGCGGTGTCCTATTACCATCCACCCCCGAACCGCGCCGCACAACGAATACTCATGCAGATCTAATCCTTTGTTCTCCCAATGCGGGACAGATCTACGCAGTCCCGTTTCGGCTCCCCTCGTAGCAAGTGGGATACCCCGAAACTTTTGCCCCCAATTCGCCTTTTATTCGCTAAAATGGGCGAATGGCTATCACGCGTCGGCAAAAAGAGGTTCTCGACTTTCTCTCCAGCTTTACCTCCCGCAACGGCTACTCCCCTTCCTACGAAGAGATCGCCGCCGGCCTGGGCCTCAGCTCGCTCGCCACCGTCCATAAGCACGTGACCAATCTCCAAACCAAGGGCCTCCTGCAGCGTGCCCACAATCGCAGCCGCTCCATCGACGTCATCCCCCAACGCGCGGCCCGCAAGATCATGGATCGCCTCCCGCTGCTCGGCCGCATCGCCGCCGGCAAGCCCGTCGAAGCCATCGAAACCGCCGAAACCATCTCGCTGGGCGACATCATCGGCAGCCGCGAGGTCTACGCCCTCGAAGTCCAGGGCGACTCCATGCGCGACGAACACATTGTCTCCGGGGACTACGTTCTCGTCGAGCGCACCCGCACCGCCCGCGAGGGAGAGATCGTGGTTGCCCTGGTCGACGGCACCGACGCCACCCTCAAACGCTTCTATCGCGAAGGAAGCCTCATCCGGCTGCAGCCCTCCAACAGCGAGATGAAGCCGATCTACGCTCCCGCCAGCAACGTCAGCATCCAGGGCAAGGTGCTGGGAATGCTCCGCAAGTACGCCTGAATCCCCAACGTTTTGCCCATTTGGACGTCTAAGGGAACCGCGCGACCCTCTACTGCGTAACTTCACTCCGAAGAGCAAATCTTTCCGGCTTCGGAGGCCCCTTGAAATCGAAATCGAAATCCCGCAAGCGGCTTTGGATCATCC
>FSXA01000604.1_pt1 | contig 12205 bp, 8 predicted proteins | sample 1638081 | NCBI WGS metagenome assembly FSXA01 (sample SAMEA3914788, study PRJEB12502) | metagenome | biome: forest; material: soil | place: Canada | collected 2011-07-03 | depth 0.1 m
AATATTGTTCGAGTTGCTGACTTCCTCGTTCATGACGACAATGCCGCCAAAACCGATGATCGAGAGATGCTCTCCCGTTTTGCCCAGAGGTCGGCGCGCGATTGGATTGGTTGACGTAGTGGCGGCAGAAAGCTTGGCAGTGGCCGCGGCGGCAGCCGTAAGTGCGCTCTGCTTCAAAAAGAAAGCCCCGGCTATTAGCTGGGGCTTTTCTCATGGATCCGATAACCCGTTTTAGTGCAATAGTTTAGCGTTGTCGAATTTGTCTATATAGTCGCAAATAAGCAACTTGCGTCCGGGCAATAGGGAGAGCCCCACGAGCGATCACCGCTAATGGTGTAGACAGTCCAGTCAGCACAAGGAACCGACCGCTCATTCACGACAACGGAGTCTATAGTTACAGACACGAATTGCCGGCTACGACGGCGTGGAAGAGAGCAATGCGATCAAGCCCTCAGGAATTGTCGGATGCGCCAATACAGCCTCACGGAGTGCTGTATAAGGTAGGCCGCCAAGGATAGCGATCTGTACAGAGGCCATGATGTCACCTGCGCCAACCCCGAACGCGGCAAATCCGAGAATACGGTCGCTATCGCGCTCGACCAGGCACTTCAAAAAACCGCGTGTCTCCATGAGGGCGCGCGCACGCAGAACGGCGGTCATGGGGACCTTGAATAACCGGTAAGCAATACCTTGTTCCTTTGCTTCGGTTTCGCTTAGCCCAATGCGCGCGAACTCTGGCGCAGTGAAGAGGCAGAACGGAACTTGTCTGCCCGTCGTTACGTGGTTGCCGCCGAGCATGTTATCGCGGACTACGCGAAAATCGTCCTCGCTGATGTGGGTAAACTGCGGGCTGCCGGCCACTTCTCCTACCGCCCACACGCCCGGAGCACTGGTCTCCAGGCGTTCGTTCACCTTGATGTATCCCCGGTTCGTCAACTCTACGCCCGCGAGTTCAAGTCCAATATCCTTTGTGTTGGGGATGCGTCCCGTGGCGACCATCAGATGCGAGCCCTGCAAAGTGCGTTCTTTACCGTTCTGTAGAAGAGTGACGCTCACCGATTGCCCGGATTTTCCGGAGATGCTTTTCACCTCACACTTCAAAACCAGATCGATACCCTCATCCTGAAAGAGGTTCTGAAGGCCTTCCGTGATGTCCTCGTCTTCCCGATGTAACAGGCGGCTATTGCGATCTACGACAGTGACCTTGCTGCCAAAGCGCCGCATGGCCTGCGCAAATTCAAGTCCTACATATCCGCCCCCAAGCACGATGAGATGGTCGGGAACAACATCGAGCTCAAGCGCTTCCACATGGGTTAGCGGTTGTGCTTCCATCAACCCCGGAACAGCTTCAATGCTCGCATGCGTTCCTGTTCCGATGACGACGTTCGCACCCCTCAGCAGCCGCTTAGTTCCGTCAGCGAGCGTAGCTTCCAGCGTCCTTGGCCCCACAAACCGTCCCGAGGCCATAATCAGTTCCGCGCCGCTCCGGTGATAGAGATCGAGATGTGTATCGATCAGTCCCTGGACCATGCGGCGTTTACGCTCCCGCACAGCAGGCATCTTCAGAGTGACGTTCTCGGTGACGATCCCAAACTCCTCGCTGTGCCGCAGATAGTGTGCGATCTGTGCCGTGTGAATGATATTTTTGCTCGGAAGACACGCGATGTTCGGACAAGCTCCACCGACGTACTTCCTCTCAACGGTCACCACGCGCTGCCCATGTTCCGCAAATGTCCAGGCAAGCAGCTTCGCCCCGGCACCACTGCCAAGGATCACGAGATCGTAATCTTCTGGTTGTTCCATTGTCTTCATGTCAGCAAATCTCCTTCGCAACTCGATTATTTATGCAAATGCTGTGCTGCTTATGCGGGCCATACGGGGCCGCTAAGTTTTAGAGGCGACAACAAGGCGGGCGTCCGAACACTGCTTCGAAGTGCATCGATTCGTTCATAGCGATCGAGCGTGGTTTTGATCACTGTCTCTGGCGATTCACTCAGCCCCAGATCTAATGCTATGGACAGTGGCCCGGCTCCATTCTGTCGAACAGCCTGCGCCACTTCATCTAAGGATGCGCAATTCCTCGTGACAAGAACAACCGAGGAGAGGTCTCGAGCCAACCGGATGGCTGTCGAACGACCGATTCCTGGCTGGCCCCGGTGGCAATCGCTATAGGATTTTTCATGGTCGTCACTCCTTTTCAAAGAGGTTATTTCAGCTCGCAGGCAGGTGAGGAAGGTCAGATAATCGCGGGCTCAGGTAAGCCACTACGATGGAGTCTTGTTGTCCCGACCGGCTCTTCTTTTGAGGATTCTTTCTTCACGCCAGCGTCGCGTGCGCAGCTTCAAGGATGACTTCTACGACCTCGTCCGGTGCGGTGAGCAGCGGCGTATGGTCCACAGCAAAGGATCGGACTGTAGCTTTCATCCGCTCGGCCATAAAGTGCTGCGTCTTCGGATTGATCATTCGGTCCTCTTCCGCGAGCAGGTACCATACGGGCTTCGCTCTCCACGCGGGGGAAGCAATCGGCTCCTGGATGCTCTTCAACGCAATGGGCCGCTGTACTGCCTTGCACAAGGCGATCTGTTCGGGCGTCGCGTTCTGCGCAAAGGCCTCCCCAAAGCCTGGGTCGGGCATCCAGATGAAGCCATCCTCATCAGGAGCAAGCTGTGGCGCTTTCGGATGAGCTTCGTCCCGGTAGAAGACCTGGGCAACCGTCTCACCCTCATCCGGCGCGAGTGCTGCGATATACACGAGAGCCTTCACGCGCCCATCGTTCGCCGTTCCTAGAACTGCCCCGGCATAGGCATGTCCGGCAACAATCACAGGGCCTTTGGTTCTGGCGATCGTCCGCCTCAATGCCGCCGCGTCGTCGGTCAATGAAGTCAGTGGGATCTGTGCGGCAATCACGTTCAGGCCTTGGCTTTGCAGCTTTCGAATTACAGGCTCCCAGCTTGATCCATCGGCCCATGCCCCGTGGACCACAACAATAGTGGCGTTCTCGAAAACTGACATGATGGGTTTCCTCTTTTGGTCCTTGAAGACAATGCAATGATCAATCAGCTACGAAATCAGCCGAGTACGTTCACGATTCGCTCCGCGATGAAGTCGCAGGAATCTTCAAGAGCGAAGTGGCCCGTGTCGAGTAAGTGCAACTCCGCCTTCGGGATGTCGCGTAAATAGGCCTTTGCGCCTTCGACCGTGAAGAAGGGATCGTTCTGTCCCCAGACGATCAGCGTTTTTGGCTGGCTCTTCCGAAAGAACGCATGCCACTCGTCATAGTGGGTAAGGTTCGATTGGTAGTTGTGAAGCAGATTTAACTGGATCGCATCATTGCCGGGGCGATCCAGAAACAGCTGGTCGACGGTGTAAGAGTCTGGGTTAATGCGGCTGACGTCCTTGACCCCGTGTGTGTATTGGAAGACAGTCGTCTCCTTGGAGAGCAGAGCCCGTACAGGAGTTTCTGTCTCAGGCGTACGATTCGCCCAGAAGGGCTTCATCGGATCGAAGGCCGCGCCAATCCCTTCGGCATAGGCATTCCCATTTTGCACTACGATGCCTTCGATCGCTTCCGGGTGTCTGGAGGCGATGCGATAACCCACTGGCGCTCCATAGTCCTGCACATAGATGCTGAACGAACTCAAACGGAGCACATCGAACAACAGTTCTTCGACGTAGTGCGCCAGATTGTCGAAGGTGTACTCGAATTCGCTCACGCTCGGCGCGTCGCTATAGCCAAAGCCAACGTAATCCGGCGCGATGACGTGGAACCGATCTGCAAGTTGCGGGATCAAGTCTCGGAACATATGTGACGAGCTGGGAAAACCGTGGAGGAGGACTATTGTCGGTGAATCCTTGGAGCCCGCCTCGCGGTAGAACATTTTGAGTTTACGGACCGCAACATGCTTGAACGTTTGCGTCATCTCTCTCTCCTTCGGGGATGAACCCCGCACCGCAGAGCGGTGATGAGGCGAGAATAGACAAACACCGCCTAAAGTGTCAATAACGGTGTTATAAATAGATTCAGGTATTTTGGAGGGGGCGTGGCGCGCGTTGCTTCTCAAGAGTCGAATGAATGGGTCGACGGATTTCTCTTCGTCGCAAACAGACCGGTACTCGACTTCCTGAACACAAAACCTGTTCTAGCGCAGGGGCCAACGGAGTTTCTTCCGGATTTCCATGCACTGGAGCGATGGTTGATCGCATCGGGAATCGTGAGTTCTGCCAATGTGAAGAGCGTTCTTCGAAGCTGGCGGGACTCCCCTGAAGGAGAGGCCTTCCTGAAGGAATTGATCGCGTTCCGAGAGCGTCTGAGGGAGGCCGTGCTGCGCATGGAGGGCGGTTCGATTCCCTCTGGTGAATTCATCAAAGAGGTAAATGCGCGGCTTCTGCAATATCCGCCCCATACCTCACTTCGCATCCGAGACGGCCGGATCGTCCGAGAACCGCTCTTCGACCCCCAGAAACCAGCCGACCTATGGGAGCCCATCATCGACAGTGCGGCCGATCTCCTCCGCGAGACCGAGAACGCCCGCATTCGCAAGTGCGAATCCTGTGTCGTTCACTTCTTTGACACAAGCAAGAAAGGTTCACGTCGGTGGTGCAGCATGAATATCTGCGGCAATAAACTCAAAGTGGCCGCTTATCAGCGCAGAAAGCGCGACCCCGATTAGGTGCGAGCGGGAAGCGCTACCGGGAAGTCTTAGTGCTGTGTCTGCCGCGCCCGCAGCAGACTGTTCGTCATGCAGCGGCGCTTACTGCCCGTGCGGGTGCCAAAAATTTTTAGGAACAGAAATTGATCCCGGACTGTTTCTGTCGTATATTGAATTCGGACCTAGAGAGTCTTATATCGAGCACATTTAGAAAAGGCCGATCGGAAGTTGTTCTGAGAAGCGCACCAGATCCCCACGGCTAACTCTTGGCGGAGACCGCGAGGACCTGGAGGACCACAGTCGGTAGACTGCGGGCTTCCCTCACTATAGGGTTGCTGCCCGCAAGTTTCAACTGTCGCGATGGCCAACTGACCCTGGCCAAAGGACGCAACGTGTGCTTTGTGAGGCCAAAGCGATGAATAGTACGACGGGATCCCTTGTGGGCGGGCGTGAGCGCTCGTCTGTGAAGGCTAGCTTGCTGCTTTTTTCTCTCTTTATGACGATTTTCCTGTGTGTTCACTGGGCTGATGCGCAGAATATCCATCCTGGCCGGGGCGCAATGTCGGCTCAGGACATGGTAAAGATGGCCGCCCAGGCCATCTCGGGTTCGGACGCGGCGGATCAGGTCTGCGCCCGCTTTCCTGCCGGGTCGGTGGTATCGGCACCCCCTGAACTGAAGAGCAGCAATGGAACACTCGAAGTGACCTTCGAATTCCAGACGGTGACCGACGCTCAAGGACTTGTCCGCTACTGCTATGTAACGAACACCGGGCTGGAAGCGCCGACGCTCCGGGTCAATCCCGGCGATACGCTCATCATTCACTTCCAAAACGATCTTCCTGCTGTTCCCGCCGGCAGTGCAAGCGACAACATGGCTGGCATGAAGATGGCTCTGACGCCCAAAGACGACGCCTCGAGCGCGTGCAACGGCACCATGTCAGCGAATGCGAGTAATATCCACTTCCACGGAACGAATGTGGCTCCGGTGTGCGGACAAGACGAGGTCGTGCATACGCTGGTCCAACCCGGGCAAAGCTTCGACTACAACGTACAGATCCCCGCCAATGAGCCGCCCGGACTCTACTGGTACCATCCTCATCCGCACGGCATCAGTGAAGGGCAGGTACAGGGCGGAGCCACGGGAGCCCTGATCGTTGAAGGGCTCCAGAATGTCGATCCGGCACTCGCCGGTCTGACCGAGCGCACGTTTGTCCTGCGCGACCAGATGCTGCCTGCCGCTGAAGCGAACGATGCGAACATTCCCGCGTGGGATCTGTCGATCAATTATGTTCCCGTAACCTATCCCGGTTACACCCCTGCGGTGATCCAGACAAATCCAGCGCAACAAGAGTTATGGCGAGTGGCGAATACAGCCGCCGACACCATCATGAACCTGGAGTACATCGTCAACGGCGTAGCCCAGCCCATGCAGGTGGCTGCGATCGATGGCTATCCTATTGCTGCTGGCAGCAGCGGCCAGCAATCGGTGAGCCAGACGAGCATTCTTCTAGGCCCTGGAGCACGCGCGGAGTTCGTGGTGACGACACCCAACGTCGGCGACCAAGCCCAGTTGACCACGCAATATTGGAATACCGGGCCGGATGGGGACTACGACCCGACCCGGACCATCGCGAACATCGTCAGTCAGGTCGGCGTGGAGAACGCTGTGTCTGCGCATGCTGCCGTATCGAAACTGTCGTCCCGGGCGACTCCCGCGAAGGTCAAACGCTTCGCCAACCTCGCCCAGGCAACGCCGGTGGCGCAGCGCAATCTCTATTTCTCCGAGGTCTTACAGGATCCTACGGACCCCAATAGCCCCACGACTTTCTTCATCACCGAGCAAGGCCAGACGCCTGCTGCGTTCACCATGGACCAGCCGCCGAACATCGTCGTCCACTCGGGCACGGTCGAGGACTGGGTCGTCGAGAACCACGCCACCGAGGACCATATCTTTCATATCCACCAGATTCACTTTCAAGTTCTCGAGATCAACGGCCAGCCAGTCAACGATCCCGCGATCCGCGACACGGTGGATCTTCCCTACTGGGACGGCACCGGGCCTTATCCCAGCGTGAAGCTGCGGATGGACTTCCGCGATACGAATATTGTTGGGACGTTTGTCTATCATTGCCACATCCTGCAACACGAAGATGCGGGCATGATGGGCGAGATCCAGGTGCTGCCCGCAGGGGCTGCGTCTTCGACAACCGCGGCCGCCTCGGCCTCGAGCATCACTCCCAATGGAAATGTCACACTGACCGCGGACGTCCTCGATTCCGCTACAGGAGCGAGCACGCCGACGGGCACCGTGCAATTCGAAATCAACGGAACGAACGTGGCCAATCCGGTGACGCTCGCAAACGGAACCGCAACGTTGACCACACCCGTGAACGGCAGTTCGGGAATTAACAATCTGACGGCCTTTTATCAAGGCGATTCGACTTACGCGGAGTCGGTCTCGCAAGCGATTCCAATCACGATCTCGAACTTCGCACTCTCGTCTCCGGGAGCGACCGCTGCCGTTGGCTCCGCCGCAATCGCCAACGTCACGGTAAATGTAGCCACCGGCTACACCTCGCTAATCAGCCTGACCTGCACCATGCCCGCGAGCTTGACCGAGTCGGCCTGCTTTGCAAACCCAAACTCGATGGCTGGAGCGGGAACGATCTCTTTGACGGTCAATACTACGCCTGCGCATCCGTTGAGTAGCAGCTTGAGGAGTGGACCCGGTTGGTTCGTTGCCGGCGGTGGAACCAGTCTGGCCTGCCTCTGTCTACTTGCTCTTCCACGGCGCAGAGGGGGAGGAAGGATACTGCTGGTCTTGTTCTCCATGGCGCTTTTGTTTGGGGCGATCGGTTGCAGCGGTGCGGTGAAGACAGGCACAGATCCAGGTACGACCAAGGGCACCTACATGGTTGTGGTTACGGGAACGGCGGGTAGCGGCGCGGCTCAGTATCAAGCCAGCGTGAATGTCCCCATCACGGTCGATTAGACGCTTCATCCTTCGTGACGGAAAGAAACCGCGAACAGCAAGAAAAGGATTGGAACAAATCTATGCGTCAGATCACCGGCAGTCTCGTGCACAGCAGCGTAAAAGCTCTCTCTATCGTTTTACTTCTCTGTGCGGGCCTGGCATGGGCCAGCGTAGGCGGAAGCATTTCGGGCACCGTCAAGGATCCTACGGGAAGGGTGCTCCCCAAGGCGAATGTGGCTGCTCGCGAGGTCAATACGGGCCTCGCGTACCACACCCGTACCGATAGCAAAGGAACCTATACCTTCCCCCTTCTACCGGTCGGACACTATCGCCTCGAGGTGCAGGAGAGCGGCTTTCGCAGCTATCAGCGCACTGATATCGTGCTGGATACCAATGCGGCGCTCACGCTCGATGCCTCTCTCGAGGTCGGCAGCGTCGCCGACACCGTGAGCGTCACCGATGAGGCCCTGCATGTCGAAACGACGAGTACGCAACTCGGACAGGTCATCACCGGCAGGCAGATGACGGCGGTGCCGCTCGACGGCCGCAGCTATACGGACCTGCTGTCGCTGCAGGCTGGCGTGGCGCCCGCCACATCGATTACCTCGAGCACTGTCCAGGATGTCGGGGCCACCGTGCTTGATCCCTCAGGCACTTTGAACCCTGGCACGATCTCGGTCAACGGACAGCGAGAGTTCGCCAATTTCTTCAGCGTCAACGGCAGCGATGCAGAAGAAGACGTCAATGCGGGTACCGCCATCGTGCCCAATCTCGATTCAATCGCCGAGTTTCGCATCGTGACCAGCAACTTCGACGCCGAGTATGGAGAGTTCAGCGGCGGCCAGATCAGCGTCATCACCAAATCCGGAACCAATCAGTTCCACGGCAATGCCTTCGACTTCCTACGCAACACGGCTCTCGATGCGCGTAATTACTTCTCTCCTACCCGCGGTGCCTTTCGCCAAAACCAGTTTGGCGGCACGCTGGGTGGACCGATTCGCCGGGACAAGGTCTTTTTCTTCGTCGACTATCAAGGCACGCGGCAGACACAGGGCATCGATACAGGTAACATCAGCGTTCCTTCCAACACGGATCGCGCGGGCGATCTCTCCGATCAGGCGAACAACCTTGTCGGAAGCGTAGGGGGATCTTACTTCGCCACGCTGCTGACTCAGAAGCTGGGCTATAGCGTCGTCTCCAGCGAACCGTATTACGTTCCCGGCTGCACCACGTCGGTGCAGTGCGTCTTCCCCAACGCAGTCATTCCTCAAAGTGCGTGGTCCACGCCCGCACAACGCATGCTGCAGTACATCCCAGCACCCAATACAGCCGGTGGCGTCTTTGCCACCTCCGCGTATAACCAAACTCTTCGCGACGACAAAGGAGCGATCCGTATCGACGGCAACACCCGTTTGGGCTTGCTGTCTGCCTATTACTTCATCGATGACTTCGATCTCGACAACCCCTATCCCACCGCGCAGAGTGGAGCCAGCGTTCCCGGCTTCAATGCCCTCACCACCGGCCGTGCGCAGCTTCTTTCGCTGGGCGATACCAAGACCCTCGGCTCGAGCACGGTCAATGAACTTCATCTGAGCTACATGCGGGACTTCAATAACCTCGGCCAGCCAATCGGTGGCCGAGGTGTGAGCCTGGTCTCGCAGGGCTTTGCAAATGCCGACGGCAGTCCAAGCATCGTCGCTCTCGATCCCAAGGGACAAAGCGTTGAAAATCTCAACTTCAATGGCTTCTCTACCGGAGCCGCGGCCAATCAACTCACCCAGGCCAACAACACCTATGAGGTCACGGACGACTTCTCAAAGGTCTTGGGTAGTCACACCATAAAGTTCGGTGGCGAATCGCATCTTGACCAGGTCAACGTACACCCCATCGCGCAGTTCAACGGCAGCTTCGTCTTTTCCGGTACCGAGACTGGCGTCGACTTTGCTGACTTCCTTATCGGCGTTCCCAGTCAATACAACCAAAGCCAACTCAACCCCTTCTACGATCGCAATAAATACTTCGGCGTCTTCGCCCAGGATAGCTGGCACATCTTGTCGAACCTTACGTTGAACTACGGCCTTCGCTGGGATCGCATCGCACCGTGGACAGAGAAGTACAACCAGATCTCGACCTTTGTCGCCGGCGCCCAGTCGGTCGTCTTTCCTGGCGCACCTCCGGGGATTCTCTACCCAGGAGATCCAGGCGTGCCGGATACCCTCTCGCCGATCAGCAATCGCAGCTTCGCCCCGCGAGTCGGACTGGCCTGGTCACCACAAGCATCTTCTGGAAGCTTGCTTGAAAAGCTGCTCGGCTCCCCGGGAACAACCAGTATCCGGGCCAGCGCCGGCACCTTCTATGCCGCGATCGATGCACTCTCAATTGGTGTGCTCGCGGCGAACGCTCCCTATGGCACGACCTATACCAGCCCGCTGCCTCCACTCTTCGCAACGCCGTTCATCACCGCCTCCACAGGGCAGAACAACGGTCAACCCTTCCCGTACACCTTCGCCCCGTTAAACTCTTCGCGCAGCAATCCCGACCCCAACATCAACTGGGCGTCCTATGAACCGATCAGCGGCATCCCCGGATACGACATCCACAACACCACGCCCTATACCGAGGAGTGGATGCTTTCGATCGAGCGCCAGGTCGGACCCAACACCGTCCTCAACGCAACCTACGTCGGCAACGCCAGTCATCACCAGCGCGTTCTGGTCGAGCCTAATCCCGGCAATCCAGCGCTGTGCCTAAGCCTCAGCCAGCCCAGCGAAGTGCTACCGGGAACATCCACCTGCGGCCCCGGCGACGAGAACGGCGTCTACTATCCCGTCGGCGGAGGTGTGATCAATGGAACACGCGGCCCGCTTGGACCAAACTTCGGCAGCAACGCCCTGCAGTCGACGATCGGCAATGCGAACTATAACGCGCTGGAGCTCAGCGCTCGCCATACGAGCGGCCGCCTTCAGTTCTCGGCGGCTTACACCTACGGCAAGTCGCTCGATCAGTCCTCGAACATCGGCGAGGAGGTCAACCCCTTCAATCCAGCGCTCAGCTATGCTCTCTCCTCGTTCGACGTCAAGCACAACTTCGTTCTTAGCTATGAGTACCAGTTACCGTTTGATAAGTTCTTGCATCCGAGTCGCCTCAGCGAGGGTTGGTCGCTCTCCGGTATCACTCACTTCGCCAGCGGTTTTCCGGTGACCATGATCAACAACGGGGATAACTCGCTCATTGGAACGAACCCAAACGGAATCAATAACAGTAGCATCGATGAGCCGGATTACACCGGTGGCCCGCTCCGCTTGAACCACAATCCACGCACCAGCGGAAACAACTACTTCGATGCAGCTGTCTTCTCGATGAATGCACTTGGCAGTCCTGGGAATGCAAGGCGGCGCTTCTTCTACGGACCGGGCGCGGACAACTATGACATGGCGGTTGCCAAGAAACTAGCGATCACCGAAGCGATGTCGCTTCTGTTTCGCGTGGAGGCCTTCAACATCTTCAATCACACCCAGTTCAACGGACCTAGTTCGGTCGATGGTGATATCGGTAGCTCTACCTTCGGCCAGGCGATCAGCGCTGCGCCTCCACGCATCCTGCAGGGAGCACTGAAATTCGCCTTCTAATCGCGGCGCTATGCGGCATTCAAGGAGAGCGTTGCTTCCCCTCTCGCTGAGCGCTTGACCTCGCTCCGGCTGGACGACGGGCAAAACCTTCCCTTACCCGTCGTCGGCCGTTGCGCGGTGGTTGTGCCCCGCGCTCATCCAATAGATTTCTTGAAGTTGAAGTATGCGAGATTCATGTTTCCACCCGTGAGTATGTGGATGGTGAGATCGCGACGCTTGATCATAGTAAGCAGACTCCACTTGGCCCGGAATCTTCCTCGTCAAGATAATGCAGATCACTCGCCGATACAGCGCACGGGCGGCGTGAGTTAGGTGCGAATCGCCGACGACTCGGGAACTCCTTCGCGTCTTTGTCTTTGAGAGAAAGGAGCAACCCGATCGGATAGTTATTGGATGACGCAAGAGTATTGCGGCGATTCGAATGCTGCCTTCTGCCATCGATTGCATTGCTACAAGTGCCTTCCGGATTACCTCCTCCGCCACAGGAACGCCTATCTCGGCCTGCTTGAGCACGGCGATCCGCTGCTCCACGGTGAGCCGCTTCCTCCGCATCCCAACCTCCTCGCTTTTGGGTCGCATTTGGTCGGGAAATACCGGGGCTGATATGAATGTTCCGATTCACTCCCTCGCTCCGCCGTTTTGTGATGAATTACCACTGGCACTTCGAACGTATGAAAAGGTTGACAAGGAGGCCGACGTTCGATACTCTTAGAAAGTTCGCCACCCACCTCGGTGATGGTCTAAGACACTCTAAACGGTTGAAAGTACGCCGGTTAGCTCTTGCAGGAAGAGAGTTGGAGTGGTAGACTGAAGAGGTGCTCAACAGCGCACACAAGTTCGAGGACACGCGGTTCTGGCAATGCCAGATCGAGTCCTTGATCCAAGAGCCGCCCGCTTAGGCGAGTGTCGGTTTGGATCTTTGACAACATAGTTGAACGTGCCAGTCGTGAGAT
>FSXA01001101.1_pt1 | contig 12051 bp, 6 predicted proteins | sample 1638081 | NCBI WGS metagenome assembly FSXA01 (sample SAMEA3914788, study PRJEB12502) | metagenome | biome: forest; material: soil | place: Canada | collected 2011-07-03 | depth 0.1 m
GCAAGCATTCACTACGAGACAAATGCGAACGGAAAAAGCATGAACGCTCTCTGTTGACAGTTTTTTCGGACGCGGGTTCGACTCCCGCCGCCTCCACCAATCCAGCATCCGATTAGGTCCAGTAACAACATAAAACCCGCCCACTACGCGGGTTTTATCGTTTTCGGCGTCCGATAGTGAAGAGTAAGATCACTTTCCTGGAACTGTCGGACTTCCAATGCCTCCGGCATAGCCTGAGGAGCCCCCGTTTGGATTAGCCGGGATCGGTCCTATGAATGCGAGGAATGGCCATGCGCTTAGGCTGCATCATCTATTGCGCCCTGACTAATGCCGCCAGGAGAGAATCGAGGTCGGCAGGGTTGACGTTGCTCACGGCAATGATTTGAAGATCCGGTGTGGCGGCGGTGTGGAGGCTGAAGCCGGCGCGGGTGCTCGGAAGTGTGGCGAGAGTGGGGCTGATGGATCGTTGGGTGAGGAAGATGGAGACTTCATGTCTGTGGACGGTGAAGAGTAGTAACGCCGCGGGCTGACCATTGAGATAAGTAAGGTCTGCACCTTTGAGGGTGGTGTCAGACGGTAGATCCGCGGAGTCAGGGAGGTTGAAGCTGAAAGGGAGCCGGCCCTGAAACCAAGGTTTGACAGTGTGACGGTCGGTGGAGATGACCTGTGGGGTGGCTCCGCTGGAGAGGGTGGCGAGGTGTTGATCGAGAAGCTCTGCGGCGAGGGTGTTCCTTTGATGGAGCTGCCGCCAGCCAACTAGGGAGACGGCCAGTAGGATGGCGGCGGCGAGAGCGACCCATGCCGCAGAGCGGGAAGATTGCATGGTGAAGATACGCGCGCTCTTCTCCGCCGGCAGCTGGGCATGTAGTTGAGCGGTGAGGCGGGCAAGGGCGTCTGGTGGTGGCGCGAATCGGCGGCCGGCGCGTGCTGTGGAAGCCTTGAGTTGGGTCGCGGCAAGGACGCGCAGGGTGCATGAGTGGCAGTTCCGCAGATGTTGCTCGATTCCCTGCTGCTCGGTGGCGGGGAGTTCGCCGTCGATGAAGGCGTCGACGTTGTCCGGATCGAGATGTTCGCTCGGTTGATTCATTTGAGGCGTTTGAGTCATAGAGATTCCCCGAGGTGCGGCTGCAGGAGTTGGCGGAGAGTGCGGCGGGCACGAGAGATGCGCGACATGACGGTGCCGATGGGGACGCCGAGGATGATGGCGATGTCTTTGTACTTGATCTCTTCAACGTCGGAGAGGAGGAGAGTCTCGCGAAGCGGTGGCTGAAGCTGTTCGAGCGCGCTCTGCAGGGCGGCCTCGTTGTCGAGACGGATGAGCATTTCCTCCGGAGTTGGTCCATCGGCGGCGGCGGCGTGCGCAGAGGGCTCATCTTCGAGGAAGACCGTGCGGGATGCGGCGATGCCGGTGCGAGTGGTGAGAAAAGTGTTGCGGAGGATGCGAAATATCCAGGCCTTGAAGTTGGTGTCGGTCTGGAAGGAGTCGAAGGCGCGGAGGGCCTTGGAGAATGTCTCCTGCACGAGGTCTTCGGCTTCGGCGTGATTGCGGGTGAGCCAGAAGGCATGGTTGTAGAGCGAGGCCAATAGCGGGAGCGCAAGTTGCTCAAAGGCCTCGCTGCGGGTGTTGAGGGTCGACATGGTGGGGAGTGCCTCGGTGCGTCTGAGGTTGAGGGGTTGCTGCGATACGGAGTCGACCGGCCGGAATTCGCTGCTAACCATCCTTACCATAAACCGAATCGCAGACAGATTATTCCACGAATTATCAGCGGACTGAGCGGGAATAAATAGGGACTAAATCAGTTTTGTGCTGTGTACGCAAATAAACCAATGGAGTGAGATATGAACCGGTTTAAGGAAGATGAGATCGTGGTGGAGAACGAGGCCGCCGTGAAGCCCGCGGGCGATGGAATTGACCGCCGTAATTTTCTGGGTTGCATGGCGTGGGCCGGCACAGGTCTGCTGTGGTCGATGTCTGGCGGCGTCCCGACGTCGAAGCTCCTGGCGCAGGAGTTCCTGGTGGCACAGGCGATGAAGAGTGGTGGCGCTGGCATTGGGAAGGTAGAGGATTTTTCGTTCGTGCAGATCAGCGACTGCCACATCGGATTCAACAAGGGTGCGAATCCTGACGTAACCGGAACGCTGAAGAAGGCCATCGACCGGGCCAACTTGGTGCCCGCGGGCATGAAGGCTCCAGATTTCATGATTCACACCGGCGATATTACGCAGAACTCGAAGGCAACCGAGTTCGATACCGCGTCGCAGATTATCAAAGGCTTCAAGAGCGAAGTGTTCTACGTTCCCGGCGAGCATGATTTTATCGACGATGGAGAGCAGTACAAGCAGCGCTTCGGCAAAGGCACTGTGGGCAACGGATGGTACAGCTATAACCACAAGGGCGTTCACTTTGTGGGCCTCAACAATTGCGTGCAGGTGGATGCAATGGGGAACATGGGTGACGAACAATTGAAGTGGTTCAAATCTGACCTGGCAGGGTTGAGCCATTCGACGCCGATCGTAGTCTTCGCTCATATTCCGCTGTGGATGGTCTATGAGAAGTGGGGCTGGGGCACGAAGGATGGCGAGCAGGCCCTCGCGATGCTGAAACCCTTTGGCTCGGTGACGGTCCTGAATGGGCATATTCACCAAGTCGTCCAGAAGGTCGAGGGCAATGTGTCCTTCCACACTGCGATGTCGACGGCGTTTCCGCAGCCTGCACCGGGTTCTGCGCCTAACCCAGGGCCGATGGTGGTTCCGGCGGGCAAGCTGGAGAGTGTGCTGGGGGTGACCAAGGTGAAGGTCGTGCACGGGAAGAGTCATCTAGCTGTGGTCGATTCCACCCTTGCGGAGACTGTCTAATGCGTTGGTTGACTGTAGCAGTATTGACCGTAGCCGCAGGCGTAGGGCTAGGATTTGTGCATCCGTTTGGGAATCCGCGTGTCGAGCCGGCGAAGGGGCTCGACACCCTGCTGCGGGGTGCGCCTATGCCAGCCGACGCCAAGGCGGTGTTGGTGATGAAGTGCGCAGACTGCCACTCGCGCGAGACGCGCTGGCCGGGGTATGCGCGAATGGCTCCTGGATCGTGGCTAATTGAGCGGGATATTGTCCGCGCGCGCCAGAAGATGGACCTCTCGCGATGGGAGGAGATGCCGGAAGTGAAGCAACAGGTGTTGATGGCGATGATTGCGCATCAGGCGAAGACGGGGGACATGCCACCACTGCAATATCGGTTGTTGCACTGGGACGCAAAGCTTTCAAAGGCCGATGTGCAGACACTCTCAGTGCTGGGCAGGCAAGCAGTTGGCAGCGAGGAAGCTCTGGCCGCGGATGGCAATGCAGCACAAGGCAAACTGGTGTTTGAGAAGCGCTGCACCGGCTGCCACGCATTGGCAGTAGATCGCGAAGGGCCGAGGCTGGCCGGAGTGTACGGCAGGGTGGCTGGGAGTGTTGCCGGGTTTAATTATTCTCCAGGATTGAAGAGTCTTGGGCAGACGTGGACCGATGCAACGCTGGAGAAGTGGCTGAGCGATCCAGATAGGGTGGTGCCGGAAAACAATATGAGCTTCAGCGTTCCAAAGGCTGAGGAGCGGCAAGATTTGATTGCTTATCTCAAGCAGCAGAAGGCTGACTGACGAGGTGAAAGGAGATCGAATGACGGATTGGTTGAGGGATACGGTCGGCAACGATTTGATCGTTTTATACGAAGGCCTTCCTCTCACGGAGAACGCTCTCTTGTGACTCCGGGAAAAGCCTCGCACGTTTGGCGAGTTGCGCGCGGCGGAGATTGATTGGTTTCGGTGGATGGCTGCAAAGATCCACGACAAATAAATAGCAGAGAAACTGCCAGAGGATCCTGATGCGGATGTTCGTATGTGGGTGGCGTTGAACCCAGTGACTCCCGAAGCAGTCCTTGGGAAGCCAGGCGAGGATCCAGTTGCTTTTGTCCGCAGAGTGAAGCCGATATGCGGTCATGTATAGTTACGGAGTTCCCCTCACTTTATCTTTGCAACGGAGTCGTGCGTGAGAGTTTTCGGCCGTGCAGGTTGGTCTCTGTTGCTGCTTGCATCTATCCTCGGCGGTTTTACTCGGGGGGGTGCAGCTCAGTCTGTTACAGCAAAGTTACCGCTGGTCTTTGAGCCAAATCGAGGCCAAGCTCCGGGAAACGTCCGCTATGTCCTGCGCGAGGGTGCCTTGGAGGGTGAGTTTCAGAAAGATGGCGTTCGCCTGAGCCTCCTGCCCGGCAAGAACAATGACTCGCAGGTGAGGATGCGGCTGGTGGGTACGCGGGAGGATGCAGTGATAGCCGGCGACGGCGCGCCCGAAGGATATACCAACTATCTGTTAGGCAACGATCCGGCTCACTGGCTGCGCGGTTTACCGAATTATTCGGCAGTTCGCTATAGCCAGATTTATTCCGGAACGGATCTGGTGTTTTACGGCAATGGCGGAGCATTGGAACACGATTTCGAGCTACAGCCAGAAGCCGATCCCTCGCGCATCGCCTTTCAACTGGACCAAGCACGGAGTGTGACACTGGACCACGATGGCAATCTGCGGATCGAGCTGGCGGACGGAGCCATCACCTTCGAACGGCCCGTCGCCTACCAGATGGTGGCAGGTGTGCGGCGTACTGTGGACGCCGCGTTTACAGTGGACCGCGACGGAACGGTCCGCTTTCGGGTCGGCAGCTATGATCGGACGGAAAAACTGGTCATTGACCCGGTGCTCTCCTTTTCCACGTACCTCTCTTCACTGGCCTCGGATGCGAATCTGATTGCTACCGATGCCAGTGGCAATAACTATGTCGCGGGGTATGCCACTCTCGGATTTCCGGTTACGTCTGGCGCGTTTGCAGGATGCACAAACTGTTCGACGAATTCTGTCGTGACGTTCATCAGCAAGCTTAGCGCCGACGGCACAAGTCTCATGTACTCCACAGTGCTCGGCGGGAATAGCTTTGCTCAGCCCACAGGCATCGCGGTCGATGGGAATGGGAATGTAGTTGTATCCGGCTGGACCGGCGCGAGCGATTTTCCAACCAAGAATGGGCAGCCGATTGCTGTTCAAAACAACAACTACGTAGGCTTCCTCGTCTCGCTCTCGCCCGATGGTTCCTCCCTCAACTATGGAACCCTATTGGGCAGCAGCCCGTCGTCCAGCCAAAGCGCTATGACCTATGCGACGGCATTGGCTCTTGATTCCTCAGGAGATGCCTATGTCACCGGAGATACAGGGAACGGATTCTTCACCACGACGGGCGCGTTGAACCAGAGTGGCGGAGGTGACTTCGGCAACGAGTTCAATGTTTACCTCGCCAAGTTCAGCCCGACTGGCACGTTGATGTACAGTGCCGTCGTCGGTGCAGCTGATCCACAAAATGGTGGCGGCGGGCCGATTGGTGCCTCTGCCATCGCTGTCGACGCTGCCGGGGATGCGTTCGTGGCCGGTCAGGCGGGAATTCTGTGGCCGATCACCAGCAACGCCTACCTGAAGCAGATTGCCGGATCGACGCCCTACGCGACACCCTTCGTAACGAAGGTTGCGTCCGACGCGAAAAGCCTTCTCTATTCGACCTACCTGGATTATGCGTATGTTGTGACTGGCATCGGAGTCTTGTCCAATGGGAACGTGTTTGTCGCAGGCAATGAAGTGGGCGCCAGCTACCCGACGACGTCGAACGCCTATCAACAAAACTCTGGTGGAGGCAACGCATTCCTCACCGAGCTCAACTCCACTGGATCCAGCCTCGCATACTCCACCGTCATCGGCGATGCATCGTACAGAATCAATGGGCTGGCATTGGATGCGAATGGCGATATCTGGCTCGCAGCGCAGGCTTCAAATCCGCAGTTTCCGCTCGTTGCTCCCCTTCAAAGTACATTCCCCGCGACCGGACCCGCTTCCGTTCTGAATCAATTCGATCCCACGGGTGAAACGCTGAAGTTTTCGACCTTCCTGGGCGGGAGTGCATCTGGATTTGCCAGCAGCGTCGCGATGGATGCTGACGGTAAAGCGCATGTGGCTGGCGCCGCAGGATACGGAATGTATACGACGCCCGGGGTCTACGCGGGATCCGTGCCCGTGCCCGGTCCCGGATTCAGTGAGAGCACGTATGCCTATGTCTCACTGATCGATCCGGCAACATCTACCGGCACATTGTGCGTGGGAGAATCGGCCACGGTAGGTCTATCGTTTGGCTACCTTCTTCAGCAAACCACGGCGTCGCAGAGCGTCCAGGTGACGAATTGCGGCAGTGCTCCACTGGTCATTACGTCGATTGCTTCGAACAACGCCGCGTTCACGGTGCCGTCTGGCAGCAACAACTGCACGGGATCGATAGCCGTCAACGGCTCATGCACGGCGACCGTGGACTTTACACCCACAGCGGTACAAGCCTATTCGGGACAACTCATCTTCACCTCGAACGCCACAATCACCACGACTTCGATACCGCTCAGCGGGAACGGGGGAGAACCGGTTGCGGGATTTAACCAGACGCTCAATTTTTCACCGCTATTGGTCGGGCAGACCAGCGCGGCTCAGTTTGTCGCGCTTTACAACAGCGGCACGGTTCCGCTCACAATCTATCTGTCGCAGATCGCCGTCACAAGCGGTTTTGCGCTGGCGCCAGGCGGCAACTGCCCCAGCTCGCTGCCCGCCGGCCAATCCTGCTTCATCTCTGTCGTGTTTGAGCCCACAACGGCGGGAACGATTAGCGGGACGCTGTCCGTGGCTTCCAGCGATCCGGTGCATCCCACGATCAGCACAACTCTGACGGGCACGGCTTGGAGCGCCTATCCCCTCGCCACCATCACCGCATTGCTTAATCCGTCCTACCCGCTCATCACCGCGACTGCGCCGATCACCATGAGCGTTCTTGGAGCCGACTTCTTTCCAGGCTCCGTGGTGTACATCAACGGAGTCGCGCAGACAACGACATACACGAGCGCCACGTCTCTCAGTGTCACGTTTCAGTCATCGCTGTTGAATGCACTCGGGACGATCCCGGTTACGGTTGTCAATCCAACGCCGGGCGGAGGCAGCAGTGTGCCCTATCCGCTGATTGCCTATCTCTCGATTCCGCTGACTGCGAGCGCTTTGACGGTGGACCCGGTAGGTGGCCTGCTCTATGCGGCCATTCCCGCCAGCGCGACACAGAACCCGAACACCATTATCCCCATCAATCCGGCAACCGGGGCTACGATGACGCCGATAGCCGTGGCGAGTGGTCCACGAGCGCTGGCTGTCTCGGACGACGGCAGCGAACTCTATGTGGCCTCGGCCGGCGTGTTGCAGCGCATCAACCTCAAAACCCTTGCCATCGAAAGAACGTTCAGTCTTCCAGTGGACTCTGAATGGGGACAGACCTACGTCCAGGAGATGCACGTAGTTCCGGGCTCACCGCAGTCGATTGTGGTGGAGTTATTTGCCAATGTAGACCCGGCCGAAGATGGAGCCGCGCTCTACAATGACTCCGGACTCGTCAACTGGCTTCCAGGCGAAGTGAACACGAGTAATTCTCTACAGATGGATTCGTTCACCTTCACCTCACCCTCATCCATCTATTCAGTGCCGGATAGCAGTACGTTCTTTACTGAGGTGCAGGTGAGCGCCACCGGCCTTTCGTACAGCGGAGGCAGAGCCGGAGAGATCAACCAGCAAAGCGGCTCTATCGTGCGCTCTGACGGAACACTGCTTTACACAAACTCAGGCCAGGTATGGAATCCATCCACACCAACGCTGCTTGGAACGTATCTCGAGTCAAACGGATCGCAGCTGTTCTACGAGCCAAGCGTTGTTCCCGACACGACCAACGGACACACCTACTTTCTAGACAGTAGCGGGCAATACTCCCAATATCAGGCGCTCAGTATCGACGTCTACGATCAGGCGAGTTATGGCCTGCTCGGAACCGTTCCATTCTTGAGCATCTACCCGCCTGATGCCACCGACCTGGTGCGCTGGGGGAGCAACGGCTTTGCCTTCCGCAGTGTCGACACCACCGGTTCCGAACCGAGCGCCAATCAGATCGTCGTGGTCACGAGCAGCCTGGTGACTGCCGGCAGCATCACGCCGGTTCCAATACTGGCGTCGGTGTCGCCCGCAACCGCGTACGCCGGAGGTCCGGCTTATACGATACAGCTGACGGGAAGCGGCTTCACCAGCGCATCGACGGTGCTGATTGGAGGAAACCCTCGCACAACCACTTACGTCAGCAGCACGTCACTCACGGCCCAGGTCCTGGCTTCGGACATCGCGACCACCGGCCAGTTCAATGTACAAGTGACGACACCAGCGCCAGGTGGAGGAACCTCGAACTATCTAGAAGTTCTGATAGAGCCCGCACCGCAGACGCCTCCGGCAGTGACGGTGACTCCGTCTGCGACGAGCGTGACCACGGCGCAGGCGTTCAACGTTACCGTTGCGGTGACCGGTGGGAAAGGCAACCCCACGCCGACGGGTAGTGTGACTTTGTCGGGAGGCGGCTACACTTCGGCTTCGACCACCCTCAGCGGCGGCTCCGCAACGTTTGCTATCCCAGCCGGTGCGCTGGCCACCGGCACTGACACACTCACCGCAACCTTTACGCCGAATAGCTCCAGTTCATCGACGTACAACGGCGCCACGGGTTCGACATCGGTGATGGTGACGGCCGCGGTAAAGAGTCCGTCTACGGTCACCATAACCACTGCATCCTCCACGATCACCAACAACCAGTCCGATGCTGTCTCCATTACTATTGCCGGCGTGAGCGGAGAGCCAACGCCCACGGGAACCATAGCTCTGACGAGCGGGGCATATAGCGCACAGCAGACAGTCACCGGTGGCGCCGCAAGCATCACCGTTCCAGCCGGCGCGTTGAGCAGCGGCGCCAACACGCTGACCGCTACGTATTCCGGTGATGGAACGTACGCCGGATCAAGCGCAACAGCAGTGATCACCATCTCGCAGGTTGTGATTTCCGCATCCGCGCCATCGGGTGTCACGCCCGGCGGCAGCGCCACGGTAACTGTGACTCTCGCTGCCGGAAGCAACTACTCAGGCACGATGAATATGAGTTGCCTACTCACCAATTCGCCCACAGGCGCTCTCAGTTTGCCGACGTGCAGTCTGAGTCCAACGGGTGTGAGCATCTCGGCAGGCGGCACTGGATCGACTATGCTCACCGTGCAGACGACGGAAGCGTCAACCACTGCACTACTGATTCGCAAGCAGATGAAGCTGCTGGGTCTTGGTGGCGGCGGAACAGTTCTCGCGGGGCTGTTTCTGCTCGGAGTTCCCAGTCGCCGCCGGCGCTGGATGGCAATGATGGGACTGGTCTGGATGGTTGCGGCTGCGGGTGCAATCGGATGTGGCGGAAGCGGCGGTGCGAACTCCGGATCGGGTGGTTCAACCACTCCGGCAACCTCCGCGGGCACATACACATTCCAAGTAACCGGAACAGATTCGTCGAACTCAAGCATCACGGCGACAACCAGCGTTGCTGTTACCGTGCAGTGAGCACTGCTGAAGATCGAGAAGGCGCCGGGCACGACAAGTGGCTCGCGCTTCCACGCCTTCTATGATCAGAGTTTGTTAGGGGGTTGGCCCCAACTCAAATTAAGCACATGACGCGAGCCGACGAAAACACCTGCTCCTCGAATCTCGCATCCGCTGCCGGCGACCTCGCCTAAGCGATATTCCCAGAGTCTATCTCTTTGCCACTGACGGTAGTGCAACGGGAGCTTTGTCCCGCTGTTGATCAGCCGCACGCCAAGGCTGGCAATTCGGGCACCAGTAAGTGGAGCGCGCCTGTTCGCCCTGTTTGCGCATCAAAATGCTGGCACCGCAGCGGCGGCATTCCTTCCCCTCGCGTCCGTAAACCCACAGTCTGTCACTTGAATCCATTGAGTGTGTCGTCCGACGATTCCCCGTGTAGGTGACGATGCTGTCGTCAGAGCCATCGAGCACGTTCGCCTTCATATATTTGTGCGAGGCGTTAATCATCGCCATCATCTCGCGTTCGGTGATGGTGCTCATCGGACGGAACGGGTTTACACCGGCAGCAAAGGCGACTTCGCTCTTGTACACATTGCCAAGGCCAGCGAGCACGCGCTGGTTGAGTAGCACCACGGCGATCTCGTCAGTGGGATGGGAAGCAGCGCGTTGACGCAGTGCCTGAACGCCCGCCTCGATGGAGAACTCGTCAGCCAGCACATCCGGGCCGAGCCTGGGGACTTGCGAGTTGCGTTCAAGTGAGCAAGCCGTATGGAACTCGGCGATCGGGACGTTAAACGCAACGGCCTGATAGTCGCCGCAGGTGATCGCCACGCGCATGCGATTCCTCGCCTGCCACCACTTCTCGCCAGTCCTGTAGATGTGCCACGTACCGCTCATCAGCATGTGTGTAACGAGAATTAGATCGCCCGAAAAGAAGATGAGGCACCATTTGCCGCGAGCTTCGACCTTCTCGACGATGCGGCCAACTAACGGCGTGTCATCGTTCATGCTCGCAAGTTTCGCCAAGCCCGTTTCAAACCCAGTGACAGCTTTGCCGCCGAGAGCTTTCTGAAGGGCGCGGCCCGCACGGTAAATTGTGTCACCTTCAGGCATTGGGCCTCACTTCTGCAGCGCGACCTGGAAGCGAAGGTAGGTTGCGCCGCACGTTAAAACCGAGTGGAGCGGCCTGGAAGCCCGCATCGAGCAGGAATCGCGCGAGCGGATGTCCGGCGACAGGAACACCGTTCACCTGGGTAATGAGCATGCTGGTGCGTCCGCGGCCTTCCGGGTTATTGTCCCGCTGAACGTGATGCACCAGAAACTCGGCGAGTGCTCTCGCCGTCTGCGAACGCTGGGGTTCATCTTCGGGCAGCAATATCTGCAGGTTTGGATTGCCACGCCGGATGTATGCCGCGAGAGCACCATCGACGAGAACCACCCGCGCGCCGACGCTGCGCGTGAGGGAAGAACCTGCTTCAGGCGCTGTGGGCCAGCGCAGCAGTGCACCATAGGGGTTTGCCGGATCCGTCGCGGCAAGCATCATCACTTCGCTTTGCTCCTGCTGCGTAGTGCGGAGGGAGCGAAGGAGATCAACAGCCGCCGGCATCGCGAACTGGGTCGCGCCTAGATCGGCGGCGAAGTATCCGCGACGAACCCGGCCGCTCTCCTCCAATGCCTTGAGCACGTCGTACACCGCGGAAAATCCGCCGGGAAGAGTTTCCGCATGTGCCGTCTCGCGGAAGACAACACCGTAGCGCGTGAGCAACTGCTGTGCGATGGCGTGACTCCACTCTGTTTGTCCTGTTGGGTTGTTGCGCGCGGCATCGAAAGCGACGTCGTTTAAGCTCCAGCGGCCCTGTGCAGTCGGAGGCGTAGTGCGCCGGCTTCGGAAGCTGCTTTGGTTATGGACGCGCCGCGCAGGTTTGGCATTGCGGCCGGTACCCGCAGGCTTCTCGCAGTAGGCTCGCAAGGCGTGCAGCGCGTCGTTTGTAAGCAGACCGCGCCAAACCAACGACCACAGAGCTTCGAGCGTCTCGCCCGGATAGCCGCCGCCGATACTATCGTGCAGCGGTTGGAAGAACGACGCCCCGTTGCGTTGCAGATGAGCAACGATCGTCTGCTCACGTTCGCTCAGAGGTTGCTCGCTGCCGGCGGGTTTTATGGGCCAAATCAACGGCAGCCTTTCGGCGAGGTAGAGACCGACTCGCCCATCGCGCTCGCCCAGCGGCTCAAGCCCGACCCAGACCACTTCGCCCGCGGCAATGAGCGTATCGAGATCGGCTGACTTATAGTCCACGATCCGCGCTGGCAGTATCTCTGTCTCCAGCAGGCTCGCAGGAAGCGGCGCGCCTTGCAGATTTTCAATCACGTCCAGCAGCGCGTCCAATCCGCGACGAGGCTGCACGACTCCCTGCCAGCGTGTAAAGAGTCGCGCAAGTGTGCGCTGCTCTACCGGCTCGACTTCCTTGCGCAGCTTCGCAAGGGACTTGCGGCGGATGGAACGCAGCACCTCGGCGTCAATCCATTCGCGATTGACGCCGCCAGGACGGAATCCACCTTCTGCAACGCGACCCA
>FSXA01001371.1_pt1 | contig 11956 bp, 4 predicted proteins | sample 1638081 | NCBI WGS metagenome assembly FSXA01 (sample SAMEA3914788, study PRJEB12502) | metagenome | biome: forest; material: soil | place: Canada | collected 2011-07-03 | depth 0.1 m
ATGAGCGGATGCCGCTTACGATGGGTCACTACACGCGCGAAGATCTTCCGTTCTACTACGCGCTAGCCGATGCCTTCACCATCTGCGATCAGAGCTACTGCGCAGTGATGACTTCGACTTCCCCCAATCGTTCGACTTTCTGGACGGGTACGATTCGTGACAAGCAGTCCGCGGATTCTCGCGTGTTCATGCGCAATAACGAGCTCTTTGCCGAAGCACTTACGTGGAAGACCTACCCGGAGCGCCTGTCTGAAGCCGGCATCTCCTGGCGCTTCTACCAGAACGAGCTGTCTGCGTCGGGTGGGATGACTGGCGAGGAGGAGTCGTGGCTTTCCAACTACGGCTGCAACATCCTGGAATGCTTCGGAGCCTATAACGTTTCGGCGAGTCCGAATGCCCCGCTAGCATTCAAGAGCAAGATTGAGAAGGCTCAGAAGCAGGCGGCGCATCTGGAAGCACAGCTTTCAGAGGTCTCTCAGCCTGACCAAATCGCCAGCCTCAAGAATCAATTGGCGGAGCAGCACGCGAATATTGCCAAGTTGACTTCCGCTCTCGCTGGTTCCGGCGAAAATCGATACAAGGAGCTCACGGAACAGCAGAAGTCGCTGCACGATGCGGCCTTCGTGACCAACGCGAACGACGCAGACTACCGCTCGCTTGAGCCACTCCTCTTCACCGACGACGGCGCTCCGCAGCACCTCAATGTACCGAAGGGCGACGTCCTTCACCAGTTTCGCGCCGATGTCGAAGGCGGCAAACTGCCGACCGTTTCATGGCTTGCCGCACCTGAACGTTTTTCCGATCACCCCTCCTCTCCCTGGTACGGCGCGTGGTGGGTCTCGGAGATCATGGACATCCTTACGCAGAATCCAGAAGTCTGGAAAAAGACCATCTTCATCCTCACCTACGACGAGAATGACGGTTACTTTGACCACGGAATCTCCTACGTCGCCGCAGATCCCAAGCGCCCCGAAACGGGCGGCGCCTCCGCTGGCATCGATACAGGTTTGGAGTACACCTATCTCGCCGATGAGATCGCCCAGGGCGTTCCGGAGAAGGAAGCGCGCAGCGGTCCAATCGGAATGGGCTTCCGCATTCCCACTATCATCGCTTCGCCGTGGACCCGCGGTGGCTGGGTCAACTCGCAGCTTTTCGACCATACGTCTACGCTGCAGTTTCTAGAAACGTTTGTAGAGACGAAGTTCGGCAAGCGGGTTGTGGAAACGAACATCAGTCCGTGGCGCCGCGCCGTCTCAGGTGACTTTACCTCCTGCTTCCGTCCCCACAATAGCTCCGAGCCAACTCTCAGCTATCTCAACCGGGACAAGCACATCGAGCTAATTGCGCAAGCGAAAAACAAGCCAATTCCCACAGTTCCCAAACCACTAACCGCCGCCGAGATTGCCGCAATCGGCGATAACGCGAGAACCGCTTCTGCGATCTCGCACCAGGAAGCCGGAACTCGCCCGGCCTGCGCGCTGCCTTACGAACTCCACGCCAACGGCGCGATCTCTCCCGATGGCAAACACTTCGTGCTCGAACTCGCCGCAGCGAACAAGCTCTTTGGCAAGCGTGCTGCCGGTGCACCGTTTAATGTCTACCTGCGCAACTGCGCGACCGGACCAGGTGTGCAGGCATTAACCTACGCAGTGAAGGCTGGCGACGTACTTCGGCCGTCGTTTCCGATTGCACAATTCAAAAACGGACATTATGAAATTGAAGTGCATGCGCCAAACGGGTTCTATCGTTGCTTTGCCGGTTCGGTTGAAGATTCGTCTTGTGTACTGACCACGGCAGTTGCAGATCGGGAGCTCCTACTTACTGTGACAAACAAGTCGAAGGCCGCGCAGTTCATCACAGTCCTGGACAACAGTTATGCGGGTGAGCCCATCACGAAACAACTCCGTGCCGGCTCGCAATCTCTCATCGAGATCTCGCTCGCTGCAAGCAATAACTGGTACGACCGAACGCTCACCACACGCGGCAGTGTTGCAACGATCCGCCTTGCTGGTCGGGTAGAAAGCGGCAAGTCTACCACTAGCGACCCATACATGAGCAGAGACTAGTCAGGTCTAAGAAAGATCTCGCAACAACCAATTGCAAGGGGAGGTTCCCGCAAAACTGCGTTTGCGGCAACTTCGATTCTGTATACCCAGTGCCTGGAGCCAATTTCCGTCCGAATGCCCGAGAGGACTTTCATGGGATTGGGGAAACGGCCATCGCCCTGCACCTTCTCCGCTTCTAGCCACGCTGCCGAACGCTTCAGGCTCTATTCCTTGCCGAGAGTGTCGTGGACACCGTAGTCTGCGTTGGCCGAAGAAGCTCGCAGAAATAAATATTTGAACCATGCTTCCGAAAGTCTCGTAGACATGGTCTTATGCACACAGCTCTACCCGGGCCTTTCCCAAAACATCTCCAAACACGATTGAGGATCCGATGCAGACTCTGCTGCAGAACCTTCGTTTCAGTCTTCGTATGCTGTGGAAGAGCAAGGCCCTCACGATCACCGTCCTGCTAACGGTGGCGCTAGGAATCGGCGCAAATACGGCGATCTTCACCGTCGATTACGCGGCGCTGCTTGCTCCAATGCCGTATCCGCAGCCGGACCAGCTCGTCATGGTGTGGTCGAAGATTCAGACGTTTCATAACGGTGTTTCGGCTGGCGATTACCTGGATTGGAAGCAGCAGAGCAGCGCCTTTCAGGATCTGAACGCATGGACCGGAGGGTCATTCAACATTGCGACGAAGGACCAGCCGTTGCTGGTTCCGGGATCGCTGACTACTCCGGGCTTCTCAAAGATGATGGGAACCGGCTTCATGCTGGGCCGCGACTTCCTGCCCGAGGAAGGGCAGGTAGGCAAGGACCATGAGGTCATTCTGACGCACAAGCTCTGGATGAAGCTGGGGAGCAATGCGAAGATCCTGGGAACGCCGGTGACCTTGAACGGCGAGCCTTATACGGTCGTGGGGGTGTTTGGACCGGGCTCCACGGACCGGGCCAGCAGCCAGCTTTCGGTACCGCTCGCATTCAAACCGGAACAGGTGAACCATGACTTCCACTGGTTAACGGTGATGGGCCGTCTGAAGCCGGATGTGACGATTAAACAGGCACAGGCCGACATGAACACGGTGACGGCGCACATTGCAATCGCCTATCCGAAGAGCAACAAGGGTTGGGGATCATTTGTAGAGCCGCTGAAGAACGACTTCATGCCCAGCGAGCGGATTCTGACCCTGTGGCTGCTGCTGGGCGCGGTGGCCTTCGTTCTGCTGATCGCATGTGTCAACGTGGCGAACCTGCTGCTGGCGCGGAGCATCTCGCGCCAGAAGGAGATGGCGATTCGAAGCTCGCTGGGAGCCACGCAGAAGATTATCTTCGCGCAGATGTTGACCGAGAGCCTGCTGCTGGCGGTTGGTGGAGGCATTCTGGGATTGGGGTTTGGGTGGGCCTTGCTGCGCGGGTTGGTGGCGGCGATGCCTCCGTTTACCCTGCCCGATGAAGCGGACCTGAGTTTGAACCTGCCCATTCTGCTGTTTACGCTGGCAGCGACGACGCTGGCAGGACTGCTTTTCGGGTGCGTCCCTGCCTGGCATGCCTCGAAGGCCGACCCAGCGCAGATTCTGAAAGAGGGAGGCGGAACGGGAACGGGAACGGGCCGAAAGCGGCTGCGGCGCTCGCTGGTGGTGGGAGAGTTTGCGCTGGCACTGACGCTGCTTGCAGGCGCCGGACTGGCGATTCATAGCTTCTTCAATCTGACGCGGGTTGACCTAGGAGTGAGGACGGATCACATTCTGACATTTTTCCTTCCCGTTCCTGAGTCACGTCCGAAGGATCCCGCGACGATCGTTGCGTACTACCGCCGAATGCTGGACAGCATCCGGTCGGTTCCAGGAGTTTCGCAGGTGACGGCAATGACTGGCCTGCCGCTCGAAGGTGCGGGTTTTGGCATGCCGTTCACCCTTGCCGGTGACGCTGCGTACAACGATCCCTCGCAGCGGCCGAATACGGGCTTCGGCATGGCGACGCCTGATTTCCTGTCGACGTTCGGTATCCAGCTGCTGAAGGGCCGGACGTTCAGCGAGCAGGACACGGCCACGAGCGTGAAGGTCGCGATGGTGAACGAAGAGTTTGCCAAGCGCTATCTGAAGGGGAAAGACCCGCTGCAACAGCGGGTGATGGTGGAGGAGTTGATTCCGGGTGTGACCAAGCTCGGCGCGCCGGTCGCGTGGCAGATTGTTGGGATTTACCATACGGTGCGCACCGGTGGAATGCGTGACGATCGACCCGAGATGTATGTGCCGTTCTGGCAGATTCCCTGGCCGAGCGCGGGTATTGCGGTGCGTACAGCGGAAGACCCGCGGACAATGATCCCGTCTATTGCGGCGGCAGTGCATCGCATAGATCCGCTGATCGCGCTGGGCGAACCACTGACCATGGACCAGGTGAGGAGCCAGGTTCTTGCTGGCGATCAATTTACGGTGGTGCTGTTTGCGACCTTCGCCGTCATCGCGCTGCTGCTGGCGGCACTTGGAATCTATGGGGTGATGGCGTTCTCCGTCGCCCAGCGGTCGCATGAAATTGCGTTACGGATGGCCCTCGGCTCCGACCGAATGCGTGTGGTCGGCCTGGTGGTCAAAGAAGGCCTTGTGTTGGCGTGCATCGGACTTGCGATCGGGCTGGTGGGAGCGTTCTTTATCGGGCGGGCCATGCGAACGATGCTGTTCGGCGTTGGAACGATGGACTTCACCGCGTTTGGCACAGTGGGACTGATCCTGCTGCTGGCCGCGGTGATGGCATGCTTCATCCCGGCGAGACGCGCCGCCTCCGTCAATCCGATGCAGGCACTACGGGAGGAGTAAAGGAACAAACAGCAGACGGTCGACGGTGCCGGAAGCGCCGTCCGGTTCCGGACACCGAATGCCATTTGCGGACAAGGTTCGCTAGAGGCTGGTCAGTAAACTATTCATTCTTATGAGAAGCGAACGGCGCCAGATTGGCCGTTAGCATGCAACCGTAGAGTGCGATGGACATCTCACGCCCCGACATACGAAAGCGAAAGCTTCGCCGAAACCTTCTGCTCACAGTTGGCGGAGTTCTCGTTTTGGCGCTCGCCGCATATTTTATCCTGCGGCTGAAACCCGCCATTCCCACCGTCGATAGCGCCGTTTGGACAGACACCGTGAAGCGCGGGCCGCTGTTGCGACAAGTGCGAGGGCCAGGATCATTGGTCCCGCGCGAAGACCGGATTCGCTTGGTGCCTGCGGAGACAGAGGCTACCGTGGTTCGCATCCGCGTGTTGCCGGGTGCGCATGTCGAACCGGACACGATTGTGATGGATCTTGTCGATCCGGAACTCCAACAGCAATTGCTGGACGCGCAACTCCAACTGCAGGCGGCCAAGGCGGATTACAAGAACACACAAGCGCAGCTACAGAGCGACTTGATGACGCAGCGTGCGGGCGCGGCAACCGTCGGTGCAGATCAGAAGCAGGCGCAGCTCCAGGCCCAGACCGACAAGAGTTTATATGACCTCGGCGTCATTAGCGGTCTCAGCTACAGCGCCTCGAAGGGTAAGGCTGACGAACTCAACCAACGTAACGATCTCGAGCATCAACGCCTTGACCTCAATCAGAAGACGATTGTTACGGAGCTTGCGGTGCAACAGACCAAGGTGCAACAGGCTGAGGCGATTCTTTCGCTTAAACAAAAAGAACAGGATGCCCTGAGCGTGCGTGCCGGGATCGCCGGCGTGCTTGTCGATTTACCGCACCAGGTTGGCGAGCACGTTGCAATCGGAACGACGCTCGCCAAGGTCGTGCAAACGGATCAGCTAAAGGCCGCGCTCAAGATTGCCGAGACCCAAGCCCGCGATATCCAGATCGGCCAACCCACCGAGATCGATACGCATAATGGCATCATCAACGGCAAGGTGACGCGTATCGACCCGGCTGTGGAGAACGGCACCGTTACCGTCGACGTGGAATTGATCGGCGCGCTGCCACAGGGTGCGCGACCAGACCTCTCCGTCGATGGAACCATCGACCTCGACCGCATGACCGATGTGCTCTACGTAGGTCGGCCAGCCCTTGGAAACGAAAATTCAACCGTCACCCTCTTCCGTCTTTCGCCGGATGGCAAAACTGCCACGCGTGTTCCGGTGAAAGTTGGGCGCGCGTCGGTGAACAGCATACAGGTGATCGAAGGCCTCAAGGTTGGCGACACTGTCATCCTCTCCGATATGTCGCGTTGGGATTCGGTCGATCAAGTCCGGCTCCAGAACCAATAACTGCAGCAGACGTACTTCCCGAAAGGAACAAGCAATGGCGACAACCGAAAGCCTCATCCACATCAAGGACCTCACAAAGGTCTTCTACACCGACGAAATCGAGACCCATGCGCTCTCGGGCGTGCATCTGTCCATCGCACGCGGCGAGTACGTCGCCATGTCGGGCCCGTCCGGCTGCGGCAAGTCGACGCTGCTCTCCATCCTCGGATTGCTGGATACCCCCAGCAGCGGCCAATACACGCTCAACGGCAAAGCAGTCGCCAACCTTGACTTCGCGGACCGCTCGCGCATTCGCAATCAGGAAATCGGCTTCATCTTTCAGAGCTTCAATCTCATCGGCGATCTCACGGTATTCGAGAACGTCGAGCTCCCGCTGACGTATCGCTCGGGTATGCCCGCCTCCGAACGTAAAGACCGTGTGATGCGTTCGCTCGAACGCGTGAATATGGCGCACCGCACGCGCCACTATCCAGCGCAACTCTCGGGCGGTCAGCAACAACGCGTGGCTGTTGCGCGTGCGTTGGCCGGATCGCCCTCTATCCTGCTGGCCGATGAGCCCACCGGTAACCTCGACTCGAAAAACGGCGAAGCTGTGATGAAGCTGCTGCAGGAGCTTCACGAAGAGGGCGCGACCATCTGCATGGTCACGCACGACCCCCGCTTCGCCGCCCACGCCCAGCGCCAGGTCCATCTATTTGACGGCAAAGTGGTCGCCGAAGGAGAGCTGCTTCAACTGCTGGCCGATCCCGAGCATAATCCCTCCACAACCACCATCGCCGCGCAATAGCCAAAGGAGCCTCGAATGATCGCCGGTCTTCGTCACGCCCTTCGCAGCCTGCACCGCTCGCCAGCGTTCACGCTCACGGTGATCGCGACGCTGGGCATCGGCATCGGCCTCAATGCCGCGATCTTCACCGTCGTTGATTGCGTTCTGCTGCGACCTCTTGGCTATCATGACGCTGACCGCCTTGTCGGCCTGCAGTCGCACCTCTTCGACTTGGATGGACACGTCCCTCGGTTGGGTGGAGACGATTACACCGATCTATCCCATCAGGTGAAAGGCCTCGAGGCGGTAGCCTACTACCAGTATGGTTCGGATGGCATCCGGCTCAACGGCGAATCTCTCTATCTGCCAGATGCGAACGTCAGTCCTGGTTTTGGAAAGGTGATGGGCGTTGAACCCCTGGCGGGACGGATCTTTTCGCCGGGGGACACCATCGGGCATGAAGCCCTGGTGAGCGCATCCTTCGCCCGTGAACACTTCGGTTCCGCTAAGAGTGCATTAGGTCAGTCCATCCAATCTGGAGGCGAACTGTGGCCCATTGTCGGTGTGTTGCCCGAGGGATTCTCGTTTCCCGGCAAGACTGCTGTGTGGTTCGAGGCGAATGCAAAACCTCCGACACCCAGTCGCACCTCATATAGCCAGTGGGTCGTTGGGAAACGGCGCCGAGGAGTGGGCTTGCAGCAGCTCTCCGCAGAGCTGTCCACGTTTTCTAGCCAACTTCAGAAGGCTTACCCGGAAGACCGCGATAAAGCGATTGAGGCGGTTCCACTGCAGGAGCAGATCGTCGGCAAGATTCGTCCGACGCTGAACTTGCTCATGGGATCGGTCGCCGTGATTCTGCTGATCGTGTGTGCGAACATCACGCATCTGCAACTGGTGCGTTCGACACGACAGCTTCGCACCATCACCATCCGCACGGCGCTTGGGGCATCCCGCACCGCGCTGGCCAGTCGCGCTCTGTTGGAAGCTTTGCTGCTCGCTGCTGCTGGATGCATTGTCTCTGTATTGTTAGCCATACCCGCACTGGAGTTGCTGATTCGCATTGCGCCGCCAGACATTCCACGACTGGCCGACGTGCATTTGAATCTCGATATACTGCTGTTCTCCTTCGCACTGAGCGGGGTCCTTATGGGACTTACGGCAGTCCTGCCGGTGTGGCGCTCCTGGCATATTGATCCCGCTTCCGCGCTGCGGCAGGACGCCTCTCGCGGCACGGAAAGCCGCAGTACAGCGCGCTTGCGAAGCAGCTTTCTCATTGCCGAAGTTGCGTTGACGCTTACACTCTCGGTCACCGCCATCCTCCTGACACGTCAACTGATCCGGCAGTCGAAGGCAGACCTGGGCTTCTCTGCAGAGAACTTGGTCACGCTTGACAGCCACTTCATCAGCATGATTCCGCCGCTGACTCCTGAGCAGACTGCGGCAGCAACGCCACAGCAACTCCAGGCATATCAGACTGACCAGGCAATGACGGATCTTGCCCATCTGCAAGCCACGCTTGACTCCGTCGCAAGCGTACCTGGTGTGAGTTCTGCCGCCGCTATCGTGGGCGCACCGATGGGTTTCAATAGTTCCGATGTTCTTTACGCCGTCAAGGGCAAACAGGTATACGCGCCACCCTTTGAGAAGCTACCGCTGGCCGATATACGCCCGGTCACTCCGAATCTGTTCTCCACCCTACGCACTCCTCTGCTACGCGGACGTGTTTTCACTGCGCAAGACAGTTTGAACACACCCAAGGTCCTTCTGATCAACCAGGAACTGGCACGCCAAGTCTTTCCCGGCCAAGACCCCATCGGCCAGCAAATCATGTGCGGCTATGACGAAAAGAGTTCCTGGTGGACCATCGTCGGCGTCGTTGGCGACATTCGAACCAACTATCCGGACCACCCTTCATGGCCCAACATTTATGTGCCGATCGCACAGCACCCCGACCGTTCCGAGGACGTGCAGATTGTCGTTCGCACTGGCTTAGAGCCTAGGGCCATGCTCGATACCCTGCGCAATCGGCTGAAGCAGACTCACCCGGCGGTTGCCGTCAAAGCGACGACGATGCGCGAGAACATCGGCGAGACGCAGCGTTCAGACGATTTTCGCACAACCCTCTTCGGCAGCTTCGCCTTCGTCTCCATCTTGCTGGCTGCGGTTGGGATGTACGGCGTAACGGCATACTCCGTTGCGCAGCGGCGCTTCGAGTTCGGTCTGCGCATCGCGCTTGGCGCAGACCGCCCGCAGGTGCTCGGCATGGTGCTGCGCAAAGGCATCATGCTCACGGCGCTCGGTATCGGCATCGGCATAGCTCTCTCATTCGCGCTCACCCGCGTGCTCGCGAGCGCCATTGGCAAGCTGCCCGCCTTCGACCTCATCGCCTATACGATCGCTGCGCTCGCGGTACTCACCATCGCCCTGCTGGCGACGCTGCTTCCTGCGCAGGCCGCCGCCAACGTCGATCCCATGACCGTCCTTCGCAGCGAATAAGCCACTAGAGAGGCCACGCCATGAACTCGCTGCTCCAAGACCTCCGCTTCGCCCTTCGCCAACTGCGCCGTGCGCCGTTCTTCTCTCTTACTGTGGTGGTAACTCTGGCACTCTCTATTTCTGCTACGGCCGCCCTCACCGGCGTGCTGCGTGCGACGTTATTGCATCGCCTGCCATATCCACAATCTGATCAGCTGATTGAGATCGGAGATCAGAACCTCGCTGGCTTCAAGAGCTCAGGACTTGTCTCAGTGCCGCGCACACAAGACCTCGCCGAAGCACAGGCTAACGGCCACAACCTCTTCTCCAGCCTCGGCTTCTATTACTACGACGATTCCACGATTACTCTCGACAATCAAACCTCCATTCACGTCCCAACAAGCGCAGTCTCCGGCACGTTCTTTTCTACTGTCGCGACTGCACCGCTTCTTGGACGTACGCTCACCCCTGCCGATGATGTCCGCAATGGCCCACAACTGCTCGTTCTGAGCTACGACCTGTGGCAGACGAAGTTCGCAGCAAATCCAGCTGTCATTGGGCAAACCATTCGCCTCGGAGACGAGCAGGCAACCATCATCGGCGTGATGCCGAAGAGTTTTGACCTGCCCTCTGGCGACGAGTTATGGCACCCCGGCCATGTCTTCCCCTCAAGCTTCGGCAACTATCGCGGCGACGGCGGACGCTTCGTCAGGGTCGTAGCCCGCCTCGCGCCGGGTCAAACCGTCGAGTCAGCCCAGATCGCACTCAGACAACTTGCAGACCGTCTCGCCAAGACGTATCCCGCAAGCGATGCCACCTGGGGATTCAAGCTCGAGACCCTGCGCGACAGCCTTTTTGGCTCCGCGCGACAGGCGCTGCTATTGCTCGCCGCTGCGGTGGCGCTCGTTCTGTTGATAGCGGCAATCAATATCGCCGGCCTCCAGCTTTCGCGGAACGCAGCCCGAGTCCAGGAATACTCCATCCGCGTCGCCCTCGGCGTCACTCGCGGTCGCCTCACCCGTCAACTCCTCACCGAATCCTTCCTGCTCGTTCTTATCGGAAGCCTCTCGGGAATCCTGCTCGCCACCGCGCTTCTCAAAGCGGTCGCAACGCATCTGTCCTCTACTTTGTTACTTATCGAAAAGCCGCATGTGGATGTGACCGTCCTTCTAATTGTTCTGTCGGTCGCCATCGCTGTCGCTCTCTTTACCGCCGCGCTTCCCTTGCTTCGGGCAGTTCGCCAGACGGCACCTCAATCAAGCCGCTCTCTCGTCTCCGATGCCCGACGCTCAGGCGGGAGATTTGCGGGTCAGAGCTTCGCAGCCATCCAAATCGCTTTCTCACTTGTGCTGCTCACTCTCTCGGCCTCGGTCCTCCAGAATCTCTACTCGCTACTCACAACTCCACTCGGCTTCGACGCCAAGAACATTCAAACCTTCACCGTCGACCTTCCTTGGGGCGCAAAGGCGGAAGACACTCGCCGGCTCTATGCCCAACTCGAGCAATCCTTCGCGTCCGTTCCGGGGGTTGCGTCGGTCGGGGCAATGAGCGCACTTCCGTTCTCGCGGTTTAGCGTTCTCGCCAACTACGACATTGCGGGAGAAGCGCCTACGCCACATCACGACGCTGTCGCCGCGGAGTCTCGCACTTTCAGTCTCGGCTATCTGCACACCATGCACATTCCGCTTCTCGCGGGACGCGACTTTACCGCACAGGATGCGGAGCCCAGCGCACCGAGTGTATTGCTCATCAACCAGACACTGGCTCATCGTTACTTTCCCACAGGTAATCCCGTTGGGCGGCGCCTCACTGGCGTTGTCCTTTCTGGTAGTCCCGTCTCGTCGGAGATTGTCGACATCATCGGCGATGTTCACGGCACAGGCGGCTCGATCAGCGTCCCTCTCCAACCGGAAATCTATCACCCCATCGACGGACACTGGCCTCACGTCGAGTTTGTCCTTCGCTCAACGCTTCCTGCATCCACCCTCGAGCCTCAGATCCGACGAATCGTCAGCTCCAGCAGCTCGATTGCCACGATCGGGAACATTACCTCACTCTCTGGGACGGTCGAGAAGACACTCACGCAGCCTCGCCTCAACGCATCACTCCTGAGCGCCTTCGCCGCGCTTGCCCTCTTTCTGGTGATCATCGGTGTATATGGTCTTATCGCCTTTGACGTTGCGCAACGCACGCGCGAACTTGGTCTCAGGATGGCATTAGGCGCTACCCGTGGTGGTGTCATCTTTCTGCTTCTTTCGGAGTATTTCGGGATGCTCGTCACCGGGCTCGCCTTTGGCATCGGCGGCAGTCTGTTCGCCTCCCGTCTGCTTGCGGCCACTGTCTTCGGTGCAAAGGTGGATCACAGCGCGCTTCTGCTGATCACTTCGTCCCTCCTTGGCTTTGCCGTCATGGCGGCGACGCTGATCCC
>FSXA01000415.1_pt1 | contig 11868 bp, 7 predicted proteins | sample 1638081 | NCBI WGS metagenome assembly FSXA01 (sample SAMEA3914788, study PRJEB12502) | metagenome | biome: forest; material: soil | place: Canada | collected 2011-07-03 | depth 0.1 m
AGGATTGAACGGCTTCCATGAAGGACTTAATCCGTCGATGCAACGTAACGGGATTGAGTGAATGGTTCATTGCGAACACGCGTCTCGGTAGCGACAGGGCAGATCAACAGAAGCCGACTCGTTCGTTACTGAACGAGCCTGGCTGGCTATAGGCACGAATACCTACAGGCGGTAAAGATGTATGTCTGGCGATTTTTCACTGTCAGATCGATAGGTCAGGATGTTTGAGGTGAAATCCGCTAATGCCCTGCCAAGCCCCTGCCACAGCCAGAATTTTCGATTCGGAGTAGGGCCGGCCGTAGAAGATGATGGAACCTGGAGTTCCGTTGGGATTGAAACCGTTGGGGGCTGCGAGAGCGGGATAGCCTGCGATATTTGCCATATTGAAGTGGCGGATGGTGGGGCCTTGCGGGACGTGCGTGTTGCCACTTTCTCCCCCGCCAGGTGCACCAGGTTTGTCGGGGTCGGCACCCGTGACGCTGCGGTCGGCGGGCGCAAGATATACATCAACCTCGGCAGTGGCTGCGGCAAGCTTCGCCATCATCATGGCTCGGGCACGCTGGGACTGCAGGTATTCGACTGCAGGGATGAGGCGGGCGGCGCGCATCGAAGCTGCGCGACTGGGGTTGGTCATCCGCTTGTCGCGGCCTGTACGGATGAACTCGTCGAAGAAGACGGCAGACTCTACTCCAAAGCCTGAGCCGTCGAAGTTCCAGTCCGGAACCGTGATGGGGGTTAGTGTGAGGCCTAGAGCTCGGACCTGGTCGAGAGTCTTTTCATTATTCGCTTTGGTGATAGGGTCTTCGGTTTCGTCGAAGGACTCTTTGAGGTAACCGACGCGGATGGTTTTTAGATCGAGCTGGACATTCCAGTTGAAGGGGATATCGGAGATGCTGAGATCACGGTCGTCGGGATGCGCGATGACGTTCAGCACCAGGGCACAGTCTTCGGCGTAACGACAGAGCGGGCCGAGGCGATCCTGCGTCCAGGAGAGCGCCATGACGCCGTACCGGCTGACGCGGCCGAAGGTGGGGCGGAGGCCAGTGACACCGCAACGCGAGGCCGGGTGGAGAATGGAGCCACCCGTCTCAGTGCCGATAGCGAAGGCGACAAGCCCCCCGCCGGTCGCGGAGGCAGGTCCGGCGGAGGAGCCGTAGGAACCTTCCTGGTTGTTCCAGGGATTGCGAGTCTGGCCGCCCCACCATTGGTCACCGCTGGCAAGCTCTCCGGAAGCGAGCTTGGCCAGCAGGACGGCGCCGGCGTTGTGGAGGAATTGAACGACACTTGCATCTTCGTCGAAGACTTGATCTTTGAAAGCGCCGGAGCCCCAGGTGGTGCGGTATCCCTTGACCGCGATGATGTCTTTGCAGCCCCACGGAATGCCGTGCAGCGGTCCTTTGTAGTGGCCTGCGGCGATTTCGGCATCGGCCTGCGCGGCCTGGGCGATGGCGAGGTCGTCGAGGAAGGTGACTACGCAGTTCAGCTTGGCGTTGTACTTGTGCAATCGAGCGAGGTACATCTTTGTGAGTTCGAGCGAGGTGACCTGGCGCGTGCGAAGAAGCTGAGAGAGCTTGACGATCGGCCAGAAGGCAACGTCTTCGAGATTGACGGGACGTTTCACAATGGGTGCGCTGGGATGGAAGGGTTCGCGCGTGCGATCTACCTTCATGCCGGGGACGAGTGGGCTGAAGTAGAAAGGTGGAGCGACATTGTTGGGGATGTGCAGGTCACGCAGTTCCTGATAGCGCGCGACGTTCTGGTTGAGGCTTCGGAGCATGGCTTTCTGCTCCTCGTCGGAGAACGACAGCCCTGCGATGACAAGGGCACCACGAAGCATATCGGGCGTCACGGTCTTTGCATCGGCCTGCTGCATCTGCGCCCAGAGAACTCCTGGGAGCAGCGTTGAGCCTAACCCAAGGGCGGAGAAGTAAGCGAGAAAGCGGCGTCGTGTAGCGTCGGTCTTCAGCACGCAGTGTTTCCTCGGATGCAGGTGTTAGTCGCCGTCGATGAAGCGGCCGCGGCGTGGGTCGGCGCCACCTTCGATGACGCCATCCGGATTCATCTTGATGGCAATGGGAGCGCTGGCATTGGTCCATGGACCGGTGACGGTGACGATATGTCCGAGTGCGGTGAGCTTATCGGCGGTGGCCTTGGGGATGCGTGATTCAAGGTTGAGCTTTCCGGGGATGAACTCGTGCATCGCGAAGGAGCTGTAGAAGGCTTCCGTTTGGAAGCGGGGTGACTCGACGGCTTCTTGCGGGGTCATGTTGAAGACGATGATGTTGAGGATGACCTGCAGGAGCGCCTGATCCTGGTTGTCGGCGCCGGGAGTCGATATGGCGAGGAAGGGCTTGCCATCCTTGAGGAGCAAGGTGGGGCTGAGTGTGACCCGTGGACGCTTGCCGTCTTCGACGACGTTTGGATGTCCGGGGACGGTGAGGAAACTCTGCAGACGTGAGCCGAAGGCGATGCCAGTGTCGCCGGCGATGGTAGCCGGGAGCCACGCACCGCTGGGCGTAGCGGAGTATACGTTGCCGTTGCGATCAACTACGTCCACGCATGTGGTGTCGTGAACCTCAACCTTGGCGACCTTGCCGTTGGGCATGGGGATGTTGTAGCCGGGAATCTTGCCGGGGCGCGACTCCATCGACGCATGATTCATGTCGATGAGCTTGGCGCGCTCGGTGGCATACGACTTCGATAGCAAGATCGCTTCGGGTATCTTGGAGAACTTGGGATCCCCGTAGTACATGTCGCGGTCGGCGAACGCTAGCTTGGCGGCTTCGACCAGGACGTGCAGGTATTCAGGCGAGTTGTGGCCCATGGCCTTGAGATCGAAGTTCTCGAGGATGTTGAACATCTCAATCAGGACCGGCCCTTGCGTCCAAAAGCCGGGCTTGTCGATCTCGTACCCGTGGTAGGTAGTGGTACGGGGAGTGTCGACTTCGGCGTGGAACTTGGCGATGTCGCTATAAGTTTCGAGGCCACCGTTGGCTTCGGAGTAAGCCCCGATCTTCCTGGCGACGGGACCACGATAGAAGTAATCGCGGACAGCATCTATCTTTGCAATGCGGTTTCCCTTGGCATTCTTTTCAGCGGCGAGCATGGCGCGCATAGTGCGTGCGAGATCAGGCTGATGGAAGACCTGGCCGGGGGTAGGCAGCTTGTCGTCGGTGAAGAAGAACTTTACCGACGAGGGCCAGAGGCGCAGCATTGCCTCGTCGTGGTTGAGAGTACCTGCGAAGATTTCGGTTGTGGGGAAGCCGTCGGCGTATTCGATTGCGGGTGCGGCTACCTGGGCGAAAGACATCGTGCCGTACTTTTCAAGTGCCAGCATCACGCCATCGAACATGCCGGGAGTGGTCGTGGCGAGGATGCCCATCGAGGGAATCGGCGGCTTGCGGTCGGGTGTCTCCCATGATTCGAGTGGGCGGTGGTTGAAGAAGTCGACCGTAGCTTTGGCTGGCGCTGTGCCTACGCCAGAGACGATCTCGACGGGCTTGCCATTCATCTTGACGATCAGAGGCATTTCGCCGCCCATGCTGAAGTGGTCCTCTTCGGTCACAGCGGCTGCCAGAGTCGCTGCTACTCCGGCATCGACGGCGTTTCCGCCTTCATGGAGTATGCGCAGGCCAGCAGCGACGACGAAGTTGTTTCCGCCGCCAACCATCTCGTGCATGGTGCGGACTTCGGGGAACATGGTCTTCTCAGTGGCGCCGCGGGCAGCGTTCGCTTCGGGAAATGCAGCGGGGCCAGATTGACCTGCCTGGGCAGCGTGCGATCTTCGGGGTTGCGCCGATGGAGTGGTTGAGGTGGAAGGTTGTGCGTCCTGTGCCGGTAAAAGACCAGCCAGGAAAGTAACAGCAATAAATGCCACTACACCGATTGCAAACTTACTAAGACGCGTGAACCCATTGTTCTTCATCACTCACCTTTGCTGTTGCCTGCACTGGAGACGGCACAACTCATTCGAGACACGATCGGCCATCATGGAGCTGTGGTTATCTTCATGAAGTCGTCAGTAATGCATAGAGGAATAGTGGATAGCAAGACATCGGCACTCAGCGATCCTGGCCAGCTTCGATGAAGCTATCGAAGCCAGTCTGGATCATTGAATGTGGGTTGCCGTGCTTCCGTGAGCAATCATTTTCCGCTGACAAAGATACTCTTCGGACACATGACGTGGACACCGTCATTCCCATCTACGACCTCCGTGACATCCATGTCGCAAGCGACGCTGGTCAGCATATAGGCATCGTCGCGGTTCATGTGCTTGGTATCGATAAGGAAGGCGATCATGTTGTGAAGAGCGAGAGTTGCAGCCTCTTTGAGGTCAGGACTGAAACCCATCGAGATATAGTTAGCCGGGGTTTCGGCGCGGGGATAGGTGAGGTGTTGATCCTTGTGAACAATGAAACGGAAGGTCCCGGAGAGAAATGTCTCCATAGCAGTGACGTCGACTTCACCGTTGCCCTGGCCAGCGTGACCATCGCCCGCTTCGAAGAGGCCGCCTTTGGACAGCACAGGATAGAAAATGCTGCTGCCGGCGACGAGTTCCTTGTTATCCATGTTGCCGCCCTGCACCGCTGGTGGCCCGCTGCTGACACGAGCCTGACCGGGCGCAACGCCCATGCTGCCGAAGAATGGATGCAACGGGATGACGATGCCGGGACCGAAGTTGGCGACCATCTTTTCGCGGTCGAGAGGAATGATCTTCGATTTGGCGTAAGGAAATTCACTCTGAAGAAAGCCGGAAGTAGCACGGAAGTGATTGCAGGCGAAGGGAGTGTCTAGATCGATCTTGACTACCTGAACTTCTAAGACATCGCCGACTTCAGCGCCTTCAACGAAGACCGGGCCAGTGAGAACGTGGCCGCCCGGCCCTTTGTCCGTGACTTGTTCGTGGATCGGAGCGATGTACTTGGGGATGTCGGCTTCGGCAACGCCATCGCGAGCCAGAGCCTTATCGTCACCGCAGGAGGCGAGGGTCTGCATCTTGACGGTCTCGCCGGATTTGATCGTAAGAACCGGCTTGGAGAAGCCGGAATAGTATCCCCAGGCAACGGTGGTTGGCGTGGCGAGAAGCGTATGGTCCTGTGCTGCTGCGGAGAGCGATAGACCGACGACGAAGCTTGCGATGGCAAGTTTATGGAGCGGCTTACGATGCATGGGCATTTCTCCTGTGTTGTGACGAACCGATTAGAGCAATTCCCTGTTTAGAACTCGAACCGCGCCGCGAGCTGAAACTCACGTGGCGCATACGAGAGGCTGGTGTTCTGGGACGGAGTAGCAAACGACGACAACGTGATGTCCGTAGCATACGACCCGTAATTGGGGTGATTGAGGAAGTTGAATCCTTCCCCGAGCAGAATGATTTTGTAGCGTTCCCTGATAGGAAAGGTTTTCTGCAGACGGCCGTCAAAGCGATAGATGGCGCGGCCATAGAAGGAGTTGCGATCGACCGTGTCATAGCCTGGCGCGATCGAGGGGTGGTTGAAAATGGGGTTGTCGTATACGGTCTTCGTGGCGAGATAGGTTCGGTTGGCACCGCCGTTTAAGAAGGGAGTAGAGCCAGCGGTGACGGCGTAGGAGGAGCCGGAGCCGACGCGGAAAAGACCAGCGATCTGGAAACCCCACTTGAGTTGGTAGATTGCGCTGGTGTTAAGAGTCTGGCGTTGGTCGCCTGCAATCGGCCCCCACCCATCCTTGATGTTGAACTGGTTGTCAGGGACGAAAAACAAACCTTCGCTGTCGCTACGCTGACTCGCGAGAGTATAGGCAGCAGTGACGGAGATGCCATTGGTGTATTCGCGACGAACGGCTATCTGCAGTTCGTTGGTGTAAGCCGCTGTATATTTCGGCGTCTGGAAGCGGAGAATGCTGGTGAAGTTGGGATTGCTGTCTGCAACGCTGCTGCTGGTGGAATTGAGCAGAGAGTAGCCGGTTGCGGGATTCAGTATCTGGTTCTGGTCGATACGGACCCCGAGATCATGAGTGCGGAACTTAAGATAGTCCGCGGTGATTGACCACCGGCCGACTTGCTGCGCCACACCAATCGAAGCCTGTGCGGACCACGGTGTGACGACACCAGGTTGAACCAACTGCACTGCCTGGGGGAAGGTGACCGCGCCGGAAAGTATCTGTTCCGACGTGACAGAGCCGAATGGCGCCGCCAGACTAAAGGTACCGGGAGTGGGCTGCACAGATGCCTGAATGCTGGCCTGACCATTGAAAAGCTCTTGATCGTAGTAGGGGTTCGCTTCCAGGTCGGCATAGTAGATGCCCAAGCCACCGCGGACGACCGTTTTATGAGAACCGAAGACGTCATACGCAAAGCCAAAGCGCGGTGCGATGTTGTTGTAGTCGCCTGTGTGTGGCGTTGTCAGGCCGCTTTTCAGATAAGGACCATCGTTGGTCATGCCGATATCAGCGTCGTAGCGAACACCGAGGTTCAACGTAAGTCGCTGCATGATCTTCCAATCATCCTGGAACCAGAAACCGATGGCGCTGCGATAGATAGAAATTCCGGACTGGCCAAAGCCCTGAACATACTGGCTGACAAAGGTGCTTATGCCCGCGAGATTCCAGGTGCTGGGATCGTTGGCGTTGGGAAAGTATGGAGACAAATTCGCGGGTAGGTTTTTTACTACCTGCGTAACGGTGCCGGGAAAGTTTTGATGGAACTGACCATTGGCGTAGTAGTTCAGGTACTCCGCACCGGCTTTGATGCTGTGCTTGCCCAAAGAGAAGAAGAGATCGTCGCGAGCGCTCCAAACATCCTGACCCTGGCGGCCGGGATCGTTGTAGGGCTGGCCTACGGTGACGCTGCCGAAGCGGTACTCCTGGCTGTGGACCAGAGGTGTGTTGGAGAATCCGAAGTAGGCGAAACCAAGACGGAGATCGTTGACGGCCGTTGGGGAGAGTGTATGCGTCCAGTCGCCCACGGCGCTGAGGTTGTCGGTGACGGCGCTGACGGCGCGGGAAGGATGGACGTTTCCGCCGAGGCCTGACACCGGGTTCGACGAGTTATATCCGGCGACACGGAAAGAGTAGTGATCCTTGTCGGAGTGGTTATAGTCGAGCCGCTCGGTCATGGAGTTGGTAAGAGTGGTCGAAGAGTTAGTGAAGGTCTGTCCCCCGAAGAGCAGCGGCGTGCTGATATAAGTCTGCGGATTGCGCTCGCCTTCGAAACTGCCGAAGTACCAGAACTTATCGCGAAAGATTGGCCCACCTATCGTGCCGCCATACTGCTGATCGGAGTAAGGCAGAACATACTTAGCGACGAAATCGGCGGCGTTGAGGGCGTTATTGCGGAAGTAAGCGTATGCGGTTCCATGCAGCGTATTGTTGCCACTCTTTGTCTGAGCGTTGATCTGCGCTTGCAGGGAACGGCCTTGCGTCGCGTCAAAGCGGTTGGTGATGATTTGAAATTGGGACAACGCATCGCGGCTATAGTGAGGTTGGCCGAAGCTTGAGCTGGCCATGTTTTGCGTAACCTGCTGGCCATCCACATTGATCTGAAAAGTGCCACCGTCAGCGCCGGCGACAGGGTTGTTGCCAGCCACATCGTTTTTCACGATGCCCGGGATAAGCAGTGATAGCTCAAGCCAGTTGCGGCCGTTGAGCGGCACTTCTTTCATCTGGACGGGATCTATATTGCCGGCGATTTCAGAAGTAGTCGTAGATACCATTTGAGGGTCTGTCGTGACATCGACCTGACTGTTTGCACTGGCAATCGACAAGCTGAAATCTACAGGAATGATGTTGCCCACGAGCACGCTGACGCGCTTCTCCTGTTTTGCGAAGTTTGGCACTTCGGCGCTTACGATGTAATCGCCGGCTTGAATGCTGGGAAAGCTATAGTGGCCGGATGCATTGCTGACGGTAGTGAGAGAAACTCCGCCACCCGCAGCCTGAAGGTGAACCGTGGCAGCGACGATGACTGCACCCTGCGTATCGGCGACGACTCCGTTAAGCCCAGTCTGCTGGGCCGAGAGCCTCAATGACCCCGTGATCAAGAGAATAAGAACAAGCAACTTAAGCTTCATTTCCACTCCTTCGAGGACATAGCTGTGAGAGCGCTGTGACCACACATGAATGGCGGCCAAAGCTAAAGGTTGATTTGGTTGCACTCGTGGCCGCAGCAGGCCTGATGTGAAGCAAGCGCTCCACCTACTCTGTGTTTATGAAACAGAGTGTGACACAGCAATGTAGCGATCAATACAGGAGATTTGTAACGATTTGTAACAAACCAACGAATGATCGTTCCTCTTCGTTTCTTGACAGAAGAAGCATCCTGTCAGGAAAACGAAGGCGCGAGTGGAAGCGACATCTCGACAACGAGGCCTCCGCCTTCGCGGTTTCTTGCAACTATCTGCCCGGCATGGAGATGCGCGGCGCGATCGGCGATAGCGAGGCCAATACCGAAGCCATTGGAAGATCCGCGGCGGGAGTCGCCCGCACGATAGAAGGGATTGAGGATGAGACTTAACTTGTCCTCTCCGACGCCAGGGCCGGTGTCGGAGACGCGAAGCACGGCGCTGGAACGGCCTTCTGTTTCATGTGGAGCAACATTGATCTCAACGGTGCCTCCGGGAGGCGAATAGCGGATTGCGTTGCGGACAATATTTTCGAGCGCATGACGAAGCATGTCGGAGTCTCCGCTGACGATGCAGTCGTTCGATGTGGAAGTGACGATCCGGCAGTCACGGCCTTCCGCTTCGTATTGGACGTCGGGCAACAGTTCCTGCACAAGGCTGGAAAGCGAGAGATCGACAGAGTGGTGGAGATCGCGAATGCTTTCGATGTAGGAGAAGGAGAGAATGTGACCTATGAGACTGTTGAGGCGAAGCGACTCGCGCTCAATGCGATCCAGGTGTGCGTGAACCTCTCCGGGCATGTCTTTCCTGGAGATATCGCGCGCGAGCTCCAGTGCCACGGCAAGACGGGCAAGGGGCGAACGCAACTCGTGTGAGACGTCGCGGAGGAGCAGTTGCTGGGCATTGACTAATGACTGAAGACGACCTGCCATGCCGTTGAAGTCGTGCATGAGACCGTCGATTTCGTCACGCATACCAAGCAGACTCAGTAGTCGGGAAAAGAAGCCTGCGTTGACTCGTGCGTTGAGGTCGCCACCAGAGATTTGACGGGCGGCTGCACGCAAACGCCGGAGCGGAAGCACGATGAGGATAGCGAGGAAGGAGGTGACAACGATTGATATCTCGATCGTCTTCGGGCCAGGAAGAAAGCCGAAGATCTGCAAGGTGGAGCTATAGCTGCTCTTAATCAAAAGAATGTAATGATTTCCATCGGTATCCGCTATTGGCAGAGCAATAACCTGATAGCGAGCGAAGTCGCGTGTGGTGCGTTGTTTAGCAGCCGTGGCGCGGGAGATGAGATTATCAAGGCCGGCAGGAGCTAGATCGCCGCAGAGGACCCGGCCATCGGTGGAAGCAAGGCCGATAGAATCTGCGGCAGATCCGGGCCACCGCGCGACGGTGGAACACTGACCAGCCTTATAAGCGTCGACGAGACTGCGGCCATTGATGGCAAGTGAAGTGTCGAGGGCGTCCGATAGCTCAGGAGAATGGACGAGCTTGTGCGGTTGGAGGTCTGAAAAGATGATTGCTACGCCGGCAGCGAGCCAATAAGCGAGAAAAATCTTGGCGATGAGACTGTGCATAGACGCCCCTTGATTGCAAATGAGAGTTGACCGTGCCGTGTGATGCGGTACATACAAAGTTCAAGGACCTAGTGCAGCACTATCAGTTGTTGGCTGCTGGTGGAGAGAACAGATATCCCGAGCTGCGGATGGTCTTTATGGGATCGGCGAACTGTTCGATAGCCGCAAGCTTTCGACGCAGGCGGCTGATATGCATGTCGAGACTTCGGTCAAGCGGATTGAAAGGGCGCTGGAAAACGCGTATGACGAGGTCTTCGCGCTCGAGTATCCTGCCCGGCGAATCGAGGAAGATGTTGAGGAGTGCGAACTCAACGTCGGTGAGTGGCAGCCGGTTGCCGCGATAGAAAGCCTGACGAGAGAGAACGTTGAAGGAGAAACCGGAGGTGTGCTCGATAGCAGAAATATCCGCGTGCCTATCCGGCATGCGATGTTCGGAACGGCGAAGGATGGCGTGAATGCGGGCGACAAGCTCACGGGGATTGAAAGGCTTGGGGAGGTAGTCGTCCGCTCCTTCGTCGAGGCCGGCGATGCGATTGGCCTCGCTGCCCTGGGCGCTGAGGAGCAAAACGCTGAGATGGGAGAACTGCCTGAGCCGTCCGAGTATCTCGAAGCCATCCATGCCGGGAAGCATCACGTCGAGCAGAATCATGTCGTAGGTGTGGGCGCGGAGAACGGCGAGACCTGCCTCTCCATGATGCTCGGCATCGAGTTTAATATCGTGCGACGTGAGGTAATCGCGGAGCATTGCGCAGAACTCGATATCATCATCAATAATCAGAATCGATGTCATATGTCTCCCGCTCTTGAGAAGAATCAGTTATAAATCTGCTTCAGTTCTGAATAAAGACTTGTGCACATCGCGTGCTCGATAGGTTCTCGCCTGTTGCTGGCAAGTGATTTTCTATGAATACTCACGTTGAAAAACGCCGCTGCCAAGCAAGCTGCTCGGTGTCAAAAAAGGGATATTGAAGGTCCGCGCTACAAGGAGGTTCTTACTATTTCCTAAACATCCATTGAATTACGAGCTTTTCTGAAAATCAGGTGTCATGTGCAGAGTATCACTCGTCAGCGAATTGTGTCTCTGATGCTCGCATACCGCTTCAGGCAAGTTCGCGAGGGGAATACCTCGTCTGCGCATTAAACAGCAAGCGTGTAGAGAAGTGGAAACCGCTTCCAGGATGTCGTTCAACGACTCGCACAGACCTCTTATAGTTCGAAGAGTCATAGTCGAATTTCCTGCCTGCTTTGGTTAAGCAAGTCCGGGGTTGCGCGCCTGTCGCAGAGACCACAACGCTGCAATCAGCGCATCCAATTCCGCGCAGGTGTTGTAAAACTCCGGGAAGACAAAGGGTTCTCTCGAGACCGAAACGTCGAACCGACTCGCCATTCGCTCGCCAAACGCCTGGGAGCCGCAGCAGTTTATGGATTCTCGGTGCCGCCGTACTTCGTGCGACCGCACAAGAGCTGCTCCTAGCGTCCACTTCCCTGCCAGACCTCACGCAGTTCGTCACCGGCAAATACGAAGTTTGCCTGAAGAATGTCCGCTGGCATCCCCTAAGCGTAGGGTCGGGGAAAGCCATCGAGAGCTATCTCGAGTGCAGGCAGCATGGCGTCTGGACTCCGCCCGATCAAGCCTCAGCGTCCCATCGGCACCTGAAGCAGGATTTCACCACTCTCATCAACGCCGATCCTTCCGAGATCGCCTATGTCTCCAGCACAACAACCGGCGAAGGACGGTTCCTCGGCGCACCGGGCTTTTCCGAAGCGGACGGCAAAAAGGCTCCTGGAAACATCGTTACCGACGCACCCCCATTTTGAAGGCCCGTTCGATAGATTGCCGCTGGCCTGTTTTATGCCGTGGATGACCGTCGAATAGCTTGGGCGATGGAGCAGGCTAATCTGCTCCATCGCTTCTGCCTCAGTTGATAGCCCGGCTATTGTGCGTCCTTGACACAGCGGAATCCCAGGGTTCCCGAACGGTCGTAGCTGGAAGCCATCATGAGCAGCTTGCCGCGCTGGTCGTTTTTGTACGCTTGTGGCAAGTACCAGATTGAGCCTTGCGGCTGATAGTGACTGCCTCCGCGAATAATGGCGTCGGCCGTGTGGTCATCCAGATACTCGTCGGTCCACTGCCATACGTTGCCCACCATATCCATTACGCCGAATGGACTTGCTCCCTGGGGATG
>FSXA01001357.1_pt1 | contig 11866 bp, 9 predicted proteins | sample 1638081 | NCBI WGS metagenome assembly FSXA01 (sample SAMEA3914788, study PRJEB12502) | metagenome | biome: forest; material: soil | place: Canada | collected 2011-07-03 | depth 0.1 m
GCAGAAGATGCCGGCGAGCAGGCCAATCCACAGAGCGCTCATCGGCGTCACAAATCCGGAAGCAGGCGTAATCGCTACCAGCCCTGCCACCGCACCCGAGATCGCTCCCAGCGCCGAAGGTTTCCCATTGCGCAACCACTCCGCCGCCGACCAGCCAATCGCAGCCGCGGCAGCTCCAAAGTGCGTGGCCACGAACGCCGAAGTTGCCAGCCCGCTCGCCGCCAGCGCCGACCCCGCATTGAATCCAAACCAGCCAACCCACAGCAGGCAAGCCCCGATAAAGCTCAGCACCACCGAGTGCGGCATGAAGGCCTTCTGCGGAAATCCCAGCCGCTTGCCAAGGTAAAGCGCCGTTACCAGCGCACTCACGCCCGAGGTCACATGCACTACCGTCCCGCCTGCAAAATCCAGGCAGGGAAAACGCCCCGCAAGGCCGCCCGTTCCGACGGCCGCAGCGTTGAGGAGGCCGCCCACGCCCCACACCATGTGCGCCATCGGGGAGTACACCAGGATCGCCCACAGCACCATGAACACCAGCATCGCCGAAAACTTCATTCGCTCCGCAAAGGCTCCCGTGATCAGCGCCGGCGTAATGATCGCAAACATTAGTTGGTAGACCATGTAGGTCTGCAGCGGGATGGTCGCGGCATACGCTGGATTGGGGTCGAGCCCCACGCCACGAAGAAACACGTTGTGCAAGCCGCCAATAAACGCGTTCCCCGATCCGAACGCCAGCGAGTACGTTACGAACGCCCATAGCACCGTAATCACGGCCATCATCGCGAACGTCTGCATCATCGTCCCGAGAATGTTCTTTTTCCGTACCAGGCCGCCGTAAAACAGCGCCAGCCCTGGCCCGCTCATCATCAGCACCAGCGCCGCGCTGGTCAGCATCCACGCGTTGTCTCCGGCACTCTGCGCCTTCGCGATCGTCGCGGCGTTCTCTCCGGCCGTCTTCTCGAGCGCCGCAATCCTGTCCGCCTGGCTTGGTGCTGGCGCCTGCGCCACTGCCATCCCCCAACACAGCAATAGGCCCAACAGCCAGCGCACGGCCAACCCTCGCGCAGCCACGCCCAGGGACCGACGCGATCTCCGCGCGGCCGCCGCCTCAGGGGAATATCGCTTTATCCAACCCATATGTCATCACCCTTCGTCGGATATCAGAGCCAATTGATGTGCATATGCCGGCAACCGCGCCCAGCGGCACAGAAGTTCGTATCAATCTGCGAGCATCCTGCCGCCCACGAACCTGCAGCTTTTGTTCAGTTCCCCCTTACTTTACAACATCCCGTTCCGCCTGCAGATGCCTTTACTCCAACGTTGCGATACTCTTTGGACATGTCTGAAGAACTGCTTCACACCCGCTGGTCCGACATCCCCGCCACGCAGCTCAATCCCCTGCTCACCCGCCAGTTCGTCAACGGATCGCAGTCCATGTTCGCTCGCATCGTCCTCAAAAAGGGCTGCATCGTTCCGCGCCACCAACACCCCAACGAGCAAATCACGTACATCGAAAAGGGAGCACTGCTCTTCGTGGTCGGCGAAGAAGGTTCAACCGTTGAGAAGATCATCCGCGAGGGCGAGATCCTGGTCATCCCCGGCAACCTTCCCCACTCCGCCGAAGCTCTCGAAGACACCATCGACTTCGACATCTTCGCCCCTCCCCGCCAAGACTGGATCACAGGCGACGACGCGTACCTGCGCTAAAGTCAACAACCGACTGCGCTAAAGCCATCTGATTCATGTATCGTTTTCACGCATCATAAACTCGGCAACATGAATCCGGGAACGCTCAGGCTCGCAACCCCCATTCGTGCACCCCGGGAGGACGCACCATGATCGACATCGTCAAACGCCAGCTCGCCCAGTCCATCTCCACCATGACCCGCGTCCTCCGCGATGAGACCATCCACGACGCCGTCGTCGCAGCCGCTCGCCTTACTGCCGACTCTATGAAGTCCGGTCACAAGCTCCTCGTTTGCGGTAACGGAGGATCGGCCGCCGACGCTCAACACCTGGTCGCCGAGTTCGTCGCACGGCTCACTATCGACCGTCCGGCTCTACGAGCGATTGCCCTCACGACAGACACCAGCATCCTTACCGCGGTTGGCAACGATTACTACTTCGACCACATCTTCGAGCGCCAGGTCGAAGCCCTCGGCCAGCCCGGCGACGTCCTCCTCGCCATCTCCACCTCGGGCAATTCGAAGAATTGCATCAAGGCCCTTAGGTGCGCCCGCACCCAGGGCCTCCACACCGTCTCCTACACCGGCAATAACGGCGGTGCTATGAAAGACATCTCCGACATCAACGTCATCGTTCCCTCTGACACCACCATGAACATCCAGGAATCCCACCTCGCCCTGGAGCACATCCTTTGCATGCTCGTCGAGCGCTTTTACTTCGGCGAACACTTCGGCGAAAAGCCCCAACACCTGGCGGAGTAGCCATGACCTACCGCGGCGCACAAAACCTGATCAAACGCGGCGACGAGGCCGGCCTCCGCGGGGCTCTAGAGCAGGGGCTCGATCCCAACCTCCCCAATCAGAACGGCTGGACCCTCCTGATGCTCGCCGCCGTCGAAGGCAACGTCCCCATTGGCCGGCTGCTCATCGAGAAGGGTGCCAGCATCAACGTACGCAACAACAAGGAAGACTGCGCGCTCACGCTCGCCACCAACCGCGGCTACACTCTCTTCGTTGATCTCCTGACCCTCAGTGGAGCCAACGCGAGCTAACGGCTCAAGACTGCGCCTCAGGCACGCTCTTCGATCGTCTGTTCCTGCGCTCCCGGGATGATCCCCATCTCCACGTAGATTGGGCGCATAACCTTCCGCACCGCTGGCAGCTCAAACGTAAACCACACTGACCCCACCAGACAGCATGCACCGGTAATCATCACCGTGTGCGGCGCGCCCAAGTAGTGCGCCATGCCGCCCGCCAGCAGGCTCCCAAACGGTGCCATCCCCACGAACGCCATCGTGTAATAACTCATCACGCGACTGCGTTTGTCCTCCGGCACCAGCGTCTGGATCACCGTATTGCTAGCCGCCAATCCCTGCATCATTCCAAATCCGACGGCCAACATCAGCAGCATGCTCAGCCATAGCACGTGGCTCAAGCCAAATAGGATGAGCCCCAGACCAAACACCGCCGCAGCGAGCTGGATCATTGTGGTCAGCCCACGCACGCTCTTCCGCACCGCCAGCGAAAGCGCGCTCGCCAGCGCACCGACGCCAGACGATCCCGTCAGAAATCCCAGCGTATGCGGACCTCCATGCAACACCTGCGCGGCAAACACCGGCAGCAGCACCATGTACGGCCAGCCCATCAAGCTTAATAGGGCAAACAGCAGCAGGATCGTACGTATTGGCCGAAATCTGCTCACATACGTCCAACCCTCCTTCAGTTGGTCCAGCATGCTCGCCGTCGCGCGCTGGATGCTGAGCGGTTTCACATGCATCAAGACCAGCGACAGAATTACCGCACCGTAGCTGAGGCCGTCGATGAGGAAGCAATATCCTTCACCGACCGCGGCAATCACAATGCCCGCCAACGCTGGTCCAATCAGCCGGGCCCCATTCACCATCGACGAGTTGAGCGCGATCGCGTTCCCAAGATCTTGTTTGTTCTCTACCATCTGCACAAGGAACGATTGCCGTCCCGGCATATCGAATGCGTTAATCAGCCCCTGCAATACACTCAACGCGATGATCTCGTGGATCGTAATCAGCTTCGCCAACGTCAGCCATGCCAGCGCCAGAGACTGCAGCCCAGCCAGAGCCTGAGTCCATACAAGCAGCCTTCTGCGGTCCATCCGTTCAATCAGAACGCCCGCGAACGGCGCAAGCACGAAGGTCAGGATCTGCCCGGAAAATCCCACCACCCCGAGCAACATCGCCGAGTGCGTCAGCCGCCACACCAGCCAGCTCGTCGCCAGCCGCGTCATCCACGTGCCAATCAGCGAGATACTTTGCCCGGCAACAAACAGTTTGAAGTTGCGGTGCTTCAGCGCCCGCCAGGCATGCGAGAATCTGCCCGCCTGCCTTGCTGATTCTTCCTGGGTCACCTCTGCAGCCATACGTCTCTAGATGCTATCGCGTGCTCCTGTGACTCAGCGTGTCTGTCCTCCGAATCTCGCTTATCCAGTTGCTACAGAGTTCGTGTGAGTTTGTAGCGCACCGGCGACTTCGCGATATCCTCCGCGCAATCCGAGTAGACCCGTATCGATCGGCCGCCCAGGATCACCTTCTGCTCTACCGCAGCATCGCAGAAAGGATTCTCGATATTCTCCGTATCCAGCACCTGCCTCCATGGATTCCCATCCGGCGGCTCGGGCAATACATACTCGACGCCCTCCGCCGCGGCATTCACGAGAATCAGGAAGCTATCGTCCACCACCGGATGGCCCTCGTCGTCCATCACTTGGAGAGTCTGTCCATTGAGCATCAGCCCAATCGACCGGTTCCACTCCTCGCTCCACGCATCATCCGAGATCTCGTTCCCATCGGTTCCGTACCATGCGATATCGCGAACCACGGATCCACGAATCACACGATCCTGGAAGAACCTCCGCCGATGCAGGTTGGGATGATCCTTGCGCAACTTGATCAGCTTCGAGGTGAACTCCAGCAGCCGTTTACGCGGCTCATCCAGCTTCCAGTCATACCAAGTCAGTTCGTCGTCCTGGCAGTAGCAGTTGTTGTTGCCGCGCTGCGACCGTGCAAACTCGTCGCCACCCAGCAGCATCGGAACACCCTGGCTCAGCATCAGGGTTGCCAGAAAATTCCTCGTCTGCCGTTCTCTCAATTTATTGATCTCTGGATCGTCCGTCGGTCCTTCCGCGCCCATGTTCCAGCTGTCATTGTGGTCTGCGCCGTCGGTATTGTTATCGAGGTTCGCCTCGTTGTGCTTTTCGTTAAAGCTCACCAGATCACACAGCGTAAATCCATCATGCGCCGTAATGAAATTGATGGACGCCGAAGGCTTGCGCCCATCGCTCTTGTACAAGTCGCTCGATCCCGTCAGCCGATACGCAAAGTCTGAAAGTTGCCCACTGTCGCCCTTCCAGAACCGCCGCACCGTGTCCCGATACTTGCCGTTCCACTCCGCCCACAGTACCGGGAAGTTGCCCACCTGGTAGCCGCCCTCTCCGATGTCCCATGGCTCCGCGATCAGCTTCACGTCTGCAAGTGTAGGATCCTGGTGGATCGTATCGAAGAACGCTCCCAGCTTGTTTACGTCGTGCAGTTCGCGCGCCAGCGTTGATGCGAGATCGAAGCGGAAACCATCCACATGCATCTCGGAAACCCAATACCGCAGGCTATCCATGATCAGCTTCAGCGTCTGCGGATGGTACACATTCAGTGTGTTCCCGGTGCCGGTGTAGTCCACGTAATACCGCCCATCATCAGCCACCGTGCGGTAGTACGTCGTATTGTCTACACCCTTGAACGAAAGCATCGGTCCTTTCTCGTTGCCTTCGCAGGTGTGGTTGTACACCACATCCAGGATGACCTCGAGTCCTTCGGCATGCAGCCGCTTCACCATCTGCTTGAACTCGTTTACCTGCTCTCCGTCATCGCCGCTTGAGCTATACCGCGACATTGGCGCGAAGTAGCCCAGAGTGTTGTACCCCCAGTAGTCCCGCAGCCCCTTGTCCAGAAGGTGCCCCTCATCGATAAAGTGGTGCACCGGCATAAGCTCCACCGCCGTGATTCCGAGGTTCTTGAGGTACTCAATGCTGGCATCGTGCGCCAGCCCCGCGTAGGTCCCGCGCAGTTTCTCGGGGATGGCTGGATTGCTCATGGAAAATCCCCGGACATGCATCTCGTAGATGATCGAGTCCGAGATGGGCGTCTCCGGCGGACAATCCTCACCCCAGTCAAAGTGAAAATCCACCACGACGCTCTTCGGCACAAAGTCCGCATCATCGATGCTGCAGATCTTCAGATCATCGCCGGACTGAACGTCATACGGCATGATGGGCCCTTTGTGATCCACCTCGCCAGCGATGGCCTTCGCATAGGGATCGACCAGCAGTTTGCTTTTGTTAAACCGGAGACCCTTTTCCGGCTCCCACGGACCGTCCACGCGATATCCGTAGCGCTGCCCCGGCTTGATCCCGCGCAACAATCCATGCCAGACAAACGCGGTCTGTTCCTTCAGCTCCACGCAATCGATCTGCTTGCCGGCATCGTCAAACAGGCAAACATGCACAACCGAAGCATTCTCGGAGTACAGCGCAAAGTTCGTGCCAAGGGCATTAGGCGTGGCGCCTAAAGGGTAAGGCTTTCCAGGAAGCAGCGTGCGTGGCATAAATCTCGTTTCGGATGTTAGGCTAACGCCCCTCGAGTTCAGAACCGCAATCTCTGGAGCGTGTCTTCCTAATAGATGCATAATCACGTCGCGAACGCTGCTTGCCTTAGAGGCTGTTCCGTACCGTGAACGATATCCGTTCTCTTACTCCACCACCAACGTGACCTGCGTCGAGTGACTCACCACAATCCCCGCCAGGTTCGTTGACGTTCCCTTAACCGTGAGCGTATACGTTTTTCCCCCCACGAGTGCCGTCGATATGCTGCGTGCACCGCATCCCGCCATTGAAAGCATCGCCATCATCAAGCCGCATATTGCCAACCATTGCTGCCTCCGCCTGCGCCTTCCCAGAATCCAGATCGGAAACATGAGTCCAGCCAACACAGCACCCGATACGCGCCTCCACCCAAGCGTTAACAGCGTCGCACTGGTCTGCACACTCATCGTCACGTTCACCGATCCAGCTCCGGGAACTACCTGTGGCGGCGAGAAGGTTACCGTCGCTCCCGCCGGCAATCCACTCGCACTGAAATCCACTACCCCGGTAAACGCTCCCGACTGCGCCCCCACCGTCATGCTGTAGTTCGCGACATCGCCCGCGGCCACCGTCTGCGTCGTCGATCCCGACATAACCATCGAGAAGTCCGGCATCGCCGCCACCGTCGTTGTCTGCGCCTGCGATGCGCTCGACAGGAAGTTTCCATCGCCGCCATAGCTAGCCACCAGCGAGTGCGTGCCTGTTCCCGGGGACAGATACGTGCCATTCGCCGCACCATTCATCAGTGGCGCGGTGGTGACCACCGTTCCGTTATCCAGAAACGTGACCGTGCCCGTCGGCAGTCCATGCGTGGTAGAGCCGACGCTCGCGTTCAACAATAGCGGAAGACCTGCGTACGAACCTTGCGTCAGCGGCTGCTCTGCCGTCACACTCGCCGCCGGCACAATCTGCAACACTCCTGACGCCGGGCTCATGACGACCGTGTAGTCCGCGCTTGCCGGCCCGCTCAGCGTCGCAAGGATCGGATAGCTTCCCACCGGCGACTGCAACTCCGCCGTCGTCGTAAACGTCACCACAACGCTGCCCGCACCCTGTGGCAACGCACCCGTCAACGTTCCCGTGAGCAACGGAATCGCCTGCCCATACTCCGCCGTCGCGGGATTCGCCGTCGCCGCAAGCACCGCGGGGCCACCATTCACACCCACTGCTGCGCTCGTCGACGCCGGGTTCACTCCATCTCCCAGGTATGTCGCGTACAGCGACTGCGTCCCAGCGGAGAGCGTCTGCGGAGCAAACGTTGCCGATCCTCCCGCTAGCGTCGTCTGCGTCACCAACAACCCCGGATCCAGCAACTCCACCACGCCTTGCGCCGTTCCCGCTGACCCACCGACCGTTACCACAGCGTCGGTCTGTCCGTTGCTCAGACTCGCGCTCAGCGTCACCTGCGTCGTTCGAGCGGGCACCAGCCCTGCCGGCACGTATACATTCCCGTTCCCCACACTCTCGCGCACCATCTGATTCAGCGCATCAGCGTACACCGGCGCGCCAAAGCTTGACGATGCCACCCCGCGCGGCGAGTTCATCGCCACCGTTCCCACTGGCACGCCGTCACTCGTGGCACCCTGCACACCGTTGCCAGCAATTGTCGTGATCACGCCGCTTGCATTCACCATCCGCAGCCGCTGATTATCCGAATCCGCAAAGATCACCGCGCCGCTCGACGTAACCATCAGCCCGCGCGGCAGCGCCAGCGCCGCTGCAGTCGCCGGGCCGCCATCGCCTGCGTACCCTGCCACGCCATTGCCCGCAAACGTGTTGATGACACCGTTCATCGCAATCGACCGAATGCGCTGATTGTGCGAGTCCGCCACAAAAATGCGGCCATCGCTCCCCACCGCCAGCCCGGTCGGTGAATCCAGCTCCGCACTCGTCGCCGCGCCGCCATTCCCCGAAAATCCCTGCATCCCATTTCCCGCCACCGTTTGAATTACACCCGCGCTGATTCGCCGCACCCGCTCATTACCCGCATCGCAAACCAGCAGCGCCCCGCTCGCATCGAGCGCCAGCGCATTGGGCGAGCGAAACGTTGCGCTCGTCGCCGCCCCTCCATCGCCCCCAAATCCGACGCTCCCATTGCCCGCAAACGTCGTTATCACCCCACCGCTGACCGCCCGAATGAGTTCGTTGCCCGTGTCCGCGATATACAGCGTCCCATCAGGCCCCACCGCCACTCCCTGCGGCGCGTTCAGCTCCGCGTTTGTTGCTGCACCACCATCGCCGCCAAACCCCTGCACACCATCGCCCGCCACGATGCTCAGCACACCCGCTAACGACGACTCATAAACTACCTGCCGATTGGTATCGGAAAAGTAAAGATTTCCCGCCGCATCGAAGGCCACACTGGTCGGCAGCAACGGCATCACCACCGGCAGTGTCGTTCCCTGCGCATTCGCCTGCCCCGTCACCAGCACCGCCATTAGGCCAATCAGCGCGACGACGATGCCCACCAACAGCGCCGCGCCCGACACCGCGGCAAACGTTGCCAGCAACTCTCTGCCATGGCCATTGCCGGTGCTCTTGGACGTCCGTAAACTGCGCAAGAATCCTCCTCTGCGATGCGCCATAGATCTTTCGCGCAAATAACGGATTCGGCCTCATGCTACTCCAGCGCTACGGTTTCCTGTGTGTCTCCGCGCACACTGGCTCCGCAAGCGATAAGCTCAGACCATGCGCTTCGTTCCAAAATTTCTGCTCTCCGCCATGAGCCCCGACCAATTCCCCGACGCGTCGCGCACCTTTGACGCCCCCGAAGTCGCCTTCCTCGGCCGCTCCAACGTCGGCAAATCGTCGCTGATCAATACCCTGCTCGGCTCGAAAGAAGCGAAAGTCTCCTCCACGCCCGGCCGCACCAGGGCCATCAACTTCTTCGCGCTCCATGACGGCACCGAAGCCAAGTTCAACGCCCGTCCGTCGCTCATCTTCGCGGATTTGCCCGGCTATGGATACGCCAAGATCTCCAAGTCCATCTCCGCCGAGTGGCCCAAGTTCATCGAACCTTACCTCGCCGAGCGCGAACAGCTCGCCCTCTGCATTTGCCTGGTCGACACCAACATTCCCCCGCAGGAGAGCGATACCCTGCTCATCAATGCCCTCCACGCCATGCAGCGCCCGCACCTGGTGGTCGGCACCAAGTCCGATCGCCTGGGCGGCAACCAGCTCACCAAGTCCCTCGCCGCACTCAAGAAAGCCCACGGCGTCGACCGCGTTCTGCCTGTCTCTTCCAAGTCCGTGGGAGGAGTCAAAACCCTCTGGCCCGAGATTCTCAACGTCATTCAGGACTGATACGCATGGAATCTGACAGCGCCTCGACCTCGTCTTCACGGAGCCAGACCCACCGGCCTCCAACCGGCGTGTCACGAAGATACCTGGAAACCCGCTGCAGCCAGCGGCGCCGCGCGATATCTTCCTCAGAAAGAGCCGCAAGCAGTTCCACGTCGATCGCTCGCAATTCCTCCAGGCTGTGCGACTGAGCATGGTAAGCGTAATAGCGCTTCCGATCGAGGATCATCATCGATCTCTCCCACCGTTCCGCCTCTTTGTCTCTCGATGGCCCGTAACGAAAGTACGTCCCAGCGGCGCTGAGCGCGTCAATACTCGAACGAGATCGTGCCACGTTCATGACTGCACCGTCCTCAAGCATCAACTCTGGCAATACACCGCGCTCAACAATCTCAGCAAGAGCAGCACCCACATCGCTCAGCAACGCGACCCCAAGCGGTCTTCCCTGCCGAATCTGGTTCTTGAGTGTGCGCAAAGCCTCATCGAGCGTGTTAACGACAAAATCCACTTCGCCACGCCGCATCGCTGCCCTGGCTTCGGCCGTATCCTCTGTAAGCCACAGAGATGTGCCGTTAGCGATGCTTACTGCGGTTGGCACAATCTCAGCATTACTTCCGCATGCCAATACCAGTGCGCCACCCCAATCTTCACGGTCGGACACAAGCTCGCCATAAAGACGCAGTATGTCGAATTGACGTTCGCTCGCGGTCTGTTCCACGCCTACTCCAACGAAGAAGCCCCGCAACCTTCACGATTGCAGGGCTTTCGGGTCTGCTTCAATTGCGCTTACTCGCCGTAGTACTCCAGACCGAGATGCGTGATCAGATCCTCACCCATGATGTGCCGCAGCGTGTTTTTCAGCTTCATCTGCTGGATGAAAAGGTCATGCTCCGGATACACACCCGGCGCGCTGTCGGGATCCTTGAAGTAGAAGCTCAGCCACTCCTGGATACCCAGACCACGCAGCGCCGGCGTACGTGCCGCCAGGTCCATGAACAGGCAAAGATCCAGCGCCAGCGGGGCCGCCAGGATCGAGTCGCGGCAAAGGAAATCGACCTTGATCTGCATCGGATAGCCGAGCCAGCCAAAGATGTCGATGTTGTCCCAACCCTCTTTGTTGTCGCCGCGCGGCGGATAATATTCAATCCGAATCTTGTGGAACGCATCCCCATAGAGATCCGGGTTCTTGTCGGGCTGGAAGATGTGCTCCAGCACGCCCAGCTTCGAAACTTCCTTGGTCTTGAAGTTGTCGGGATCGTCCAGCACTTCCCCGTCCCGGTTGCCCAGGATGTTGGTGGAGAACCATCCGCTGACGCCCAGTTGACGCGCCTTGAAGCCCGGTGCCAGGACCGTCTTGATGAAGGTCTGGCCAGTCTTGAAGTCCTTGCCGCAGATCGGTGTGTTCATCTTCTTCGACAGCTCCTGCAGTGCAGGAATGTCGACCGTAAGATTCGGCGCACCGTTGGCGAACGGAATGCCTTCCTTCAACGCAGCCCACGCATACAGCATGGAGGGCGAGATGTTGGGATCGTCGTCGACGAGCCCCTTCTCGAACGCTTCCAGCGTCTGGTGAACCGCCGATGGCTCTATGTAGATCTCGGTCGATCCGCACCAAATCATCACCTGGCGATCGGTCTTGGTCTTGAACTCCGCAATGTCGTTGCGGATCTGGCTGGCGAGGTCGCACTTGTTCTTGCCGACCTTCTGATGCTGTGGCGTAAGCCGCTTCACCCAGCGCTGGTCGAAGGCCGCGGGCATCGGCTCGATGCTCTGCAGGAAGTCCTTCATGCTCTCGATCTGATCGCGGTCGAGCACGCCGGCTGTCTTCGCAGCGTCGTACAGGTTGCCGCCAAAGATATCCCAGCCCGTAAATACCAGGTCCTCGAGCTGAGCGATCGGAGCCCAGTCCTTGATCAGCGGTGTCCGATCATCGGTGCGCTTTCCCAGCCGGATCGTTCCCATCTGCGTCGTCGATCCAAACGGCTTGGCAAATCCTCTGCGAACTGCCTCTACTCCGGCGATAAGCGTCGTCGCGACCGCTCCCATGCCGGGAATCATAATTCCAAGTTTTCCTGTTGCTGGCTTGATGCTCGCTGCGTCCGGAGACGCGGCGTTGGGTGTAGACATTGCGATACGTGCCCTTCCTAATCGTGAAAATTTCCAAATTTCCGTAACGGTCATGCGGACACTCCAGTATCGCTCTTCAGCAAAC
>FSXA01000740.1_pt1 | contig 11838 bp, 10 predicted proteins | sample 1638081 | NCBI WGS metagenome assembly FSXA01 (sample SAMEA3914788, study PRJEB12502) | metagenome | biome: forest; material: soil | place: Canada | collected 2011-07-03 | depth 0.1 m
CGACATAGCTATGAGGTGTACCTGACGCACGAGTTTCTTGTGCTACTCGGTGTCATGGCGTTTCTGCGTTGGCATGGGAGCCAGCCGGGTTTGTGGATTGTGGGAATTACACTCTCAACGGCACCGCTGGGGTGGGTGGTGGCGCGATGGTTCTCGGAGCCGATGAATCAACGACTACGCGGGGCAAAGCCTCCCGCGAAGATGGCTACAGGTTGAATATGCGCATCGGCGATTTGTCGTAACCCGACCATGAACACCTGTCTCCGAATGATCGACTATTGAGATACGTCCAATCGCATGTTGCGGAAGTCGATTGTGAATGGGGCAACTTTCAACAGAGCATCAATGCCAAGATTGCCTGCAGCCCAGTCGCTGGCGTCCGTGGTCTTCTGTAGCAACACCGGCACAGCACTGAGAGTCGCCGTCCTGCCACCCAAGACGAGGCTCCAGGTTGGAAGTTCGATCGCCCGATCCTTTACAGTTCCGCCCAGGCCGATCATGTCGTGGCTCTTCTGTGCGCCAAGGGCAACAACCCCAGGAAATTTCTTGGCAAACGGTTCGTACAAAACTGTATGCTCTGCACCGGTATCAAAGGTCAATGGGATCTGCTGGTCACGGTAGGTGACATGCAGCACGGGCGTCATGTCGTCGAAGGTTAGGCGCGCAGCATCTGCTTGATTTCCAGGCGGAAAGGCCAGGTCGAGTCGCCCATCGCTTCCCAATCGGATGGTCTGAAGCGCCATCGCTACCTGGATTCCGAGCAGCCCCTGCTTGTCCACCGCAAGTTCATTGAAGGGCGGACCAGACGCAGGCAGCACCATAAATGGCACATGTCGAAGCCGGATCGTTCCGATATCAAGTTCATCGACGTCAGCGACCCTCATCGAGAAGGTAAGACCGCTGCTACCGCCCGACTTTGTACTGACCGGAGTCACCGTTAGGCCCAGCGCCCGGGCTTCCGCATCACTGATAACGGAGAGGTCGGCTCCGCTGTCCAGGTAAAACGTTGCCACCTTGCCGTTCACTGTGAATGGAATATTCAAGCTGCCCTCGGTCTCAACCTTTGAAAAGCTCGTCGGCTGCCGGTGCGAGACGGTCATGTCGGGGGACCGGCCGATCGTCTCGAAGAGCGAGCTGTCATTGAGTACATCGGGGTCGTGAGGGTGGATTGCAAGCAGCGCCGCCATCTCGCGAGAGGCCTCCCGAACTCGGCCCAATCTTACGTAAAGACCTAGCAACCGCTCGTGGGCTTCGAACGCTGCATCACTGCTTGGTGCTTGCTGAATGACACGCAGCAAGATGCGTCTCCCTTGAGCCGACCTGCCTAACGCGATCTCTGCGACGCCCTGACAGAGGAGCGAAGATCTTCCACTGGCTTCCTGGTTCACGTCCATCCAATGGTGCGTGTCACATGTGTCGTGAAACTGTGCTTTCGCCGCAGGCGCCAGCAGAATGGACAGTGCGAGCATAGTGGAATAGATTCGCATGTGGTCGAAGGCCTTCCGTGTAATTGTCGTTTCAATCTAGTTGTTAGCCACAAGGAACGCTCGAAATGTCGCAAGTGTAGTCTGCGACAGCCATTTATCCTTAGAAATCAACGCCGGAAAGCAGGGGCCTTCCGGCTCCATGATGCTAAGGAAGTTCGCTGATGAGGTTTGGAAGCCATCAGTCTTTCCGTCGCTCAAGCTGTCCACCCGTCTGTTCTATGACCACAACCTCAAAACCCATATTCTGCCAGCCTTCGGAGATGTGCCGCTTCGGCTTCTCACTCGGGATGGCGTGCAGAAATGACTGCATGGAAAGTTCAGCGCAGGAATGTCGTGGAACTCGGTTCGGCATCTCCGGACTTCGTTTGGGACATTGCTCAATGCTGCGGAGATGGATGAACTGATTCGACAGAACGTCGTCAAAAAGACTCGTTTGCCTCGTTGGGTCCATTTCGATGCTGGCTCTGCGCTGGTGTGACGTCGATCTGGTCGCGGGAACGCTCCGCGCTCGGCAGACGGTCTACGAAGGGCGGTTCGATACGCCCAAGACGAAGCGGAGCCGGCGGGTTGTGCCGCTGTCTCCGATTGCGGTCCAGATCTTCGGTTTGCAGAAGCAGGGAAGCGGTACGGCCCTTGTCTTCTCTTCCGCTGTGGGAACGCCGCTTTGTCGCCGCAACCTGCTTAATCGGCAATTCAGGCCGACTGCCGTAAGGCTCGGACTGAAGGGCTTCAATTGGCACTGGTTGCGTCACGCCACAGCGAGTTTGCTCGATGCTGCGGGTACTCCCCTCGGCACGGTGCAGACCCTGCTTGGTCATACCCTTCATACCTCGTCGGAGGTGACGCGGGAGCATTACATCCATGCGGTCTCATCGGAGTCGCGTGCGGCGGTGGGTCGGATCGAGGAACTGGCGATTGGACCCAAATGGACCCAAATCGAGCCCGGGGCCAAAAGGCCCAAGGCTCTAGCTAATTGATAACGTGGGATTTAAATGGTCGGGGCGAGAGGATTCGAACCTCCGACCCCCTGGTCCCGAACCAGGTGCGCTACCAGACTGCGCTACGCCCCGAACAATGGAATAGGTGAGTGGCTGGTCGTTTGTGGATGAACGCAAAACTCCGGGAAACAGCATGAGCTGCAACACCCACTGACCAACCCTTTGATTTTAGCAGAAGTTGAGAGCGGCCACGATGCGGCGCTGGGCACGCCTAAGTTCCCGTGTTTGCTTCCGATGGTTGATTGATAGTCCGTCTACTGCGGTGACCGGCTGCCGGATTTCCGGCGGCCCTTCTGCGAGGCCTCTACGGCGTCCTCTCTTAGCGAGGGACGCCGTAGGCCTGTCCGTGCCGGACGATGGTTTTTTCGTCGAAGGTATGGGTGTCCTGATTGTTGAAGGTTGCGCCTGCGGGAACCAGCGTGTCGGTCACGACCTTACCGGTGGGTGCGCCGATGCGGAGTTCGATGCGGGTGGGATCAATACCCTTCTCTTGAACGAGGTATTGACGTGCGTTGAGGGCACGCTCAGCGGCGGCCTCGGGCTTCTCATCCGGCGTCGAGTTGCCAACCATGACGAGGTGGGCGTCAGCCTGCTGGGTAAGCGTGAGGGCGATGTCGTCGAGACAGCCCTTAGCTTCGTTGTCGACGCGCACGGGACGACGGCGATCGCGCGTGAAGCTGAGGCTGCAGAGCGGCTGAGTCTGCGGAACGGAAACGACGGGCGCAGTGATGATGACGTCGGTGGTCGCTTTGGCGGTCTGTCCGAGATCGTCGACGAGGTTACAGGTGACGGTGATGGTGCTTGGACTCAAGCCAGCGGTGGTGAGGGTGGCGGTGGGTCCAGAGCTGGCGATCACGCCTGCCGTGGCGGTGTAGGAGTACGTGAGCGGACGATTCTGCGGGCTTACGCCGACAGTGCTGATGGCGATGTCGGTACCGGAGACCGCAGTGCTGGGATTGGCGCTGCAGGTGAGGGTGGGCGACTGAAAGGCCTGGACGGAGAAGGGCGCGGCACAGGATGCCTGCTCGCGAGGTTTAGACCCTTCCTCCACATGCCCGGTGACGACGTAGTCACCAGGAGCGAGGTTGCTGGTATCAATCGTTGCTTCCGGGCCGGAAGCGTTGATCTTGCCGCCATTTGCAGCCCAGGTGTAGACCGGAGTTTTCTTCGGATTCAGGTGCAGGGCATTGGCTTCGACCTTAACCGGATCGCCAGGAAAGACGCTCGCGGGCTGAGCGGCGCAGCCGAGCATGACAGGATTGGGCGGCTCCACGTCGCCCATGCGGAGAACGAGGCCGGCAGAGAGCTTTAAATTGCTGAGCGAGCTAAAGCCGCCCTCTGTTCCAGAGGGAAGGAGCAGAGGCCCGTAAACGACCTGGGAGCGTTGATAGTCGGCTTGAATGGGGCGGATGGCGAGGTGCTGACCCCAGAAGGGCAGAACGTAATCGAGACCAACACCGCCGGTGGCACCCCATCCCCACATCAAGGACTGAGCGGCTGGGCCATTCGTGCGCTCGCCGCCGCCGAGTATGTGGGCGAAGGGCACCCAGCGTCCTAACGGGTATCGGAAGATGGGACCGCCTTCGGCGGTGTATACCAGTTGACTGCAGGTTTCGCCGGTGCACGACGGAATATATTGCTTGTGCTCGGTGGTGCCGGAGAAGTAGCCGCCTTCTATTTGAACGCCGAAGTAACGATTGAACCAGGTGGACACGCTGACCGTGGCATTGGGATTGTAGACACTCTGAAATTCGTAGCCGGCGACGCTGCTGTTGAAGGGATGGAAGTAGCCGTAGCCGCCGTAGATGTCGACTCGCGAGTCAATATGTTGTTCGCCGCCTTTTGTCGCCTGCGCAGAGGAGACCGCCGCAGCAGTACCAAGACAGAGCAGAGCTAAAAGAAGCCAAGTCAATTGAGTCAAGCGTTGCATTGCGGCGATTCCTCCAAAGACCCGGACAGATTGAGAGTTGTTTCATGGAGCAGAGGTTTCAGGAAAGCTGCATGGAATGAGGCTGGTGCGCCGAATTCACTTCTGTAGTATCCCTTAGAAGGCATCGAACGAATGAAGGAAACGTGGGTTAACGGGTGACTCAAACTTGATGCGCCGCCTGGAAGCGAATAAGCTCAAATGATGGAAGTGTTCAGTTTAGGTAGTGCGCGATGTCCAAAGCAATGTCGGCTTTGTTGAACGAGCACGCGAGTAGTCGATCTTATCCGTACGGCTTTCATCTAAAACTTCCGGTGAGTTCATACTAACCCGATAGGGCGTTTGCGGGCATTTCATCTGTGACAAAACTGGGCCGTTCAGGTCTGCAAGGGGAGGTTGCTTGCTTACTGACAGAGCCGCTGGCGAAGGTATTGCAAAACTTCATCAGAAGCGGCTGAATCATCTTGAGGCGTTGGAGGCGGAAAGCCTTTATATCTTGCGCGAGGCTGTTGCAGAATTTGCGCGTCCCGTGATGCTCTACTCCATAGGAAAGGATTCGAGCGTCATGCTGCGGTTGGCGCAGAAGGCGTTTTATCCGGGTAAGATCCCGTTTCCGTTGTTGCATATCGATACGAGCTACAAGTTTCCCGAGATGATTTCGTTTCGCGATGGCTATGCGAAGGAGATCGGCGCGGAGTTGATTGTGCATCGCAATGAGGCGGCCATTGCGGACGGGGCGAGCCCGTGGAAGCTGGGAACACAGAACTGTTGCGGAGCGCTGAAGACCCGGTCGTTGCTGGACGCGCTTGAAGAAGGAGGGTTTGACGCGGCCTTTGGTGGTGCGCGACGCGACGAAGAGAAGAGCCGGGCGAAGGAGAGGGTATACAGCTTTCGTGACGCGGCGGGACAGTGGGACCCGAAGAATCAAAGGCCCGAGCTGTGGAGCCTGTATAACTCGCGGCTGCGCAAGGGCGAGAGCATACGAGTATTTCCGCTTTCAAATTGGACGGAGCTGGACATCTGGCTTTACTTATATGCGGAGCAGATTCCGATTGTGCCGTTGTATTACGCGGAGGATCGGCTGGCAGTAATCCGCGGGGGCATGATCACGCTGGTGCATGAGGGGATGCGTTTACTGCCGGGGGAGAAGCCCGAGTTGATGAAGGTTCGGATGCGGTCTTTGGGATGTGTGCCATGCACAGGTGCGATACGGAGTGAGGCAGAAACTTTACCAGAGATCATCGAGGAGTTAATTAGCTTCCGCCGCAGTGAGCGAGAGGGTCGCGCGATCGATCACGATGAAGAGGGGTCGATGGAGTTGAAGAAGCGGGAGGGCTACTTCTGATGAGTACGTTGCCTTCAGCTGAGAGATCTGTGAATGAGACGAGGTTCCGGGCGTTTCTCGATAGCCATCTGGAACAGGAGATGCTGCGATTTACGACGGCTGGCAGCGTCGACGACGGCAAGAGCACGTTGATTGGGCGTCTTTTACATGACACCAAGAGCGTGTACGAAGATCAGCTTGCATCCATTCGTGCGAGCCGCGTGAATCGTTCAGGTGGCGCAGTCGATCTTTCCCTGTTGACAGACGGTTTGAAGGCGGAACGCGAGCAGGGCATTACGATCGACGTGGCCTATCGGTACTTCTCCACGGCGAAGCGCAAGTTCATCATTGCGGACACGCCGGGGCATGAGCAGTACACGCGCAATATGGCGACGGGCGCATCCACAGCAGATGTTGCGATTGTGCTGATCGATGCGAAGGCGTTTCAGCGGGCCGGGGAGTTGCTGCCACAGTCGCGGAGGCACACTTACATTGCGAGCCTGTTGCGGATTCCGCATGTAGTGGCAGCCATCAACAAGATGGATCTTGTGAACTACAGCGCGGAGGTTTTTGACAAGGTGTCTGCGGATTTTGCTGCGCTCGCGAAGCGACTCGGGCTGAAGAGCGTTGAGGTGATTCCGGTGAGTGCACTGGCGGGCGACAGCGTGGTCGAGCACAGCACGAACATGGGGTGGTACGGGGGGCCAACATTGTTGGAGTACCTCGAGACTGTGCCGCTGACGATTCGTGAGGCTGCGGATGGGCCATTGCGTTTTCCGGTGCAACTGGTAGTGCGACCGAACGCGGAGTTCAGGGGGTTTGCGGGGCGGGTTGAACGCGGTGAAGTGCGGCCCGGCATGCGGGTGAAGGCGTTGCCGAGTGGCCGGATTACGACGGTGAAGAGCATCGTTACCTATGATGGAGAGCTTCCGCTGGCAAGCTTTCCGCTGAGCGTGACGATCGAGCTGGAGGACGAGATCGATCTGAGCCGCGGTGAGATGCTGATCGGAGAGAATCAGAATGCTCCGCGAGTGAGCAGCGCGTTTCGCGCGATGGTGGTGTGGATGCACGAGCAGCCGCTGATTGCGGGGCAAACGTATCTGGCAAAACATACGACGCGAACGGTTCGGGCCACGGCGAGAAGGATTCCCTATGGGGTCGATATCCAATCGACAGAGCAGCGCGAGTGTTCGGAGCTGCAGATGAACGATATCGCGGAGGTCGAATTCGACACGAGCTTGCCGCTGTTTTTCGACGCGTATGCAGCGAATCGCGAGATGGGCGCCTTGATCCTGATTGATCCCGTGACGAATGCTACGGTGGGCGCAGCGATGATCATCGAGGCTATCGAGCCGATCGAGAAAAGTGCAACCCAGGCCGCGGGTGCGGCGTTCGCGTGGCTGCGTGGGCTTCCCGATGAAGCGGTGGCATTGCGGGACGCTCTGAGGAGGCGCGGCCGTGCTGCTGTGATTGTCGATGATCCTTTAATCCCGGAGGCTTCCCTGCCGGGGGTGGTGCGGGCTTTGCAGCTCGTAGATGTCAGAGCTATTTCGGCTCGTCACTCCCTGAGCACGTCAACGCTCGCGGCCATTCAAGAAGTTGTTGGAGAGGACTACATTGAGTCGCTGGCGGACGCTTCGAAATGGCTCGATGGTTCATCCAATTCAGAGGAGACGCAATGAGCCAGATTCTCAATACATCGCTCGAGCTGCATGAGGCGCTCTCAGCTGAGGAACTAGTGGCCGAGTTGGTTCGGCAAGCTGCGCAGGAGGCGGTGGGTAGTGTTTGTCTGACCAGCAGCTTTCAGACCGAGGATATGGTTGTGCTGCACATGCTGCGTGTGCACCTGCCGCGGGTTCCGGTGATTTTTCTGGAGACCGGATATCACTTTCCTGAGTTGATCGCATATCGTGACCGGATGGTTGTTGAGTGGGACGTGAACCTTGTGAACGCGCTTCCGAACACGACCTTGGAAGAGCACGAGCGGGAGTTTGGGTTGCTGCATATTGTGGAGCCGACGAAATGCTGCGCGATCCGTAAGGTGGAACCGCTGATGCGTTCGCTTCAGCCATTTTCGTGGTGGTTTACGGGGTTGCGACGGGAGCAGTCGCCTACCCGGGCGGGGTTGAGGAAGGTTGAGGACCATCGTCTGCCGACGGGCAAGAGCTTGAAGAAGATCAGTGTGTTGGCGGACTGGGATTGGGGGAGGGTGGAGGGGTATGCGATGGAGCATGGGATTCCGCGCCTCGAGCTCTATGACCGGGGCTACACGAGCATTGGGTGTGAGCCGTGCACGGCTGTACCGGCGGCGGGGGCTGATGCTCGGAGCGGGCGTTGGGGGGGGAAGAAGCTGGAGTGCGGCATCCATACGTTTAGCGAGAAGCAGTAGGGAGGTAGGATTGCACCATGCGTGAGAGGCGGAGGATTGTGGAGCTGTGGCGGCGAGGGGATGCGGTGGCCCTGGTTACGCTGGTGCGGGTGGAGGGGTCTAGTTACCGTCAGGTGGGGGCGCGGTTGCTGGTGGCGGGGAATGGGGAGTATGCGGGGTCGATCTCGGGGGGGTGTTTGGAGGCCGAGGTGGTGCGGAAGGCTGGGTGGATGGTGCGCGGCGGCGCGGTGGTGGAGAGGTACTCGACGCTGTTCGACGACACGGCGGAGATACCGTATGGGCTGGGTTGTGGAGGGACGGTGGAGCTGCTGGTGGAACCTGCGGGGACAGCGGAGTTTGAGGGGTTGATGGAGGCGCTGGAGGCGTCGTTGGAAGGAGTCGAGAGTCGGGTGGTGACGTGGTTGCCGGAGAATGGTCGGCCGTTGCGGCGGGTTGTCGGAGAGGTGGAGGCGCAAGGTGGGTTTGAGGAGAGGATAGAGGCTCCGCAGCGGTTGGTGGTGTTTGGTGCTGGCGACGATGCGCAGCCGTTGGTTGAGATGGCGGCGCTGATGGGGTGGAATGTGGTGGTTGTGGATGGAAGGCCGCAGTGGGCGCGGGCGGAGCGGTTCCCGGAGGCGACGCTGGTGGTGGTTGCTGAGGGGTTTGGGGAGCTGAAGGCGTTGGATGTTGGGGATCGAGATGCGGTGGTGGTGATGACGCATAGCTATGAGCAGGATCGGGTGTGGTTGGCGGGAGCGCTGCGGTGTGGGCCGCGATATCTGGGGTTGCTGGGTGCTCGGCACCGAAGCGCGTTGCTGGTGCGGGAGACGGCTGAGATGCTGGGATGGAGCGTCGAGCGGGCTTGCGAGGGGCTGTTCGCGCCGGTTGGATTGGACCTGGGCGGCGATGGCGCGGAGGCGATTGCGCTGGCCGTCGTCGCGGAGATCCAGGCTTGCTTGGAGGCTAAGCTGCGGGAAGGGAAGCTGGGGAGCTCGCGGCGGATGACTCCGGAGATGGTGGAAGAGCAGGTTGCGCGCGGTGGTGCGTTGCGGTATCTGCAGGCGCAGTGCGCGCTGTGAGAGTTGCGGCTGTGGTGCTGGCTGCGGGGGCTTCGCGGCGGTTGGGTCGGGCGAAGCAGAGGGTGGAGATTGGCGGAGAGACGCTGCTGGAATGCGCGGTTCGGGTTGCGGTGGAGGCTCGGCTGGAGCCTGTGATTGTGGTGGTGCGAACTGTGGACGTTGCGAACGGGCTGCGCGGTTGTGAGGTGATGGTGAATGCGTTGGCGGATGAAGGGATGGCGAGTTCGATCCGTGTTGGCGTTGCGCGGGCTCGGGAGATCGGCGTTGCTGGCGTTGTGGTGATGGCTTGTGATCAGGTTGCGCTGCGGGCGGAGCATCTGCGGGCGTTGTGTGGCGCGGTCGATCGGGTTACGGGTTCGGGGTATGCGGGGAAGGTTGGGATTCCGGCTTATTTTCCGGCGGAAAAATTTTCGGAGTTGATGGAGCTGCGGGGCGATGTGGGGGCTCGGGAGCTGTTGCGCGGGGCGGTGGCGGTGGTGGATGAGGGGTTGGGTTTGGATGTGGATACCGAGGCGGATGTGGAACGGGCGCGGGGGCTGCTGGGGTGACCCCCCCACCCCCCTCAAGGTCATACCTTTGCTCTAAAGTAGTCCATCTGCAGGGGTTAGACGACAAAGTACCCCCCTTTCGAGTCGAAATTGCTGCTAAAGTAGTCCATTTGCAGGGGTTAAGTATCAAAGTATCCCCCCTCGGCTGGGCGTAGCCGGTGGAGGCAGATCAGGTGATTGGCGATGTATCCCCTACTTCTATTGTAGTGAGCTGGTGGGGGTAACTATGCCAGGTTTTGGAATGTTTTATTTGGTTTGGTTTCAGTGGGTTATGGGAGTTTCGGTGGGCTTGGGGGGTTGACAGGGTCCTGCGCGACGGCGAGCGGCTTCGTGTGTCTGGGCAGGGTATGGAGGAGGGCGATTCGGGCCTTCGGCAGAGTGGAACCCACCCGTCCGCAAGTGCGCGTACGAATGGGGCACCCGGCCATTAGATTCATTCTACCGACCAGCTATTGGGTACCGCGCGATTCGGAATGTTCGGCAGGAGTGGAACATTTGGTAGTTTAAAAACGGTGGGTCCCCCGGACCGATTTGGAATGCTTCGCAATCTTCCGCACCCCAATGCCCGGACGAATCCGAATATTCCACCCGCACGAGGAAATAGATCGTTTTGACAGGCCGTAAGTCTCCGGACATAAAGGTCTTCTGAGTTGTGGTAGTCAAGGGAATGTCTACAAACATCGGAAGGGGTTTCGTCGCCGCGCTTTTTTTATTCCAATCCGCCTCAAACTCGGATGCAAGCTCTTTTTCCGTGGCGTCATCATCCGGTTTACCTGGATAAATACCTACCATTTGCTTCGTGATCTTGGCAGGATCATTGCCCTTATTGACGAGGATTGTATTGAAGTAATAACCAACGCCCGGCAGAATTTTGTTGTCTTTGGGTAGTACGGCCCAGTTGTTTTCAAGGATCGTTATGGCCGCTTTTGGACTCGTTTGGATCAGTGTCTTTTGGGAGTCTTCGAGAGTCTTTTTGATTCCGTCGATGGCTGTGTTCAAACTAGCGGTCGTCGCTTCGAATTTATTCTCCTGCTCTTGCCTTTCGACCGCCGCTTGTGTTTCGTTTGCCTGTCGGTCGAGATATAAAACCCTTATCTCCGCAAGCATCAAAACCGCCCCTATGAATACCCAAATGACCCGTTCTGCGGGGGCGAATTTGTCGGCTCTAACGGTAATGATGACCGCTGCAAAGGCTAGAGCCGCTATAGAGTACCCCGGATAAACGATCCAGAGCTGGGACACGCTGTAACAGAGCGCAACGAAGATGAGCGGTATGTACGCCCCCCACCGGTCGATTCCCGGAATCGGATAGAGGGCAAGGTTCCTTAGTCCGCGAGTCACTTTCCAACCTGCTAAGGGCATCTGGGAAGACTAAAGCAAAGTCACGGAAAATCACATCTCCCGCTTTCTCTGCCAAAGCCACTGGAATACCAGAGGGAAAACCTGACTCTTATATCCCGCCCCCCTCCTTATGTCGGAGATGAGCGGGTTAGGGCTTCTTAAACCTAATCAATCGTTTAACGGAATTTCGACAAATTTGGGTTTAACGAGTTTGGGGGCGGGGGATTTTTCAGCGGGCTGAAGCCCGCTGCTAATCCGGGAGGGCAAAGGCAAGGCAAAGGCGTGGTTTGTGGTTGAAAGGTGCGGGCAGTTGGGGTGGTGCCGGCTTGGTGGCAGGTCCTTCGGCTACGCGCTGCGCGCTTCGCTCAGGATGACAGCGAAAAACATGCAACGGCAACGACCAATACAGGGATCCTTCGGCTTCGCCTCAGGATGACGGCGAAAACAAACAACGGTTGCGGCTCATGCGGACAGCTCCGGCCTCGATGCAGTGTCGAGTGAAGGCATATCCCAGGGGCTGAAGCCCGATGATGCGGTTTGCTTTGATGTCCGGGCTGAAGCCCGAACCTATCTCAGGAGCAACGGCAAAGGCAAGAGCGAAGGAAGAAGCGGATTCCCAGAGGGAAGGACAGAAAGAAAGGCAAGGGCAACGGCAACGGCCAATGCGGGGGTCCTTCGGCTTCGCCTCAGGATGACGGCGAAAAACATGCAACGGCAAGGGCAACGGCAACGACCAATACGGGGGTCCTTCGGCTTCGCCTCAGGA
>FSXA01000598.1_pt1 | contig 11835 bp, 13 predicted proteins | sample 1638081 | NCBI WGS metagenome assembly FSXA01 (sample SAMEA3914788, study PRJEB12502) | metagenome | biome: forest; material: soil | place: Canada | collected 2011-07-03 | depth 0.1 m
GCGCGGCACAACCCGCCATAAGAACCGCTACACCAATTTCCTCCCTCGACATGAATTTCCTCGTTTTCCGCTTCCGGTGCGATTGGCAGGCCGACTCAACAAAGTGCTGACAGCCGACCGCGTTCGATACTGGCCCAGCAGCAATCGAACGAGTAGATCGGCACTATCGGGGGCTCGAGCCATTACTCGCCTTCTGAGCCAAATCCTTATTCCTTCCAATAATGGAGATGCGCCAGGCTCGCGTGCTTGAAGTCTCGAAATCGTTTGTGGTGAATCGGTGAATCGGACGCATCCAGATCAGCTGAGTAGCGGAAAGGGCTCGGCTTTCGGTTTCGCAAGTGGCAATAATTACTGTCAAGGTCTAAGCATTCTTCTAAGACTATCCTGGACGATACTTTCACCTCGGAAGGTTCCCGGAGGGAGCAAATTTCTCACTTGCCGCAGCGTGGGGGGAACCCCCTGGGATGTGAGTTTGTCTACCGCCCACTTCAAGTTCTCACTCAACCTTAACCGGCCTTCTGTTCTTCGCACCTGAGACAGTTCCTTGCACCTTCTTTTGAGACGCTCATAGAGTTCTGGAAGCTGCTCTTTTATGACACACCGTGGGCCAATTTCCTTTTCTATTACCTCCCAATTTAGGAACGCCCGATCTAGTAGCCCCTCAATACAAGCACCTCTTGCGCGCAAGAATTCCCTACGCTCCTCAGCGATCTGAGAAACGATGGCTCTGCAATGATCCGGGAAATTGTAGCGAAGTGAAGTGGAACTGGCATATCCCAAGCGCCTACGCATTGTTTCCAGGTTTGGAGTCGGCCGTTCAGTGAGAGCCTTCGTAAGTATCTCCGCCTCCGCCTCGAGGCGTTTCGTGTGTCGTAGAGCTATTTTGTGCGCGATTGCTTCGCAGTAATCGGGATACTTCCGTCTCAAATATCGTGAGCGCTATCTGAACCTTTCATTTACCCACAAGTCTGTTGACTGAAGAGATTCCGAACCACGATGGGCACTTACTGAAAGAGAAACGGGGATGTTGATGTAGGGTGGTGACGGCATTTTCGGCGGGAGTTGACGGACGCGAGCGATCCATTGAGGACGAGCTGTTCGGCTCGGGTTTTTCTGATCTTCGTCTGCGGCGCCGACTGGAGGCAGTGGTAAGGGGGCTGGAGGAGCGCATGGGTGGGAGCATTCCATGGGCATTTCAAGACTGGGCAGCGGTAAAGGCTGCGTACCGCTTTCTTTCCAATCAGCGTGTGAGCGAGGCAGAGATTCTGGCCGGGCATATGCTGGCCACGCGAAGCCGGCTTCCTAAAGGCAACTCCCCGGTCCTGGTGCTTCATGACACAACCGAGTTTAGCTACAGGCGGAAGCATACTGAACCGGTCGGGTTACTCAGAACTACGCCCTGTTGGACGGGGAAGGGAGAAAAAGGAATGCCGCGCCTGCACACGGTTTGCGGAATTCTCATGCATTCGAGTCTGGCGGTGACTCCCGACGGATTGCCGCTGGGGCTGACCGCAATCAAGTTCTGGACCCGCAGCAAGTTCAAGCACACGCGGTCGCTGCGCGGGAAAATCTGCCCCACGCGCATTCCTATCGAAAGCAAAGAAAGCGTCCGCTGGCTGGAGAACCTGCGCCAGGCTACTGCCATGCTTGCCCAGTCGCAGCGCTGTATTCACATTGGCGATCGCGAAAGCGACATCTACGAGTTGTTCTGTGCAGCCCAGGAGGAAGGCACGCATTTCCTCGTACGGACATGCGTGGACCGGCTGGCCGAAGACGGGGGCACCACCATTTCGAGGATTATGAAACAGGTTCCCCTCCGCGCGGTACATCGGGTTGAGGTCAGAGACGCCGAAGGTAAACCTAGAATGGCTACCATGGAGTTGCGTTACCGGCGGATGGTGGTCTGTCCTCCCATCGGCAAACACAGCAGGTACCCGAAGCTCACCCTGACCGTGCTTCATGCGCAGGAGCGCAACCCGCCTGTCGGACAAGCTCCAATCGTTTGGAAGCTTCTCACGGACTTGGAGGTGCGGTCACGCGAACAGGCTATCGAAAAACTGCAGTGGTATGCCCAACGGTGGAAGATCGAAATGTTCCACAAGATCCTGAAGTCGGGATGCCGCGCCGAAGCGTTCCGACTCCGTACAGCAGATCGACTGGTGAACCTGCTGGCCATACTCAGCATCCTGAGCTGGCGCGTTTTCTGGATGACCATGTTCGGTCGCACCACCCCCGAAGCATCGCCCAAGCTCGGCTTCACGCCCGTCGAACTGAAACTCTTGGATGCAGCGGTAACGGATAAGATCCTACGGCAACGGAGTTTCGCAGACTACCTGAACAAACTCGCCCGCCTTGGCGGTTACCTATCTCGATCACACGATCCGCCGCCCGGGAACCAAGTTGTATGGCGCGGCCTAGGCCGGCTCACGGACATGGCACTCGGAGCACTCCTCAGCGCCCAACTTGTGGGTAAATGAAAGGTTCGCGTAGCGCTCACCGTATTCCAACATAGGATCGGTCAGTAGCGGCGGAAGCTCGCGAGAAGCTTATTCTCGATTTGCTTGGTCACTTCATCGGGCGTCTTGTCATTGGTGTATGGCCCGTCAAAGTCTATGGTGAAGGCTCGGCCTTTGACATCAAAGAAGAATTGATCCATGTACGTCACTCCGCCACCGCCTGGCCCGTAGTAATAAAATGTCGATTCTCCGATTCGCACGGGCTCCGGCGGATTGTCCTCATTGCCCATGGGAGCGTACTGGGTCAAAAGGTCAAGATGGAATGGAATTCCGAGAGAAGAGAGGCCGAGGCCGATGGAGGCGTTCTTGTACTCGTCCTGGTCGCTGGGAGGCGGCGGATTCTTCTCCAGGTTCAGCAGTAGGCAGCCCTGCTTCACTCCGCACGGCCTCGAACCGATCATTCCAGGCACACGCTTATAGTCGCCCGGATATTCGAAACAGAAGCCATCTCTTTTATCGACAAACACGCGCCAGCCGGGCTGAGTCGGGTGGGCGGCGCAGGGATTCTCCGCGAGTCCGACGGATGATGCTGCGTTGAAGAAAGCAAGTAAGGCACACCCGGCCCAGAATGAGAATCTCATCGCTTTCCCTCAATTGGAACTGCACAGATTCTAGTCTCAGTCTTTAGTGATCAAAACGCTTCGATGACAGTTTCAGTAAGTTCTCATCCTCAAACGGTCTGCCGCAGCCGGAAAAATCGGCTTTTGAGCAAGTTCGCGGCCGTCTCACAAAGGACCCTTTTGAGACCATGGAAAGAGCCGGGAAACGCCAACGATGTCGCAGTCTCGATGATGTATCCTGAGCGTTCTTCTGGAAAGGTGGCAGGTTTGTCCCACATTCGTCTGTTTGGATGCTGTCTAGTACTGCTCTTCGCCGCAGGATGCCGCGCCCAGATCCTAGCTACTACGGAGCCAATACCCTCAGTCAGTCCCTCGGTTGATCGCCGACTCGAGGTCTTTATCCGCTCGCAGTTTTCGATACCGCCAACCTACGACATCGTCCTTGGGGCCAAGACCGAGAGCGATATTCCCGACTACGACAACCTACCGGTCACGTTTATCCAGCAAGGAAAGCAGACCACCATCAACCTTCTCGTATCGAAGGATGGCAACACACTTGCACGACTGCAAAAGTTCGATATCAGCAAGAACCCCACACTGGACATCAATGTGGACAAGCGGCCCATCCGCGGTAGCGCTGCTGCCAAGGTGGAGATTATCAACTTCGACGATCTCGAGTGCCCGTTCTGTGCACGCATGAACAGCGAACTGTCGCTTCAGACACTCAACCACTACAAGGGCCTCATCAAGATCGTTTACAAGGACTACCCGCTCCAAGAGATTCATCCCTGGGCCATGCACGCCGCCGTGGATGCCAACTGCCTCGCAGAGCTGAGCGAGCCAGCCTACTGGGCTTATGTTGATTACGTGCATAGCCACGGGCAGGACATCAGCGGCGCACATCCTGACCCCACAAAGTCGTTCCTCTCGCTCGACAATATCGCCGGTACCATTGCCACACAGAACAAAGTCGATGGGCCCACACTCGCGGCCTGCCTGAAAAGACAAGATCAATCGATTGTGAACTTATCCCTCAAGCTCGGCACTTCGCTCGGACTCGAAGGGACGCCGCAGGTGTTCGTCAATGGCGAACGGCTTCCGAGCGGCGCACGACCAATCGAAGAGTTGTGGCCCGCCATTGATCGGGCACTCAAGGCACAAGGCATTCGGCCTCCGCCCGCAACCGCATCAGTTTCCAGCCCCGCGGCGTAGCCAGGCAACTAAAGCTACTCTGGCATTGGGGCGCTAGCCCGCATTTGACCTGGTGACAGGTTACCCACGACATTGTCCTTTTTCAGTATTCCTACCTTTAGCTCAGGCGTTGAGATCAATGCCAGGCCCTTCTACAAAAGGGCTGAATTGCGGATGAGGAGAGCGTGGCGACAGACTTGCTCTCCCCAAAGCGCAGGATCACCCCATCGAGTAGGTGACGGTGATCGTCGTTTCCACTTCGGTCGGATTTCCGTTCAGCAGGTAAGGTTTATAGACCCACTTGCTGACCGCGTCGATTGCGGACTTTTGCAGTTCCTTGGGTCCAGAGATGACGGCCAGGTTATCGATCTTTCCATCTTTGCCAATTATGGCGTGGAGTACGACGGATCCTTGAATCTTCTTTTTCTTGGCGTCGGGCGGGTAGACGGGTGTGACTTTCGACTCGATGTCACCGGCCATGATAGCGGGCTTGACCTTGAGAGGGGTACCCTGCCCTGCCGGCAGTGCAGGGCCGCCTATAGTGGCTGGCTGGTCGACCCGCATGCGAAGCGCCAGTGCGCTGCCACAGGTTCCGGCGCCGAATGTCAGGCAGGTGATGATGACGAGCGCGCGCTTCAGGCCATGAACTTCTTTAGGCTTCTGGGTGAGAGTCATAAGTCTCCTTTCAAACGCGTTGGCATCGAAGATTCCGATGGCGTGAGTTGCGCGAAGAGGCGGCTTCTTAAGCAGGAGCGACGCCAGTCGTAAGAGAGATTGGGCGTACGTAGTTGCACCAATGGTTGAGGCGGCGGCTTTATCGCAGACCATCTCACGAGTCTCAATAACGGCCTCGCGGGTGAGCCAGAAGATGGGGTGGTAGCTGACCGGGACCGTGAGCAATTCGTAGATGAGGTTCCGAGCAAAGTCGCGGCGTTGCAGGTGGGCGAACTCGTGCGCCAAGATGGTGTGAAAATCCTCTTCAGAGAGATTCGCTGTAATGCTTGCGGGGAGCAGGATCAGCTTGCGAAAGAGACCGATGGTCGCGGGACCGGAGACTCTTGAGGAAACGGCGATGGTTACGTCGTCATAGTCACTTGCGATTGTGAAGTCTTCCCACATACGCGCCAGGCTGCTGTTATGTGGGAGAAGCATGGCCTCTCTGCGGATGCGGGACAGGACCGCGCTTCTCCAGAGGAATCGTGCGCAGAAGTAGAGGCAGGTACAGGCGTAGAGAAGCACAACCATGCTTTTGAACAGCGTAGGGAGATGAAGCGAGCCGTTAACGAAACCGGCTCCGATGGTTACGGAAATGTGAGCTCTGCCGCTCGATTGCAAGGGGTGAATCCAGAGGAAAAGATTAGGCAAGGAAGCAAACGAGATCAAGGAGCACGCCGGCAATAGCGCTTGGAGCAACAGCGCGGTGACAAAGATGTGGTGCTCGATCACCGGGCCCAGTGGACGCAGGATGCGGGCGATAAGCCATGCTGCGGCGGAGAGCAGAGGCACTTGCCAGAGCGAGTTGACGAGGTAGCAGAGAATCAAGCCTTCGAATGTGTTCATAATGGATCCGCTCCTTCCTTAAATCGTTTCGTCAGCTCGGCGAGCTTCTTTGAGTCGATTTCTCGGTTGCGCAGGAGACTGATAACGAGGTCTTCAGCCGAGCCACCGAACATGCGGTCGATGAGGTCGCGCACGCCCTGGCCGATGGCGGCGGCCTCACTGACCCTGGCGCTGTAGATGAAGGCGCGTCCAAGCAGACGCCGCGTGAGCTTGCCCTTCTTCTCGAGGCTATTCAGCATGGTCTGAACCGTGGTGTAGGCGAGGGTGGACTCAAGCTGGCTTTGTACTTCGGTGACGCTGCTTTCGCCGCGTGTCCAGATAACCTGCATGATGCTTAGTTCGAGTGGGGCCAAGCCGTCTCTTGCCGATTTGCGTGCCATTTGGTCGTAGCTCCTAATCGAATAGGACAATAAGGGCATGGAAGCGTCGGTGTCAACCGAAATCTTCGGAGTTCTTGGAGTTCTTCCAGGGGTCACTACACCAAACGTCAAAAATCGTACGGTAAGCTTTCATTGCGCAAACCTGTCGCCAATGTGAAAGCAATCGCAACAGCCTTTTGCAACACGGAGTGGCGGGGTTTTAGCCTGGCAGGCGTCGGTTTGCGTAAACGTTCGATGCTGTTGAAAAACTCTCCGTTTGCGCCTAAAGGGGTCCATACGAGGAGATGGTTCAGGGTCAACTATTTCCCAAGCGTCGCGCATAGGGCATCCTCGCGCGACGCTTTTTCAGGTGGTTCGCATCATCAGCCTTTTTCAACAGCATCGTTCGTTTGCGCAACGCGGTGGGCAAGTTTTAGAACAAGCGCAGTCCTCGCTCAGTCTCCATGTGGCGTTTCCATCGGTTTCTCAGCGCGCTGACGCGCTGACCGTGGGGCTCTTCACGAAATTCCGCGGCCACGATGCGATCTGTTCTGAAGTGCCGAAAATCCTGACGCAGTTCGCACCAGGCAGCGAGCAGACGCACCGTCTCGGCATAACCGATGAGGATGGGCCAGATGATGCGCTCGCTATCCTGCTGCTCCCGGTCTCGGTAGCGAATCCGCAGCTTGCGCCCGCTTCGGATCCACACGCGAGTCTTTGCGATATCGAGTCTGTCGGGGGCTAATTCGCTGCATGGCGGCGCTCCGATCGTCGGCTCAGTGATAAAGACACGCAGACGTTCGGGTACGGCTGCAGCAATCTTGGCGATCAGATCCCGCGCCGCGCTGGCCAGCACAGGGTCTCCTCGCTCGGCGACCCATTGCGCGCCGAGTACGGCTGCTTCGAGTTCATCCGGCGTGAGCATCAGCGGCGGCATGTCGAACTCACGGTCAAGCACATAGCCTATCCCGGCCTCGCCGCGGATCGGCACCGTTTGCCGCATCAGTTCCGCTACGTCGCGGTAAACGCCCCGTTTGGATACCTGTAGCTCCTCGGCGATCCTTTCGGCGGTTACCGGTCGGGTAGAACGCCGCAGGATCTGGATGATCTGAAACAGGCGGTCAGTTCGGCGCATTCGCAATCCCTGCTGACATGATGCCGTCAGCAGCCTCCTTGTACTGTAAAGCCGTTGCAGTTCAACGCACAGGAAGAGGACACGATGAATCTGGTCTCAATGCGAGTCATTACGAACGACATGAAGCGTTTGGTGAGCTTCTATGAAGACATTACCGGCCTGACGGCGACATGGTACACGGAGGACTTTGTTGAGTTGGCTACGCCTTCCTGCACCCTGGCCATCGGAAGCACGCGCACGATGGCGTTGTTTGGTAGCGGAGCCGCTCGTGCTGCGGACAATCACAGCGTCATCGAGTTTCGCGTCGATGACGTGGATCAAGCGTATGCGAGCCTGGGAGACGCGATCAGCGATGTTGTCCAGGAGCCGAAGACGATGCCATGGGGCAACCGCTCCTTGCTGTTTCGTGACCCTGACGGGAATCTTGTCAACTTCTTCACACCGGTCAGCGCAGAGGCGATCAAAAAATATAACCTGCTAGGAGCAGCCGCTATCCTCTGACCGTGACGCCTGCGACCACCTCGGCGTCACGGTGGTGGAGTGAGATGTGGCTTGGATTAATGTCAAAATCATGCGACAACCCGATTTCGCGCATGGCAAAGGACATTGTCATGCGCGAAAAGACGGGTCTTCCACAGGTCGCTAAGATAGTTTCCGTGTTGCCCGTGATTCGGGAGGAATGTTGGCGCAAGGTCAATCGTCGGTCGACCAAGCGGGTTAACAAAGGGAGTACCCAGCATGTATCCGGCAAGCCTGTAGCTTATATCTGAGAGATGAGAATCCAGACTTTTCGAGATGCGGGCCTTATGTGCCTGCTCATGACGTTTCTACTTCGTATCGATGCACAGACTAAGCCCATATGGACCACGCCGCTCCCTCCGTTTCGCATCGCGGATAACTTCTACTATGTGGGCAGCCAAGACCTGGCTGCGTACCTTGTGACCACTCCCGCTGGAAATATATTGATCAACGCCAACCTGCCGTCATCCCCGCCGCAGACCAAGGCCAGCGTGGAACAGCTTGGATTCCGGTGGAAGGACACGAAGATCCTGCTCACCGGGCATGCACACTACGATCACTCCGGCGGTTTTGCGGAGATCTTGCGCGAAACGCATGCCCGATTGATGGTGATGGAATATGACGCAGACGTCGTTGAATCGGGAGGTCAGACCGACTTTCTTCACGCCTCCGGGTCGGTTCCGACGTATCCGGCCGCCCATGTCGACCGCGTATTGCACGATGACGATACGGTAACGCTGGGCGGGACTACTTTGACTGCACATCGAACCGGCGGCCATACCCGCGGCTGCACCACTTGGACGATGCGCGTGCACATTCCTGGAGAGCCCGCCGACACGCGCCGCAACGTGGTCATCGTAGGTGGCTACACCATGTGGTCGGATTTCCGGCTCGTCGATGCTCCAGGACATCCGGCCTCTTACCCTGGCATTGCCGATGATTTTCGTCGCACCTTTGCTCTTTACAAGGCGCTTCCATGTGACGTTTTCTTGGCAGATCATGGCGAACATTTCGGACTGCTGGAAAAGCTCGCGCGGATGCCTCAGGAAGGGGATGAGGTCTGGGTGGACCCGCAAGGCTATCGGGCCATGATCGGATCGGGCGAGCGCTCGTTTGAGAAGTACTTGGCGGAGCAGCAGTAGAGACGCCGTCGCATGTGCGTTGGTCGCGAGTGAGTTGGCCGCCGGGCCGTGCCGAGACTTGGGATTACCCACGACAATGCCCCTTGTCGTGGGTAAAGTCTAGGCTTCACCGTGCAGCTCATTTATTTTGTGGCACTTCTCTTGCGATCGCAACATGGTAACCGCAGCATTGTCATCCGCGAAAAGAGACGACTGAGATGTGGGGTAACGTCCCAGCGGGCTTTCCCGAGTCAAAGGGCTTGATGTGTCCTTTCAACACCCTTTGACTCGCACATCCCGGCATGATGGGCTTATGCCCGCAGCGTGGTCTTCGCTAAGCGCTCGACCTGTCGACGTAGGCAAGGGAGGCACGTTGCCGTTAGACCCACGGTTCGCCGTTGCCGAATGACCAATCCGAACGGTCAACGAAGACCATGTTGATCATGATGTCATCAGGGCGGACGGAGAGCTTGCTCTTCAGTTCGTCGGCGATAAATCGGAAGAAGGCCAGCTTTGATTCCTTGTTGTTGCCGACAGTGCTGGTCACTTGGATCAAAAGGAAATCGGGCGACCGGTCCCAGCCGAGAAACTTCGGGTCGTAGATCAGATTGTCGGGCGTCTGTTCGTTGATGACTATGAAGCGGTCGCCATCCGGAGCCTTCAAGACATCGACGATTCCCGTGTAAACAATGTCGGCCACAGTGGCGCGGTACTCGGCGGTTTTTCCCTTTAGTAGATCGATACGTGCAAACGGCATAATCAGCTCCTTAGCGTGTAGGGTTAGGGCGAAAACGATAAGCGAACGGCTGTCCCTCTAAGAAGAGCGTAGCCGCAGCCACGAACTGCTAACAATGACTTGCGAGCTCGTTTCCGACCGGCCACTTGGTCGGCATGCTGAGTAGATACGACCAAGCACTTGGTCGATTCACAAATGAAGAATAATATTTCTTTAGTCACCACCCTCCCAATCGTCCAAAGGTGGGCTGACAATGAGGTTTTACCATGAGCTCAGATTCCAGGGAGAAAATTCTGGCGGCTGCCAAACTGGTCGCGCAGTCGCACGGCTACAACGGCCTGAACTTTCGTGACCTGGCTGAAGATGTGGGCCTTGGGTCCGCAAGCATTTACCATCACTTCCCAAGCAAGGCCGATCTCGCGACGGCGGTCGCCAAGCGTTACTGGGAAGATCACGCGGCGGCTTTAGAGACCCTCCAAGCCCAGTCCTCCGGGCCGGTTGGTGCCCTGCGTCGCTATCCCGAGACGTTCCGCTGGGCGCTTGAGAATGAGAACCGCATGTGCCTGAGCGGCTTCATGGCTGCAGAATATGACGATTTACCAGAACCGGTGAAGAAAGAAGTTCAGGCTTTCGCCGATATCAATGTGGCGTGGCTGAGCAGGATTCTCTCCGCAGCAAAGGTAGTCAGCTCGAAAAAAAGTGAAGCGCGCGGCAGAGCCATCTTTGCTGCCGTTGCGGGCGCACAGCTCATGGCGAGGAGTCGCTCTGATATCTCTCTCTATGACTCTCTGATCGCCAGCTACCGCGCAGTCGGTCTGTTACCAGAATAGGCATGATAGCTTGCATCGGCGTGCACTTCTGGTTTGAGCCCGAATCGGCACGTCGGCGGAGCCGGACATCTAGATATTCACTCACCCATCCAGATATCTGAGAATTGTGCTGGCTATCGCGGTTGACCGCTATATGTGGGGGAGGAATGCGATGGGTCTAGGTATGGTCCAAGTCGCGCTGCGGTAAGGTGCGGACTGCCTACCATCCAAACGAGTGTGATCTGCTTTTCGAATTCCTTCGTTATATCTTAATGAGACGCGTGAGGGCCGCACATGACATCCTCAGTAAGTGGAGGTTTCCCGCAATGGCAGACCCGGCTGAGACGGTCTACGAGTTTTCTGCTCCGCTGCTGGATGGACGCACGGCGAGCCTGGACGAATTCAAGGGCCGCTTATTGCTGATTGTGAACACGGCGAGCAAGTGCGGCTTTACGCCGCAGTACGCTGGCCTCGAAGAATTGTTTCGCAAGTACAAGGAGCGCGGACTCGCGGTGCTGGGCTTCCCCTGCAACCAGTTTGGCGCGCAGGAGCCAGGCTCGGCCGAACAGATCGGCTCGTTTTGCGAAAGGAACTACGGCGTGAGTTTCTCCATCTTCGCCAAGATCGACGTGAACGGACCCGATGCGCACCCGCTTTACCGGTATCTCAAGAGCGAGAAGAGCGGCATCTTGGGCACCGAGGCGATCAAGTGGAATTTCACCAAATTCCTGGTGGACCGGCAGGGCAAGGTCGTTGATCGTTACGGGCCAGCGACGAAGCCAAAGACACTGGCCAGCCAGATTGAAATACTGCTGGACGGTCCGGCCCAATAGGTTCTTTGTTTTTGGATTTTCCGGAAGACAATGGGCAGAGAGGCGGCGACGCGCCAAGAATTTACCAAAACAAGAAGGAGACAACCAATGCGGATGGGAGTTCGAGTGTTAGCTATCCTGCTCAGCGCAGGAGGAATCGTCTGGATACTACAAGGTATCAATGTACTGCCGGGAAGCTTCATGACCGGGCAGATCCAGTGGGCCTACCGCGGCGCCATCGCGACTGTTGCCGGTCTGGTGATCCTCCTAATCACGTTTCGCCGCACGCGGACTCGGTAACCCTTAGAGGCCGTCGCGACAGGGGACTGGACGAAGCAGCGGCATCGCTTGCCGAGGAGACGGCCAGTTACAAGAGAGACCTCCTCATCGAAGCGATATCAAAGGCGGGGTCTCGAACTGCCTGTACTGTCGGGCGGTCTCAACTGGTCGATGCAACACTGGCTTGGAGTTTACTCGCAGGAGTTTCGAAGCCCAAGATTTTGCGGGACCTAGGGTA
>FSXA01001473.1_pt1 | contig 11721 bp, 5 predicted proteins | sample 1638081 | NCBI WGS metagenome assembly FSXA01 (sample SAMEA3914788, study PRJEB12502) | metagenome | biome: forest; material: soil | place: Canada | collected 2011-07-03 | depth 0.1 m
ACGACTGCGCCGATCACCGACATGGAGGCTGCGATACGCATCGAGGAGAACAGGTAGGGCAGAGAGTTATAGAAACGAACTTTGAAGAGTATCTGCAACTTGCTTGCAGATATGATCTCCATCAGCTCCATCACTTGCGGATCCACAGAGCTAAGGCCTTCGAGCATGTTGACGAGAGTAGGGAAGAAGCACACAAACGCTGCGATGGTGGTCTTTGGAGCTAAGCCGCTTCCCATAATAAGGATCAGGATTGGAGCCTTCGCGACAACTGGCACCGAGTTCAGCATGACAGCAACGGGAAAGAAGATTTTTTCGAGTGGCTTGCAGTGAACAAAGAGCACTGCAACCAAGACGGCGACGAAATTGCCGACAAGAAAGCCTCCGACCGCTTCAACTGTTGTCGGTACGAGGTTCTGGAGCAAGATGGAGTGGTTCCTGACCAGAGTTCTTACGACCAGCAATGGCGAGGGTGCGATGAAGGGTCGCACGTGAAAGCCTACGACTACTGCCCACCACGCGAAAAGCAGGCCGACGACACCGATGCAGGGAAGTACGATGTTTTGGATCTTCTCCTTCCGGCGATTCGCCAAATAAAGTCGAAGCGCCACATCTCGAGCGGAGGCGGTTGGCTCGTGCTTTGCGGGAGACGAGATCATGACCGTACCTCCATCAGATTCCGGAGATGTGACGTGAGCGCAATAAACTCGGGGAGTTCGCGAATGCGGAGTGTCCGATCTTCCGAAAGAGTGATGGGAACATGCTCCTTGACGCGTCCGGGATTGGCAGCCAGCATGAGCACGCGCTGGCCGAGAAAGACGGCTTCATCGATGCCATGAGTCACGAACAGAATCGTTACTCCAGTCTGTTTCCATATTCGTCGCAGTTCTTCATTCAGACGATCTCGTGTGATCTCATCCAGAGCGGCAAACGGCTCATCCATCAGGAGAATTTTGGGGTTGCTTACGAGGGCGCGTGCGATTGAGACGCGCTGTCTCATACCGCCGGAAAGCTCATGTGGGTAAGCATGTGCACGCGCACTCAGACCCATGAAGTCCAACATCTCTTCACATTTCCGGAGTCTGTCTTTTGGATTTCCCCCCGTGACTTCAAGGGGCAGCGCTACGTTTTCGAGCGCGGTGCGCCAAGGCAACAATGCGGAGTCCTGAAAGACGAAGCCGATGTCTCTGCGCTTTCGAGCGGAGGCAGGAGTGGTGCCCAGAACTTCTAAAGAGCCAGCGCTTGGCTGGATGAGCCCCGACACAAGGCGAAGCAAGGTAGATTTTCCGCAACCGGACGGCCCGAGCAGAGCAAGGAACTCGCCGCGTCTCACATCAAGGCTCAGATGTTCGATTGCGGTGACAGCCTGCGTGCCGTTGAAGAACGCGACCGACACATTCTCGCAGCGGATACAGGATTCGCGCGCGATGATGGGGGGCGCGTTTGCCGATTGATGATCCAGGGCTTTGTCCACTTCATCAAATCCTCGTCCGGTAGGATTGTGTTGCGTTGAGAACCTTCATCGTCATTATCTCGTCCACAGTGGGGATTCGGTTTGTGAACTGTCCCAGTTGGTTATAGATGGATATCTGGTCTTGCCACATTTGCGGATCCATGGTGCCCCAGCCAAATTGCTCCGTCCTGTCATCGAACGCGAAACTCATGATGCTTTCGATCGCAACCCGCTCGTCGTTTCGATTGAGGCTCGGGTATTCCTGCACCAGGTGATCGGCAGCTTCATCCAGGTGGTGCCTGGCGTGGGTCCATCCTCGAGCGGTTGCGCGCATGAAGCGAACTACCGAATCGAGATCATGCTGCAGGGTTTGGACGGCGGTGTAGTAAGGCAACGCGTACAGATGTACGCCCGTGTCCCACATGCTGAGGTCGACCCGGTCAGCGCCAAGCACGCGTAGCGCTGCGGTGTTGGTGGACCAGGCGGAGATAACGTCAACCTGTCCGGTGAGCAGCGGCGATAGATCCGCGCCGACAGGAACCACCTCGACGCTACTCGCAGGAAGATTCGCCTTGGCCAGCGATGCTTTCAGGAGTACTCCAGCTGTTGATGGAATGCCCACCCGTTTGTTTACCATGTCGGCGATGGACCGCACGGGATTGCTTTTCAAAGAGAAGTAGGTGTATGGGTGTTTCTGTAAGGCTGTAGCGAAGCACTGGATTGGGATGTTCTGTGAAACGGCCAGCATGATCGACGGGCTCGAAGATATCTGGCCTGCTCCCGCGCTGCCGGAGGCGACAACGGCGATGCCGTCGATGCTGGGCCCGCCGCCGGCAATACGAAAATCAATTCCTTCCTGGCGGTAAAAGCCGAGACGCTTGGCGACAATCTCCCCAATCTGGTTGCTTCCGGGGAGCCAACCGAGTTGTAGCACCATGCTGGCGGAGTCGTGTTCCATGCTGTGGAGGGCGAGATACCCACCCCCCACCAGAAGCGAGCCCGTGGCAATGAGCGAGCCCTTCAACAAACGCCGGCGCTGCAGATTGATGTCGCTCGTGGTTCCTGGTGTCATGGCAACACTGTTTCGTGGGATCCCAAGGGCAGATGATTTTGAAATGCAATGACCGAGAACTTGTACGGGGAGGGGAAGTGCGTCATTCTCGCGGGGTTGTGGTGAAAATAGGACTGTCAGCGGATTTTCGTTGTTCGATCATTAAACTCCATAATGAGCGGTAAGGGAACTGCTGGAAAGGTCTTTTCACGAACGGGTATCAGGTGCATAAAAGTCTCTTTCTTAAAAACGCAATCGTTATGACCATGGACCGCGACCGCAGAGAACTGCATGGCGCAGATAACCCTATTGTTGACGGAAAAATTCATGCGGTTGGCGTGGACCCGTTGAGGCTGCCTATATGATCGTTAATGGTTGCGTTGTTGTTCGAGATGGAGAGCTTGCAACAATCGATTTGCAAAGACTGCTTGCGCCTCACAATCAATTGTCGGAAGATTTTCTGACGGGACAATGATGGAGATGCAGGTAGAGTTCTTCAGGGATGCATGGAGCCGGTGGAGTAGTAGAGATCAGGATAGGTCGCGGTTGCGGAGACCGGATCGTCGCCGGTTGCTTCGGCGATGCGGGTAGCTCCGCGGAGCAATTCAAAGTGCGGAGGTGGGCCAGCGATGAGCGGCACCCGGGTGTCAGACGAACCTGCGGGCAGCGTGATCGACTTTGAGACGGAGCCGATAGTGACATGCAGTACTGCGGGCGCCGTCAGGTTTGCCGTGAGGTATAGAGAGTCGGTGAACGGGCCGTAAAGCTTGATCGCAGACTTTGTATCATCCTCGCGATAAGCGAGCTGATTGCGATAGGCCCAGAAGACGCGGTCTGTTTTGATCCGGGGTTGATGCCCTGTTTTGTACCATTCGATGAAGAAGGCAAGCAGGTCCGTGGCGCCTCGATGGCTATGGAAGAAGTTCAACGTCGATGGCGGAGCAATGCTGGCGCCGAGATCGTTCGCGCCGGCGTATCGCGCAGGATCATCGATGGGGCTGACATAGGTGCCTTCAATGAAATCATTCCAGGTGATGATCTCGATCCACTCAGGATGGCTGACGTTGATGGCGTCCACCCACAGAACGCGCATCCCGGAGTAACCGCTGTATTCGTAGTAGCGTCCAGCGTTGGCGCCCCAGAACTGAAAGCAGATGGGCGCCATGTAAAGCTTGTGCGTGGCGTGCAGCACAGATGCGTACGCGTGTGACGAGGGGATCTGGTCGGGAGGATGATCGAGTCCTGGGACACCTGCGATGCCCCAGTAAAAAGCGCCGTCCACGACCGAAGCGTAATCGTTAAGGCCGGTCTGGATGTCGGATGATCGAGGGAGTTCTCCGCCCCAGAAAAACGCGGCGACAAGAAAGATCGGTAATGGGGCGCTAGAGGGAACGCCACTCGCAATGGGCAGTGCGCCGGGAGCTTCGAGCAGCGAAGGGTGAAGGCCGCGTACGAGATCGAGGCGCAGCTGTTGCCAGAAGGCGACGCCGCGGTTGCTGCCGGCGAACGTGGTAACGACGAACCTTCCGTTCTTTCTGAAATAGAGATCTGCGTAGCGGGGATTGTTGGCGAAGCGGCGGACCATGTCTTCTACGTCCGCAGCGTCGTTGGAGCAGCACATGTCCGCGGAGAAAAGAAGCTTGAAGCCGCTGTGCAGGCGGTAGTTGGCTTCGAACATCTCGGAAGCGCGACGGATGTAGCGCGGCTCTTTGGACCAGCCGCCAGCGTTCAGCGCGAAGCCGTCGATGCCAATGGCTTGCGCCTGGCGAATTTCCCGTTCGTAGGAGGCAATTACCTGCTCGCTGCCGGCGTCGTCGGGCACGTAGTCCTGGTTGGCGAGCATGTAATGGGCGAATACCATCCGCTGCGCGCAGGCGGGTAGACACATGGAGGCGCAAGGCAGCAGAAGAAGCGCGAGCCGAGGGCCGCGCAGCCAACCGGAAAGTTTCATGCGGTTCAACTTACCAGAAATACGTGGCTTCGACTTTGGGTGGTGAAGAGCGTCCGTCGATGATCTCGGTGCTGAGGACGAACTCCATATTCTGACCGTCCCAGTTTTTTGGAGCGCGGGACTTGATGGAGTCCATATCGCCTGGCTGGGTAAGGAACTCGCCGGCGGCGACGGTGCCGCCGCGTGCAATGCCGGCGGCGACTATCGCCGGCTTGCCGGTGTTGGGGTCGAGGAAGCGCGCGACGATGGCGTAGTCGCGGTAGTTGTTGGTGGTGACCTGCTGGGTGCGGTCGATCTCCCAGTGGGGGTGCGCTGGAGCCTGCGTGTCTTCAATCCAGAAGTGCTTCATCTGCTCGTCGTTGCCGAAGCGAAAACGTAGGCCACGCGTGATCCGCAGCGTCCAGGCGTTGTCGAAGGCGCCGATGAAGATGGCAGGACCCCGACGCAGGTCGGTGAGCGTCGTGGCGTCTTCGCCCATGAGGATGTATGGCTGATGGCGCATTTCGAGCAAGCCGGAGATGCTGACCAGAGGCTGTAGATCGTCCAGAACCAGCCCGCTGGTTTTCTCCTGCAATTGCCGCTGCTGCTCGGGATTGGCGGCGTCGCGGAGGCTGATGGTGTCGAACTCGCTGCGAGGAAAGCACACGATGGCTGAGTCGCCGGAGCTGAGGATCGGCGCCCAGAAACGGTCGAGGGTGGATGGCCGCTGGCGCGTCCAGAGCCACGCGCCTGTGGTCAGGATCAACAACACGAGCACAGCGGCAATGGCAGCGCGCCGCGCTGCTTTGGAAGATGGAACGACGACCGGGGGCGGTTCGTGATTCAGAGGGAACGGTGAGACCAGTGCCACTGCGCTCGATGCAGTGTTCCTAGCAGCCGGTTTGTCGAAGTGCGGGACATAAGAACCGGGTGGCAGGGAGATACGGAGTTCGTCGGCGTGGCCGGCTTCCTGATAGTACTGGGCGATTCGCTTGCGGATTTCAGCGGCGGTGACACGCACGATGGGGTCGGAGGTAGTGTCGTAAGCGGCGTCACGGCCAAAGACTTCGATGCCGAGAGTGCGCTCTTTCAGGAGGTCGCCGCGACCCTCGATCTCTTCCTGGACGATGAAGCGCAGAAAGGTTGGGAAGCGCTTGCTGTGGGCGAAGTGAGGGTTCTCGAGCAGGCGATCCAATTGGCGCTGGATGCCTGCCTTCTCCTCCTCGCTATACAGCACTCCTGTGGCTTCAGGGTGGGTTGGCATCGGTTCCTTTGTTCGAAGGAGGATTATAGACCTGCGCGAAAGCCCATGTCTTGGAGCGAGATTCGAGGTGAACTTCGGGAGAAAGTCAGGCCGAACGGAAACGGCCTGATATTGCCATAGAGAGTCATCTTATTGAAAGTACTAGGTTTGCCGGAATTCTTATCACGATAAGAATAGACACTTTGCCGCAAGGCACCTATCAAAGTACAGTTACGCCACCTATAAATAGCCCGCATTAAAAATCTTCTCTTCTTTGGGGCCGAATTAAACGAGCGAGAATCGTTGGGGCTTGGAAGATTGACAGCTTTGGAGGCATTATGACGAAGGGTATTTTAAGAGGCATCGCGGTTCGAGGCGGTGGTGCGCGGCTGGCAAAATGTTTTTTTTGCGCGCTGATGATCCTAAGCTTCCTGGGCGCGACGGCCTGGGCGCAGGTTGGGGCGGGCTCGCTGAGCGGCGCGGTGCAGGATTCGACCGGGGCGATCATTCCCGGCGCTACAGTGACTCTGAAAAATGTAGCCAGCGGAGCGCAGCGGACACTGCAAAGCAACGGGGCGGGAGCGTTTACCTTTGCGGCCGTGCCGAGCGGCGACTATACGCTGACGGTAGAAAAGGGCGGGTTCAAGCAACTGGTGCGGCCAGCGGTTCATTTGAACGCGGGCGACAGCCTTTCGCTCGGCGGCCTGCAACTGTCGGTCGGGAATGTGACTGAGACGGTTGCGGTAACGACAGAGGTGGCCGGCCTGCCGCTCGACAGCGGCCAGCTCTCTTCGACGATTACCGCCAATGACCTTGACCGGCTTTCGGTGGTGGGTCGCGATGCCACGGAGCTGGAAAAGATCCTGCCCGGCTTTGCGATCCGAAATCTTGGCCAGACGAACGTGGCGCCCGACTTTTCGCAGGTCACGGTTGGCCAGCCGACGCCTTATGCTTCGAACGGTGCGCCAGTGGCCGGCATCACTCTGAAGCTGGACGGAGCAAACCTGACCGACGCCGGCAACTTCGGCGCGAATCTTCAGAACATCAACGATTCATTCGTGAGCGAAGTGCAGGTGCAGACCTCCAACTTCGGTGCCGACCAATCGAATGGACCGGTGGTCATTACCGGTGTGACCAAATCCGGTACGGCTAACTATCACGGCTCACTCTACACGTTCGCCCGGACCTACCAACTGAACTCCAACGACTGGCTGGCCAAATACAACAATATTGCGCGCCCCGACGACCGGTTTATCTACCCGGGTGGAACCATCAGCGGACCGATACCCCACACTAAAAAGCTGACTTTCTTTGCGGGTGCCGAGTATGACGCGCAACGCAATGTGTACTCCTACGGCAGTGCCGGCAGCGCTATCATTCATGCCTTGGTGCCGACCAAAGCGATGCGCGCAGGCGATTTCAGCGCCACGTCGTTGCAGGGATTCCTGGGACCGGAATATACCAATGGAACCTACGGCACGTTCAACACGGCTCCGACCGTCGGCGACAGTGGCTCGGCGCTGGCCAACGGCAACATCGCGGCGTTTCTGAACCCCGGAGCGATGTCGCTGGTGAATGGCACGCTGCCGCTGCCGACGCGCGCCGTCACCGGCACCGACGGCTTCAACTACGACAATCTCGACCTCGTCAACAATAACGTTAGCCAGTTTGTCGGGCGCGTGGACTACAACATCAGCCCGCGCAACCTCTTCTTCGCACGCTACAGCTTTGAGAAGGGAAAGCAGGGCGAGCCGCAGGTGCCGTATTACTCAACAACGGCGTCAAGCATTATGGGCGCGGTTAACACGCCTGGCTATGGGGTGAACAACGACACCTGGGTGCACAGCGCGGCGGCAAACTACGTGACTGTGTTCACGCCGACGATGACCAACGAACTGTATGGGACCCTTACCTCGTTCGTTGAGTCGTTTGAAGCGCGACAGATCGCAGCACTCCAGAAGGGTGCGATCAACTACCCTTACAACGGCGCGTTCAACAACAACGATACGCAGTATCCGCAGCTGGGAACCTATACGACGTATGGCGGTCTGCCTCTCGGCCTGTGGCCTGACTACTCGCTCAACCCACTGCAACTGAAGAAGCTGCAGCCGAACGTCGGTGACAACCTGACCAAGGTGTGGGGTAAGCACACGGTGAAGATCGGTATCTTCAGCCAGCGCACGACCAACAACCAGACCGCGACCAATCCGCAGACCAATGGCGTCATTCAGGACTACTACTACGGTGGCGCGGGCTCTTACTTCGCCGATTACAACGGGACATATCCCGATGGTTCCCCGGCATATGGCAACGCACACTTCAACAGCGGCAACGCCCTGGCGAACTTCTTCGAAGGACAGATCCAGGATTGGCACCAGCAGAACTTCAATCCCTATACAAACCTGTACTTCTGGAATACGGATTTCTATGGCCAGGACACGTGGCATGTTTCCTCCAACGTCGTGGTGACGCTGGGCTTCCGCGTGACCAAGCTGGGTGCGTGGCAGGATGCGCACGGGATTGGAGCGGCAATCTGGAATCAGGCTCTCTATACATCGACATATAATCCGACGACCAATCCCTTACCCGGGGTCACGTGGCACGCGAATACGCCGTCAGTGCCGAACTCCGGTGTGGGTACGCCGCCGCTGTACTTTGAGCCGCGCGTGGGCTTCTCGTGGGATGCCTTCAAGAATGGAAAGACGGTGGTGCGCGGTGGTGTCGGAGTCTATCGCTTCCACGATTCGGTGACCGACGTGACCAGTGAGTTCGCTGAAGCGGAGAACGTGCGCTACACCGATCTGCAGGGTTTCGGCGACAACACCCTGGAGGGCGTCAACACGCTGCATTTGAATCCGAATACTTACGGCAACACAGGAATAGGCAGCACCGAGACCTACATTTCGCCCCCAACCGCGTATGGCCTCGATCCCACCGACAACAAAGAGCCGGTAACCAATAACTACAGCCTGAGCGTGGCGCAGCAGATGCCCGGCAGGTGGGTCCTGCAAGCCTCCTATGTGGGCAACAACAGCAACTCGCTGATGGATAATGGCACCACTCAGACCGTGGTGTTGGACAACATCAACGCTATTCCCGTTGGGTATCTCTTTACGCCGACGGCGGCGGCCGCTATCAATGCGTCGGCTCCGGGCGCCTGCAATACCACCGGCTGCACCCCGCAACAAGCTGGAAGCCTCGACACCATCTACAACTACCCCGGCGATAAAGCGATCCAGGAGGCCCGCCCCTATAACCGGTACAACCAGATTCTGGTCCCGCGCCACAACACGTATGCAAACTACAACGGGGTACAGATCGAGGCTATCAAGCAAGTGGGCCGGCTGAACTTCAATGCAAATTACTCGTTCTCCAAGGCCCTCGGCATCGTGGGCTCCTCGGCGGATTTCAACTGGACTGCCGGCATCGATCCATTCAACCTGCAGAATAACTACGGGCCGATGAACTTCGATCGTACGCAGGTGCTGAACCTGGCGTACTCCTACCAGACGGGGAAGTTCACGCAGGAGCATCTGCTGGGCGGCTTCATCAATAACTGGCTCATCTCGGGCATCACCAACATCCAAAGCGGGCCAAACATGCAAACCGGCGTGAGCCCTTCCCCGGGTTATTACGTGCAGGGCAATATAGGCTCAGGCGCCAACTCGTATGGGGTAAGCAACACAACGATCCTAGGTACGCCGGACGTGAACCTGCAGCCGAGGCTGACCTGCAGCCCGCGGTCGGGACTGGGGCCGCATCAGTACCTCAACAGTTCCTGCTTCGGTTTGCCCGCGACCGGAACGAACGGCGCTTACATCGAACCGTATGCGCATGGTCCCGCGTTTTTCAATTCGGATCTGACGCTGGAGAAAGGTTTTGGCCTGGGTAAAGAACGGCGGCTGCGGTTCCGCTACGCCGCGTTCAACTTCCTGAATCATCCGCTCTACAGCTTCGGCACGAACTACGCATCGGAGACTATCCTCGCTCTTTCCGACACTTCGTCGGGTGGATCGCCGACCACTGCCAAAGCGGCGCCGGGAAATGATTTCGGCCTTGCGGAGCAAAAGGTCGGGCGGCGACTGTCGGAAATTTCGCTCAAATACGATTTCTAAACCAGTGAAGGCTGCGGCTTTGAACTCCAACGCCGCGGCCTTCGCGTATTTTTTTGCGACGCTTCGTCGCCGCCAGTGAGGCAGCGGTATCCCTTACACCACGGTTCTGTTTGGAGAAACCTATGGGTGCACGAATTGCGCCGGCCCTTCACATCTGTCTCGCTTTCACTTTGATTGCATTTCCTGTTTTGTTCTGCGCGCAAGCAACTTCTTCTGCATCTGCCGATACCTTGTCGTTCGCAGGGATCACCAGCGTAACCGCGCTGACCAACGGCGTTGAGCTGCATGATGGCAGACTGGTGCTTCGTATCACGGCGTTGCGGGATGATGTGCTGCGTATCCGTGCGGGCAAGGACGTGTTGCCTGAAGATGCTTCGTGGGCAGTTCTGCCTGAAGCGCGTGCGGCGTCGGTTGCCGTGACGCAAGAGAGCGACTCGCAGACTGCCGGCTTTCATACGGCTGCTCTCCGAGTGCGCGTGGAACGGGCGACGGGACGACTTACGCTCTCTGATCTGAGCGGCAAGATGCTGCAGCAGGACGCCGAGCCGATGCAGTTCGACCACGATGGCTTTCTCATCGCGAAGACGATGCCCGCCGACGAACATTACTTCGGCCTTGGCGATAAGACCGGTGCGTTCGACCGCCGCGAAGAAGCGTTCCACTTGTGGAACACGGACGCATATGGCTGGCAGGAGTCCACCGATCCGCTCTACAAGAGCATCCCGTTTTATCTGAGCTATCGCGCGGGCACTTCGCTCGGGGTGCTGATCGACAATACGTGGCCCTCGTCATTCGACTTCGGCAAAACGTTTGGCGATACTTTCCAGTACCGTGCTGAAGGCGGGTCAGCGGATATCTACATCCTCTATGGGCCTTCAGCCAAACATGTTCTGGCCAGTTATGCGTGGCTCACCGGGCCAACGCCGCTGCCGCCGCTGTGGGCGCTCGGATTTCAACAGTCGCGTTACAGCTATATGTCGCAGGCGCGGGTGCTTGAGGTCGCCAATCGGTTACGGCAAGACAAGATTCCGGCTGACGCGATTTACCTCGACATCGATTATCAGGAGAAGAATCGGCCGTTCACCGTCAATAAGGAGACGTTTCCGGATCTGCCGGGCATGGTCGCTACGCTGCATCAGGAAAAGTTTCACGTTGTTGCGATCACGGACTTGCACATCGCCGATCTTCCGGGTCAGCACTATGCGCCGTTCGACAGCGGCATGGCGGGCAATCAATTTGTGAAAAATGCCGATGGCTCCGTTTATGTCGGCACAGTATGGCCAGGCCCAAGCGTCTTTCCGGACTTTACACAGCAGCAGACGCGCAGCTGGTGGGGTAGCCTGTACAAGGCTTTCGTCCAGACAGGCATCGATGGTTTTTGGAACGATATGGGTGAGCCCTCGGTCTTCAACTCGTTGAAGACCATGCCCGGCAATGCTGTCCATCGCATCGACGAGCCCGGCTTTGCGACACGTATGGCCACGCATCGCGAGATACATAATGTGTACGGCATGGAGAACTCGCGGGCCACGTTCGAGGGCCAGCTTGCACTGCGGCCGGGGACGCGACCGTTCGTGTTGACGCGCGCTTCCTATGCGGGTGGACAGCGTTACGCCGCTACCTGGACCGGCGATAACTCTGCCACATGGAACCATCTGCGACTGACGACCCCCATGCTGAAGAACCTCGGGCTGAGCGGGTTTTCGCTGGCGGGCGCCGATGTTGGCGGGTATGCAGGCACGCCTTCGGCGGAGCTGCTTACGAAATGGATTGAGATCGCCGCATTTCAGCCGATCGACCGCGATCACGCGGAGAAGGGAACCGGTGACCACGAGCCCTGGGCCAATGGCGTGGAGCAGGAGGACATCCGTCGACGCTTCATCGATACACGCTATGCGCTGCTGCCGTATCTCTATACCGTCGCTGAGGAGA
>FSXA01000556.1_pt1 | contig 11634 bp, 6 predicted proteins | sample 1638081 | NCBI WGS metagenome assembly FSXA01 (sample SAMEA3914788, study PRJEB12502) | metagenome | biome: forest; material: soil | place: Canada | collected 2011-07-03 | depth 0.1 m
ATCCTGGGCACTATTGGACATAGCCCTTTGATCGACGACCTCATTCGTCGCCACAAGCTGGACGTCTCCGGCGTTGCCGGCCACTGGGAATCTGCAGTAACCACCGTTGTAGAGAATCCATTTCCCGGTATAAGCCGCGCGCTCGTTCTCGCCGGGGCAGACAAGCGCGGCACTATCTACGCCGCGTATGATCTCTCGGAACAGATTGGCGTTTCGCCCTGGTATTGGTGGGCAGACGTACGCATTCCACACCACGACACCTTGATCGTCGATCCGAATAGACACCTGCAACCTGAGCCTGCGGTGAAATACCGCGGCATCTTCCTCAATGACGAGGCGCCTGCCCTATCCGGCTGGACCGCTGAAAAGTTTGGCGGGATGAATTCCAAGTTTTACACGAAGGTGTTTGAGCTTCTACTGAGGCTCAAGGCAAATTTCCTTTGGCCGGCCATGTGGAACAATGCCTTCGCTACGGATGATCCCGAGAACACGCGTCTCGCGGATGAATATGGCATTGTGATGGGTACATCGCATGAAGAACCGATGATGCGCGCCGAAAAGGAATGGACTCAGAATCCGAACCATGGTCCTTGGAACTATGCAACCAACTCGAAGCAGATTGACGAGTACTGGCGCGAGGGTATGATCCGCAACAAGAACTATGAGCAGATCGTGACGCTCGGGATGCGTGGTTTGGCCGACACACCGATGTCCGCCGCGGCCGGCAGTCAGCAGCTCGAAGCCATCGTCACCAAACAGCGCGAGATCCTTAAAGAGACAGTGAACCCGGATATCACCAAAGTCCCGCAGCTCTGGGCACTTTACAAGGAGGTGCAGGATTACTACGAGAACGGTATGCGGGTGCCCGACGATGTAACCCTACTCTGGTCGGACGATAACTGGGGCGACCTGCGCCGTGTCCCAACGCCTGAGGAGAGAAAGCGTTCGGGCGGGACCGGTATCTACTATCATTTCGATTACGTGGGCGGGCCTCGCTCCTACAAGTGGCTCAACACCAACTACGTTCCGAAGATCTGGGAGCAGATGCACATCGCGCTAACCTACGGTGCAGATCGCATCTGGATTGTGAATGTCGGGGATCTGAAGCCGATGGAATTCCCCATCGAGTTTTTTCTCGACTATGCCCGCACACCAGCACGCTGGAATCAGGACAATCTACATCAATTTACCGTGGACTGGGCTAAGCGCGAGTTCGGTCCAGACCATGCCGAGGACATTGCTTCCTGCGTCGAGGGATACACTCGCCTGAACAGCGACCGTAAGCCCGAACTACTGGATTCGAACACCTTCTCCATCACGAACTACAACGAGGCCGATCGTGTGGAGGCCGAATGGAATGGTCTGATCCAGCGAACCGACGCTCTCGCGAAGGAACTGCCAGCCGACGAACAGGCAAGCTTTTTCGAATTGGTCAAATACCCTGTGGATGCCAGCGGCAATGTCGTGCTCATGTACATCGCAGCAGGCCGCAATGCCTTGAGCTCCCGCCTGGGCGATATGAAAACCAACGAGTACAAGTCCGAGGTAGAGCGTCGCTTTACTTTGGACAAGCAGTTAGCCGACGAATACAACCATCAGCTCCTGGGCGGCAAGTGGGACCACATGATGGATCAAACTCACATCGGCTACACGTACTGGAACGAGCCTCCCGCCAACGCCATGCCCGCCGTCACTGAGCTTCAACCGGGCGGCCACGAATTGCACATCACCCCGAACGAACCTTCCAGCCGTTTATCCCAATTCATCCGCAACACTCAACTGGTCCAGGCTTCCGGTCAGCCGCCGCCCGCTAACTTCAAAAGCTTCGTCGAACAGGACAATGCTGTGGCCATCGAGGCCGCCGACACATCTGCCCGCACCGGCGGAGCTCTCAACTCCGTGGAAGCGCACTGGGTAGAGCTGCCAGCTTACGGCGAAGGCAAGTCCGCTATGACTGTATTTCCTGTCGACATGCCGAGTGATACCAACTCGCCGGCCGGCCTGAGCTATAGCGTGTACCTATATGACACGAAAGACCTCACGCTGCACCTGCGTTTAGCTCCAACCCTGAACTTCGTTCCGGGCCGCGGACTTCGCATGGCCATCTCCGTCGATGATGGACCACGACAAGTGATCGACACACTGGAGCACAACACCGAGCTCGACAGGGGCATTGCTGTCAGCGACGACTGCAGAAAGATCGAGGTTCCACTCCCGATCTCGCAGCCCGGCCAGCACACACTGCATATTTGGGCGGTAGACCCTGCTGTTGTCCTGGAACGCGTAATCATCGCGCACGGCCAACTCAGAACCAGCTATTTTGGCCCCCCTGAAAGCCCCAACAAGGCTGTCGCTGCGTCAGCGTTCAGCCAACATTGAGTTCTTAACGTGCGCATACATTGCGTCCTGGTGCTTGAAAACGGTGTTTTCACCAACTTCGACCCAGAGACCCCGTCGCGGAATCCGATCTCTGTCCGGACGGCCGAACTTTGCCGATAACACGACTTTGCAGGAGCCCACCGCCGATTACTTGCTCCCATGCTATTAGTCAGTGGATTGGCGGGAACGATAGCTATCGGTATTGCGCTTCAGCAGGGGCAGGGTCAGGCGCATGCTCCTGAGAAACCGCTTGCGGTCTCCTTCTGTGAGGTCAAAGCGAATCCCGAGAAGTTCCTGCACAAACTCGTAGAGGTCACCGCGACGGCCTCGCACGGATTTGAAGACTCCATGGTCGACGACAGTAGGGGTCCGTGGCCAAACAGTGGTCCGGGTGTTTGGATGGAGTATGGCGGCACGCGATCAACTGACACCATGTACTGCTGTGGGTTTTCCCCAAAGCCAGATCGAGAACAACCTCTTGTCGTTGATGGGATGCCGTTGGAATGGTGGATGATCAGACATTCAAAGAGTTTGACAAGCAACTACATCCAAAGCATTCAAAGCCACAACGAAGGTCCGACACTGTCCGAGCTACGCTGCGAGGTCGAATATTTGCTCGATACGAGGGCATTATGGGAACACAGCAGGGGCCCGCTTGGAGGGGATATGGTCACATGGACTGCTGCATGCTCTTTGTCGTAACGCAGGTGGTTTCGATTGACCCACCTCGATGAGGTCACAGAGTGAAAGCGTAGGTGCGTAGTTCCCTCAACACGGCGTTTTCGCACGGTTCACCGCTTTCCGTCGAACCGTTCGCGCCGACCCTGACGTTCGAAGAATCGTGGGTCGCTTTCGGGGAAGACTGCCAACATGCCGTTTGCCTTCGATCGGCCGGTGCGATACGTGGCGGGTGCGGCGGCGAGTTAGCTTAGGAGAGGACAGCGAGTCCTTTTCGCAGGCCTTTTGCATCCACGGTGTCGCCAGTACCCAGCAGCTTTTCCAGCTCGACATGGGCATGCTCCCAAATGGGAACGGCTGCGGCTAAAGCTGCGCGGCCTTCGTCGGTAAGGCTAAGTTGGCGGCTGCGGCGGTCTTGAGGGTCAGGGGCTACGAGTACCAGACCGCGGCGCTCCAGGGTTTTGAGCGCGGCGGTCAGGGTGGTGCGGTCCATCGCCAACAGGTTTGCGACGGAAGACATAGTGGCCGGCTGAGGGCGGTTGAGGGACATCAGCATGGAAAACTGGCCGTTGGTGAGGCCCACGGGCCGCAGGGCTTCATCGAATCTACGCGCGAGAGCCCGCGCCGTCCGCTGCACGTGCAGGCATAGACAGCAGTCTCGCACCCGCAGCGTGGTTTCAAACGGAACGGGATTGGGGCTTGACATCGGCTCAAGTATGTTGATATCAACGTACATTGTCAAGTAGCCGTTTCATGGAGGACTCAACAGCATGTCTTTCCTTCGCGACCTCAAGATAGCCATCCGTTCGCTCGCTCGCGTTCGCGCGCTTTGGATCACCGTTGCGCTCACCCTGGCTCTGGGTATAGGCGCGAATGCCGCAATCTTTTCTGTTGTTCGCGCAGTGCTGCTGCGGCCATTGGCCAATCGGGATGAAGCTCGGCTGCTATATGTCCGGCAGAGCGCCCTGGGGATTGGGGAAGCCAACTCGAACTTCTCTGTGCCCGAGATCGATGACCTTGGAAAGAATTTGAGGACAATATCTGGGTTGGGCACCATCTCACCGATCAGCTTTACCGTGGTGGGGCTGGGAACGCCGCGGGAGATTCCTGCGGGTGTGGTAGATGGACATTACTTCGAGGTGATGGGTCTGCGGCCGGTGCTGGGCCGGCTGCTTACCCCGGCTGATGATGGGCCTAACGCTGCGGGGGCCATCGTGCTGACGTATCGTTTCTGGCGGGATTCGCTGAAGGGCGATGCAGGGGTGCTGGGTAAAACGGTGCGGCTCGAAAGCTATGAGGGTGCACGTATGGCGACCATCGTAGGCGTAGTGGAGCCATCTGTGCCTTATCCGGTGGAGACGGAGCTGATTGGGAACGTCGTAACCAGCCCGCACCATCTCTCGGCGACGATGGTGACTGGACGCACTCATCGCATGACGGAGGTGTTCGCGCGGCTTGCCCCGGGCGCGACGCTCGAGCAAGCGCGGTCTGAACTTGGTGCCCGATATGCGGGGATGATGGCTGCTTATCCTGATGTCTACAAGCCAAGCGAACGCCATGCCATCGCGGTTACGCGGATGCACGACCAGATCAACTCGCGGGCTAATACGATTCTTTGGGTGCTGTTCGCCGCTTCTGGACTGCTGTTTGCGATTGCCTGCTCGAATGTGGCCAACCTGGTTCTTGCGCGCACGGTGCGTCGTGAGCCTGAGCTCGCTGTCCGCTCGGCACTGGGCGCGAGCACGGCCGTGCTGCGCCGTTCCCTGCTTGCGGAGAGCATGGTGCTTTGCGGATCGGGAGTTGTTGGGGCTCTACTGCTCGCGTGGCCAATGGTTCAGGTGATCGGGCGCTATGCTGCGCGGTTCTCGGTTCGTGCGCAAGACCTTCAACTGGACTTCAGCTTGGTGGGGTTTGGAATCGGTCTTGCGATCGTGGCTGCCGTGTTCCTTGCCTACATACCGCGTTTGCCTGGGAAGGGGTCGCTCTCCGCCGGACTGACCAATTCACGGAGCACGAGCAATAGCAGCAGTCGGCGCCTGCGGGTGTTCGCCGTTCTGCAGATCACAGCGTCGTTTTTGCTGCTGACGGGCGCTGCTGTGCTTATGCGTACGCTTTATACCCTGGAGAAGACAAGGCCGCCTTTCGATACATCGCATGTGCTCGCTTTAAATCTCCCGGTGATGAACTACGGACGTACGCCAGGACAGGTGCGCGACTTTTATCACGAGGTGGAGCGGCGGGTTGGCGCGCTTCCCGGGGTGTCGCATGTCGCAAGCGGATTCAGCGTGCCCTGGCGTGATGCTCTGGGTAACGACATTACTCTGGCCTTTGCCGTTCCTGGAGCGGCGCGACCAAATGGGATTGATGACTGGCGTTCCAAGTACCGTACGATTTCGCCAAGCTACTTTGAGACGCTGGGTGTCCCACTACTTGAGGGCCGCGCCTTTCGCGACTCCGATAAGGACGGCGCCGAACGTGTCGTCATCATTAGCCAGAGCCTTGCAAAGGCGCTGTTTCCCAATGGCGATGCGGTGAATCGCGAGCTGCATTGGACCGATCCGGTAATCAAGTTCATCGGGCTCTCGGACGGACCTCGCCGCATCATTGGAGTTGTACCTGACATTGACGATGAAAACATCATTCCCGCTCCCATGATGACGGTGTATCAACCTACGGACCAGGAGGGATGGTATGGACGCCTGTTCGTAAGCACAAAGGGTGAGCCTTACAGCCTGGTTCCTGCGATCACGCGGACGATTCATGAGATCTCCGCTGAGGAGCCGATTGAACATCCGAGCACGCTGGAAGACATCCGCGCGGAAGTGCTGACGCCAGATAAGCTTAATGCCGTAGTGTTCGGCGGATTCGCTGCGGTTGCGCTGCTGATCTCGGTTGTAGGTGTGGCTGGAGTTCTGGCCTTCTCCGTTAGCGGGCGGACGCGGGAATTCGGGATTCGTCTGGCGCTGGGTGCGCAGCCGCGGAACATTATGAACGATGTTCTGCTGCAGGGGATCAGCATTGCAGGGGTCGGGCTGGGCGCGGGAATCGTCTTCGGAGCGGCGTGCACGCGTGGCATCGCCCGTTATGTGGCCGACGTCCACATGCCTGGGCTGCTCTCGTTTTGCATCTCTGCGCTGGTCATTCTTGCGGCCGCCGTGATCGCTAGTGCGGTCCCGGCGGCTCGCGCGGCGCGGGTGAATGCTGTCGAAGCACTGCGATCCGAATGACTTGGTCTCAAGTGCGCGTTGGGGAGGGTTGGCAGCGTCCTACTGTTTAGAGTGCGTTGCGATGATGCTTATCCGAAGCTGCAGAAGGACGTTTTTAATGACTCATCGCACGGACGTTGCGGCACTTGCTTTGGTATTCGCCTCGTCGTTCCATGAAAACGGCGTTTTCTGCAACTTCGTTCTTTTCGAGGGCCAAGATTAGCGAACTTGCAGATAAGCTGACTTTCAAGGAACTGAAGTCAGCTTGATCGCCCATGCACCAACAGACGCGGTTACTAAACAGGTAAATCAGAGCCATTTTCGCGACAAGGCCACGAAGAAAAGTTCAGAAATTTTGCTTTTTGAGGCGTATCTGGGAAGCCGGTTTCCCTGATACGGAAGAAGTCATTTCCGGTTCTACTTTGCGATTTGAGCTCCAGAACCAAGGGAGTTGACGCCTGGGCTGGTGGCGGAGGGCGATCGCTAGGGTGATTAGCGTTCCTCAGGTCCAATGGTGTCCGCAAATGCTCCGGCCGGCGCAAACTAGCGTGGATGACTTCAGGCCTTATCGCGAATCGACACTCGCGGAGAACAGGCGAGTCGCTTGACCACGGCTGAAGGGACCAAAGGCCCTGCCTTCAAGGCACATTGACATGCCTAGGTGTCTATGGGTAAGGTTGCCGCTAGACTGAGTTGTCTAGCGGTCGGCCGGAGAAGATTGGAATGGCGAAGAACGATCTGCAGGGAACCTTGGATTTGCTAGTGTTGAAGACGCTGTCGCAGATGGGCGCGCTGCACGGCTACGGGATCGTGGTGCATATCCAGCGCGTTTCGGAGGAGTTGCTGAGGGTCGAAGAGGGTTCGCTGTACCCGGCGCTGCACCGGATGGAGCAGAACAGGTGGATTGTCTCGAAGTGGGGACTGACGGGTTCGAATCGGAAGGCTAAGTACTACAACTTGACTTCGGCGGGCACAGCACAGTTGCTTGAAGCGGAGAAGAGCTTCGAGCATCTGGTCAAGGGCGTTCGCGCCATCCTTCAGTACGCGTAAGAGGAGGTTTGATGTCGATGATGCGCCGGTTAGGAAATCTTTTTTCGCGGTCAACGGTGGCGAGTGAGATCGACGCGGAGCTGCGATCGCATGTCGAGATGCGCATTGAGGATAACGTCGCCACGGGTATGTCACTGCCTGAGGCTCGACGTGACGCAGAGATCCGGTTTGGGAACCGGGCGGCAACGAAGGAGCGAGTGCTGGGCGAGGACGTGGCGCTGGTGATCGAGAGCATCAGGCACGACGCGCGGTTTGCGATGCGCCAACTGATGAAGAATCCTGGGTTCGCGGTTACGGCAATCCTCGTGCTGGCTTTGGGAGTAGGCGCGAGTGTGGCGTTGTTTGCGTTTGTGGACGCGGCGTTGATCAAGCCGCTGCCGTATGAAAAGCCGACTCGGCTAATGGATGTGACCGAGACGGTGGCGATCTTCGGGCGCGCGAATCTTTCGTATCAGGACTACCTCGATTGGAAGCGGTTGAATACGGTGCTGGACTCGCTGGATGTGTATACGGGGGCAGGGTATCTGCTGGGCGGAACGGGAAGCGGGGCGGAGCCGGTACAGGGGTTGAGGGTGAGTGCGGGGTTCTTGCGGACGCTGGGAGTGAGGCCTGTGCTCGGGAGGGACTTCAACCTGGACGAGGATCAGCCGCAGGCGGCGAAGACGGTGATCCTGAGCTACGGGGCCTGGCAGCGACGGTTTGGCGGTCGCAAGGATGTGATCGGCCAGACGGTGAACCTTTCAGGCGAGCCGATGACGATGATCGGCGTGCTTCCGAAGACGTTTCACTTCGCGCCACGTGGCAACGCGGAGTTTTTTGCGCCGTTGCAGGTGACGGCGAGTTCCGGATGCGAGAAGAGGCGGAGTTGCCACAACCTGGTGGGCGTCGGGCGGCTGAAGGATGGGGTGACGATGGAGCAGGCGCAGGGAGAGTTCGCGCGGATTGCTGCGAATCTTGAGCGGCAGTATCCGGACTCGAATCGCGGGCAGGGGGCAAGCGTGATCCCGCTGTCCGAGGCGTTCGTAGGGAACATACGGCCGATTCTGCTGGCGCTGCTGGGCGGGGCCGGGTTGCTGCTGGTCATCGCATGTGTGAATGTATCGAGTCTGCTGCTGGTGCGTTCGGAGAATCGACGGCGCGAGGTTTCGTTGCGTAGCGCCCTGGGGGCATCGCGGGGGCGCTTGCTGCGGCAGTTTGTGATTGAGGGATTGTTGCTGGTCTTAGCCGGCGGAGCGCTGGGCCTGGGGACGGCTTATCTCGCGGTGCAGGTGCTGCTGCGACTCATCCAGAAGGACACGCTGAACAGTATGCCGTATCTTGCAGGGTTGGGTTTGAACCTGCACGTGCTGGCGTTTGCGGCGGTGGTGTGCGGTGGAAGCGCGGTGCTGTTTTCGGCGACTCCCCTGCTGCGGCTGGTGGTAGCGGGCGGCGGCTTGCGCGAAGGAATGTCGGAAGGAAGTAAGGGCTCTTCGGGAACGATGTGGAGGAGGTTCGGATCGAACCTGGTAGTGCTGGAACTGGCGATTGCGGTGGTCCTGTTGGTTGGCGCGGGACTTCTGGGAAAGAGCTTTTATCGGTTACTGCATGTGGAACTGGGATTCGTGCCGGAGCATGTGGCTACGATGCAGTTGGTGCTGCCCAAGAACCGGTACGACAGTGACGACAAGCAGCGCGCGGCGGCGAAGGAGATCATGGGCCGGTTCAGTGCCTTGCCGGGGGTGAAGTCGGTCGGGCTGACGAGCCTGCTAGTGTTGAACGGGAATGGAAATACGGATTGGATCCGGTTTGTGGGGAGGCCTTACGATGGGCAGCACAACGAGGTGAATCAGCGGGAGGTGAGCGGTGCGTACCTGGGAACGCTGGGTGTGAAGCTGATTCGCGGGCGGTTCTTTACCGACGCGGAAGACGCGACAAAGCCGAACGTGGTGCTGATCAACCGGGCGCTGGCGAGAAAATATTATCCGGGCGAGGATCCGATCGGCAAACGGATTGGGGATACGCAGCTGACACCGGCTTCGATCAAGGAGATTGTTGGGATTGTGGATGATGTGAGAGAGGCGGGGTTGGACGAGGATATCTGGCCGGCGATCTACGATCCTTTCAACCAGGCTCCGGATACCTCTATGACGCTGGTGGTTCGGACGGCGGGCGATGAGAAGGCTTTGCTGCCGACGCTGGTGGCGACGGTCCACAGGATGGATCCAGGGATTGGAGTATCGGATGAAACGACGGTGGCGGCTAAGATTAGCGAATCGTCAGCGGCGTATCTGCACCGGTCGGCGGCGTGGCTGGTGAGTGGTTTTGCGGGGCTCGCGCTGATGCTGAGCGTGGTCGGGCTTTATGGCGTGATTGCCTATTCCGTAAGCCAGAGGACGCGCGAGATTGGGGTGCGGATGGCGTTGGGCGCGGCACGGAGTTCCGTGTCGCGGCTCATCTTGAAAGAGGCAGCGAGACTGATCGTGACGGGACTGGGTGCCGGTCTAGTGTGCTCGGTGGGGGCAGCAGTGCTGAGCAGGAAGCTGCTTTTTGGAACGCAGGCGTGGGATGTTGGGACGCTTGTTGGTGTGGCGCTCGTGCTTGGCGTTTCTGCGATGATGGCGAGCTGGCTACCGGCACTGCGGGCGGCTTCCGTGAATCCGGTGGATGCGCTGCGGGCCGAGTGAGGTGGATCGGGACGGACAAGGACAACGAGAGAACGAACTGCTTTGAGAACCGTGCCACTGTGCTTACCCGCGCTGGCTGGTCGCAGGAGAGACTCCCGCAAAACGGTGTTTTCGGCAACAACGGCGAACTTGCCGAAAACCCGACTTTGCGGAAGCTTCGGTGAGTGGGGCGAATCCTTTAGCAGAAACGCGTTTTTCACGACTGATCGATGCAGATCGACCTGGAAACGCGCATTGGCCTGTTACCGCCAGTGGAACATCTGATCGACTATCCTCGTATGTTCCTCATGATCAGAAGGTCCCTGTTAGCGATAGGAGTCGCCTTTCTTGCTGTATGTTCTCTCATGGCTCAGGGAGACAAGTCGAAGCCCATATTGATCCGTGGAGTGATAATTATTGATTGCGCTGGTGACACTCCCCGACCGGGAATGTCCGTCCTAATCGCCAATGGCCACATCCAATCGATCCGGCCGGTCTCTAAGCTCAAGGGACCGGTGGGCGCAGTCATCATTGATGGTCGAGGCAAGTACCTCATTCCCGGCTTATGGAACATGCACGTTCACCTTGGAAGCTATCCGGATGGGAGGCGCGCCCTTACTGATTTTCTTGCCGAGGGTGTGACCGGCGTCCGAGATATGGGATCTCCTCTCGACGACATTGTGCGACTGCGAAAGGACACCGCTGACTCTACGATCATTGGGCCGGAGCTAGTCATCGCCGGTCCCATTATTCAAGGCCCACTGCCCTTCGAAATGCCGGTTTTCATTTCTGCAAAGGATTCTTCGGCCGCTCGACAAGCCGTAGACATGCTGCAGGCTCGGGGCGTGGACTTCATCAAAGTCCAGGACGCTATACCACACGACATTTATATGGCTGTGGCCGAGGAGGCGCGCAAGGATGGCCTTCCTTTTGTAGGGCATATACCTCCAACCGTTCTTGCTGGGGAGGCCTCCGACTTGGGCCAGCACAGTATCGAACACCTCGGAGGACGATTTTGGGGAGTGCTGTTGGGCTCTTCATCGCATGAAGCCGAACTTCACGCCGAAGAAGTGCAAATGTATCAGGACATTCTGTCAGCACTCGATGCGAAGAAACAGCCACCGGTTCCAAGCATGAGGGCCGCTTTCACTCGGAGGGTTGTTGAGAGCTTCGACGAACATAAGGCCGAAGCTCTCCTACAGCAGTTCAAGAAGAACGATACGTGGCAATGTCCAACTCTCGTGGTCCTTCACACTCTATGGGCCGACGGAACTCAGTATTCAACCGAAGATCTCCATTGGGCCGACAAATTGATCGCAAAGGAAACCGCGCTGATTTCCAGGATGCAAAAGGATGGGATCGGCTTGTTTGCCGGCACCGACATGCCAGCCACTGCAAAAAATGGAACGATTCATGACGAGATGGCGGCGTTGGTCGATGCCGGGCTTACGCCACTCCAAGCTCTTGAAGCTGCGACAAGCAATCCGGCCAGATTTCTTGGAAGGTCGAAAGACATAGGAAGCGTCGCGCAAGGAAAGGTCGCGAATCTAGTACTTTTGGACGCAAACCCTCTTCAGGACATTCGCAACACGAGGCTGATTTCGGCTGTCATCCTGCGAGGGCAGTTAGTCTCTCGTGAGCCAAGTGATACTGCCGCGCCAGGAAAGCGATGATTTCCA
>FSXA01001448.1_pt1 | contig 11389 bp, 9 predicted proteins | sample 1638081 | NCBI WGS metagenome assembly FSXA01 (sample SAMEA3914788, study PRJEB12502) | metagenome | biome: forest; material: soil | place: Canada | collected 2011-07-03 | depth 0.1 m
ATTCACCAATAACTCGATGTCGGACTTTGCCCTTGGCATGCAGGCATACCTGGATAAGCCTGTGGTCGATGAAACCGGGCTTACCGGTAGATATGATTTCGTCTTGAAATGGACCCCCGATGAATCAAACGCAAACGAGCTAAACGCGCCGCCTGGCATTTTCACCGCAGTGCAGGAGCAACTGGGTCTGAAGCTGGAACCGACCAGAGGGCCCACAGATGTTCTCGTGATCGACCACGTTGAAAGGCCGTCGGAAAACTAGGCGAGGACTGAGCCGAATCGTCGAACTGCCGTTAAAGTCTGGTTATCGGCAACGTCGAGTTCTCCAGACACTGGATCGGGTTGAAGTTGCTCAAAACCCCGTTTTTCATGAGGCGTGCTGCCTATAGGCTGCGTATTTGAGCCGGCTCTTGACTGCCAAGGCAGCGGTGTTGATCATTGGGCCAACTTGCCTCGCCGCCGTTGGACGGTTTGATGGGAGGATCGAATGAAATACCTGTTGGCGCCACCGGTAGTTTCGTTGCTCCTGTGCTGCGCTTTGAGCAAGCCGCTCCTGGCACAATTAGCGAACATCACAGGCGCCCCCTTTACCGCAACCGTGACCCTCTCCGTCAGCGGGGAGCCGAGTAGCACGGAGGAGATCGCGAGAGCCAGCAATGGCAGCACCTACGACGAGTCGAAATCCCGGGACGGGAGCTTTGTGCACACCTTCATCGTCGATATCCCAAACAACCGCAGAATTGAGCTCACGGCGTTTCCCCCGTCGTACACCTATCGCATCCAGGCAGGCGATCGCAAGATATATACCTGCACCATCGAGGAGTACCGCGCGACACTCCAGCGGGCGCAGGGATCCTTTCGCGACAGGCCAGACCGGGATAAACCGAACGGCAGTCATCATCACGAGGTTCCGCTGGGCGTCCGACAGGAAGATGGCATGACCCTTTTTGGAAATCGGGACGAGATCATCCTCGCTTCTGGAGAGAACCGCACAGTGGAAGCTTGGCAGTCCGACCTTGGCGTCGCAGTAACATCCGCGGACAGTGGCGACAAACATCAAACGGTCCGCACGCTAACAAATGTGCGCCGTGTTGAGCCTGACCCAAAACTCTTTGAGATTCCGGCAGAGTATCTTGCGCACTCGGATCCGCTGCTGGACGGAAAGAAAGTATTCGTCGACAACGAGACAGACGTGCCCGAGGTTGCAGACGCCGCCATGCGTGCTTTCAATGGCGCTCCACCACAGCACTCCTGGGGGACAGTCGGATCGATTGAAGAGGCAGATCTTGTTGCGGAGTTTGTGCCCGTCACTCGCAACGACGACTTGGATCCGCCATTCGAGATGAAAATTCATGTGCCCGGCTCTGACGACATTTTGTTCGTCAGCCATCCACGTCGGAATCCCAACTATCAAATAAAAAGCTATCTAAACTATGAGAAATCGCTCTCAGGAAGTTGTGTCGCGGACCTATGGAACAGGGTGGCGAACACACACATTGGTCTCGTACCGAACCCCGTCCCGGTGCCGAAGCCGACTGATCAAGGTGCCCGTTAGTTTCCCAACGATTGAATTCCTGCGAAGTCGCATTTCGCCAGGTTCGCCGTAATTGTCGAAAACCCCGTTTTGCGGGAAGCTCTATTCCATCTAGTTAGCTGAAGGCTTCGCGACCTGATCGATGACGTACACATCGACGGGAGCCTTGACGGGCTCGAACTTCAGCCCAATCTGTTCCTGAACTGCGGTGAAGAGGCCGGGAGGCGCGTTCGGGTCAGTGGCTTTCTCGACGTCGTACGTGTACCGGAACTTGAAGTCATAGCGCTGGGTCAGGCCTGTCTGGTCCACGATGGGACGATCCAGAAAGAATTGCATTCCCATCACAAAATCGGCCATGGAAGCGCTCGTGTAGACCTGGGTCATCTCGGTGCCATGACCCTCGCCTTCCTGGTCAGGCTGCGCATCCGGGTCGGCAGCCGCGCTCAACTTGGGACCGCCTTTCGCCACCTGGATCGCGTAGGCGGGTAGTTCCCGTTTCTCTTTATGAAATTTGAGTTGAAATCGCTCCGCAAGAATCTTCTGCAGCATCTCTTGCTGCTGATGCAGGTCGGGCTCTCCCGGTGTGTCCACCGTGCCCTCAATATCGTAGTGCGCACTTCCGGCCCACTCCGGCAGACCCACAATCTGGTGTGGATTCAGCGAGTAGGCAAACATCATGATACCGACGATGCCTTGGTTGAGGATGGTGAAGCGGTCGCCCACAGCATTGAAACCCTGGTGGTGGGAGTCGGGATCGTGGGGTTTGATGGTGGCAACCGCGAATGATGGATGAGCGTTCGCGGCCATCGGCGCTCTTGCCGTACGCTGCTGTTGAGACGTAGCTGCAGTTTGACCGGATGCCTGCATGGTGGCAACGTTTGCCATAGCGACGGCCGCAAACAGCACAAGTACGCGCCGGGGGCTCCGCCCTAGACTCGTATGCTCAACCCGGAAACACATTGAAAACTCCCAAGCAAATTCGGACCATGATACCCGAGCGCATCTTGAACTCATCGACAATCATTAGATTTGTCGCAGGGCCGGCTGCACTTGTGCTTTGCTTGGCTACTCCACAATTGTCAGGCGATCTGCTCGAGCGATGTCGTGACGTGCGGTAGGCATTCGGTAAGGAGTTCTCCTAAACGGGTCATGCCGCTGGTGATGGTAAGCTCGGGCAGGGCGGAGAAGTTGAAGCGGGCATGGTTGGTATGAGGTGTCGTGGCGAAGAATGGTGCGCCCGGTACATAGGCGACCTTGGCCTTCGGCAGCGCCTCTTCGAGCATGAAGCGCGTGGCGTCAAAGCCGTCGGGAAAGGTCAGCCAGGTGAAAAGGCCGCCTTCGGCGCGGGTGTAGTGGACCGAGGCGGGAAAGGTCGAGTCAAGCGCATGGAACATAAGCCCGCGCTTGCGGCTATAGGCGGCACAGACCGTGGCGATGTGATCCTGGATAGGATAGATATCGAGAAACAGGGACGCCGCCATCATGTTGAGGGTGCTGCATTGTGTATCGGCCGCAAGTTTGAGGCGAGCGAGCTTTCCGAGCACATCGCCGCTGGCGACTGCCCAGCCGAGACGCATACCAGGAGCCATGATCTTGGAGAAGCTGCCGAGGAAGACCACGCGACCTTCCGTGTCGAGGCTTTTGAGTGTTGGAAGTGGGCTCCCTTCAAAACGTAGAGCACGGTAAGGCGAGTCTTCCAGGATGAGGACGTCGAACCGGTTAGCTAGTTCAAGCAGGCGATGGCGGCGAGCAAGGCTCATCGTCACGCCAGTGGGGTTCTGGAAATCAGGCATGGTGTAGATGAGCCGGGCACTCGGGTTGGCACGCAGGACGGCTTCGAGGTGGTCCGTGTCCATGCCGTCGCGATCCATGCGCACGGTGGCGTACCTGGGCTCGAAGACGTTGAAGGCGATCGTGGCGCCAAGGAAAGTAGGGTCTTCGACGACAACGGTGTCACCGGGTTCGACCATCATCTTGGCGACAAGGTCAATACCCTGCTGCGCACCGTGAAGTACAAGGACGTCGTCGGCAGTGCAAGAGGTGCCGTCGTCCCGCATGCGCTGAGCGATCTGGGCGCGTAACTCAGGAATGCCATCGGATACGGTGTACTGCAGGGCTCTGGGGGCATCCTTGGTGAGCAAAATCTCGTAAACGGCACGAAGTTTGTCGGAGGGGAATAGCTGCGGGTCGGGGTAGCCACCCCCGAAAGAGATTACGCTCGGGTCGGTGCCGTAACGGAGAAGGTCGCGTATGGCGGACGATTGAACTTTCTTGACTCGATTGGCGAACTGCATGGGCACCACCTTCTGTAGGGATTGTAGTGGTTGCATGGGATCAGGGGCCTACGGCGCTTCAACTCGTACGGGGCAGCAACCGGAGCAGACCGCTCGGTTTAGGGTCGCCCTATGTCCAGACCGGGGAAGTTTCCCAAAACACCGTTTTGCGGGAACGATGGAATCTCAGTTTAGAGTCGCGCGGGAAACCGTCTCGGTCGAAAGACCAGCGTGGCCGTCCCCATCGAAGTCCACTAATTGGGCGAAGGCTTCTCCAAACGGTCAATAACCAGCACCTCCAGTGGAGCATGCTTGGGCTCTAGCTTCATGCCAAACCCCTTCACAGCCTCGATCATCCCGTTAGACCGCACGTTCTGATCATCGCTCTGCAAAACCTCCTGGGGCACATGCAGCGTGAAGTCATAGCGCCCCTTGAGTTCCGTCTCATCCACAATCTGCCGATCGGGGATAAAGTTCATCAGAATGTCTTTAAACTCAGGTATCGACGTATAGGCAAATTGCACCGCCATCTCGCCGTCCGGCGCGGGGTGCGGGAAGATGCGGCCATGATCATTGACGCAGGAGTCGCTCACGCTGATGTTGGGTGCTTTATCGCCCACCCGTAGTGCATACACGGGGAAATCCTTGTGAATAAGGTGCACCTTTAGCCCGAAGCGCTCAGCCAGAAGCTTCCGCACCATTAGCCGGTCCTGGCCTTCGCTGGGCTGACCCGGAGTGTCTGCCTCGGCAATGATGTCGTAATGATCTTCGTCCATCCAACCGGGAGCACCTTCAATCTGCCGGTCACGGACTTGATATGCCCACTTCATGAGATCGGCCACGGTGGAATACTTCGCCGTGAACCGATGCGAGCGCAGGCCGAAGGAGCGCTGGTTTTCGTCGGGCGAGCTCGGCCGAATCGAAGCTACCTCAAAGGCGGGGTCCGCTGTCGCCGCCATCGACTCAGCCGTCCGGTGCAGCCACAGGGTCTCTGGCGTCGCACGGGCGAACACCACAGGCGACGTGGCCTTGTCTTCTGTCCAACTTCCCGAGAAGCTCTTGCCATCGGCCGCCAGCTTGCCTGCGAATGCTTCGCCTACGAGGTCCGACTCCAACCTCACGGAACCTTCATCTACCTTGACCGTCGACAGCGGAATGCTTGCAACATCGCGGTCGGGCCGGTACATTACACCGCGCAGGGAACCATCCTCCGACTTGCTGATCTTCAACACGATGCGCGGCAACGAGCCTTGCGGCAGCGCCCCCTGCCATGTCCCCACCAACCCCTGAGCCAGCAGCGGTACGCCAGCAACCATCGCCGCGACACAAGTTACCCACACGCTCCAACGGATACTCTTTGGCATCAAATCTCCGCGCTGCACGAATGACCGCTTCAAACAGATAGACGCGGCAAGCAGCGATCCGCTCGACAAAATCGTTTCGGTTGCTCAGCCTCTGGCATCTCACCGGCGGCCGATTCTTATCCAATCGACGAAGCGGCAATCATGACCGTATGAAGATCCACATCCCCGACCCCGCTGAGAACTTACACCGACAAGCAGGAAACCGCCTCGGTCGAGGGATCGACCGGGACCGAGGGGCTTGCCGCGCTCGTCGCCGCCCACCCGAGAGTGGTCCTACACACCTAGCGCAACGATGGTCCAGCGCGAACGGCGCAGCACGTCGCAGACTAGGGTAAAGCCTCGGCGCCTGTAATTCCCAGAAAGTCGGATTTCTATGAGCAGGCCGTTATGTGTCAAGGGTTTTTGCCTTTGTCTTTTCCTTAGTAGCGTCTTTGCCCTTGCGGTTGATGTTGCAGGTTGCTGTTGCCTCTCCACCTTGTTTCTATTCGCACTTTGAATGAGCCGTTGGTGGCTCTGTGACGGGATGGGGTCAGCCGGAGAAGTCGATGCTGCCAGTTTTCGGCCGGCCTTGTGAAGGCCCAACCCGACGCGCAGTCATCGGGACGCGGGGTGGCGACAGTTGAACATGAATCAGACCTCAGGCTGCTTCAGCATAGAACGGCATGTACGGTCGTTGCGTGACCCAGATACGGTGAAGCAGGACGGCGAGCTTACGCGCGACAGCGACGATTGCACGGTTGCGCGACTGCTTGCCTCCGCGTTCCGCCAGGTGCAAGCCCCACCGTCGCAGCGTGGAGTCCTTTCCTCGCGGTCCAAGGACATGGTTCCCGCACTCGACCAGGAGGGATCGCAGGTAGATGTTGCCTGCCTTGGCGATGCCGAGTTGCGGGTCTCGGTCTCCAGACTGGCTGCGTCTCGGCCGCAGGCCGAGATAGCAGCCCACGTCACGACTTCGCTTGAAGCGCTGCTTGTTGCCTAGCGTCAGGACATAAGTCAGCAGTAAGCTCGCCTACGCCATAGACCTTGATCAGTGCCTGGGTCTCGACGTACTCCGTCTCGGTGAGTTGCTTGACGAGGCGATCGTAATGCTTGATCTTCACCGTCAACGATGCGATCTGTTCGAGCACCGGACCAAGTGCCTGCACAAGTCCGGGAGGGAGGACCTCCATGCATCGCTTCGCAAAACACAGCGTAGAGGAAGTGGGCAGGCGATAGCCGCATGGCTTCGCGAGTCCACGCCCCGCGTTCACCGCGGCCGTCCGTAGACGAACCAGCAGGTTACGAGCCCGGATCAGGGTGAGCGCTTCCTGTTGGGCAACCGTCCGATGCGAGATAGCCCGAAGGATCTTCGGATCGAGCCGCGCATAACGTGCCAGCTTCTCCGCATCCACCTTGTCACTCTTGCGATCACTGTGCGAGATCCCTGGCAGCTCACGAGGGTTCGCCACAAGTACTTTGTGACCGAGTTCCCGCAGCTGTTCGCTGATTCAGATCGAATGCGTTCCCGCTTCCATCGCGATCCGGGTGCGCGGCAGATCGGTAAACCACTTGTCGACGCTTGCAGGTGTCGTTCGGAACCGCCCTCGGTCAACGACCTCGCCGTCCTGGTTGAGCGTGCAGTAATGGCTCCAGACATCTCCAAGGTCGATCCCGATCGTCATCCCGACCTTCGAGCTGCTGTGTGGAGCTTCAGCGATAACGTGATGCGTAGGCTTTTTCATGGGAAACAGTCTCTCCGATCCGAAGAACCTGCTCATCCCATTTTTCGGCAACTTCGAGCCTGTAATTTCCCCAAAACGCCGTTTTGCGGGCATGAAATGATCACTAACGAGAAGCCTACTTCTCGGCACGAATGCTCTGGAACCAACACTCATGCGGTGACGTACAGAGGGTATCGGAGGGATCGTGCGTTTAGATGAAAAGAGAGGCTCAAGCTCGCCTGTAGTTCTCCCTATCGCCTGTCTGGTAGTGCTTGCTCATTTGCTGACGGCTAGTCGATACGGGATCTTTCGCGACGAGCTTTATTACATTGCCTGCGCTCGACACCTTGGAAGTGGATACGTCGATCACCCGCCCTTGATTGCGTGGATCGCCTGGATAGTCCTGCACACCATTGGTTCATCTCTGCTTGCGTTGAGACTGTTACCGGCGCTGGCCAGCGGACTCCTCGTGTGGATGACCGCACGGATCGCGCAAGAGTGGGGTGGCGGGCGCTACGCCCAATTCCTCGCGGCCCTGTCCATCGCTCCGGTCCCGATCTATCTCATACTCCAACACTGGCTCACGATGAACGCTTTCGAGCCCTTATGCTGGGCCGGAATCTTCTGGGCCGCGTCACGCCTCATTCTTCGCCAGGAAGCACGCTACTGGGTATTGATAGGAGCGTTGGCGGGCATCGGCCTGGAAAACAAATACTCCATCGTCTTTCCTCTGGTGGGCCTGCTCTTCGGAATCCTGCTTACACCTGAAAGGGAGTGGCTTCGATCACCGTATCTTGCGATTTCAGTTGGGGTCGCTGTGCTGCTGTTTCTTCCCAACCTGCTCTGGCTGGTTCATCACGGATTCCCGTTCCTTGAGTTCGAGAGCCATTCAAGGCAGAGCAACTCACGCATCCTTCGTGGACCTGTATCCTTCCTGGTCGATCAGGCACGCATCATGAATCCTGTACTGGCCCCGCTCTGGTTGCTTGGCTTGGCTTGGTTTTTCACGAAGGAAGGCAAGGCCCTCCGTGCGATCGGCATTGCTGTGCTGTTCGTCATTCTGCTGCTATCTGGTCTACAAGCGAAGAATTATTACGTTTCGCCGGTCTATCCGGTCCTCTTCGCGAGCGGAGCGGTCTTTCTGGAGCGATTGTCTGCACACCGCGTCTGGCTCCGAGCAGCCTACCCTGTTTGCATCCTCGTTTCCGGATGTGCGCTCGCGCCTCTCATCATGCCGATCTTGTCTCCTCCGCGATTTCTGGCCTACCACCACTTATGGCATGATTTCACTCCGGTGGTCTTTGAAAATGAGCCCGAGCAGCCCCTCCCGCAGTATTTCTCCGACGAGTTTGGCTGGGAAGCGATGACCCAAACGACAGCGCAGATCTTTCACCAGCTTCCGCCGCAGGAGCAGGCGCATACGGCGATCTTCGCAAACGACTATGGTCAGGCGGCAGCGATCGACTTCTTTGGTCCTCGCTACGGCCTGCCCGCCTCGATCAGTAAGTCAGAGACTTACTGGCTGTGGGGTCCGCGTCGGTACGACGGACAGAGCGTGATCGTCCTTGGCAGTGATGGGCAAGGGGATCGCGAACACTTCCGTTCCGTCGAACCCGCAGGCAAGGTGAACTCCGAATATTCGCGCGACGATGAGCGCTACACCATCTTCACGTGCAGAGGCTTGAACTCTTCACTCACGGCGCTGTGGCCACGCATAAAGGCTTGGTAGACCTACGCGGTGGTTGAGTCCTGAAAACGCGTCTCTGGTGACTGATCGGCTCACTTCATCGAAGTTCTCAGAAAGTCACATTAGCGGAAATTTCGATCCAGACAGCTGCCTAGTTGCCGAAAACGCCGTTTTCGGGGAACTTCGTTCCTCAAATGGATTCGAGAGTGCTCAATGAGCGCATTGGCCTGTTATCGCCAGTTGAAAGGTTAAAGATCGCGCTGCCTGCTCAGGCAGTCTCCGCTCGTGGCGAAGCCTGCTCTGTGCCAACGGAGGCACGGTCAACACCGTGTGCTAAATTGTATCCGTACAAGACATAAATAGTTCCGCGAGATCCGGGCCTGGTGGTTTCTGCTCTTCTTCTTGCCGCTTTGGGATGGAAGAGGTATGTCTTCCGTCTGGTTTTGTGGTGCAAGGCGCACGTTTCGTCTGCGTCGGCGTTGCTCTTTCTTTTGTTCGTTGTCGCAATACAGATCCAACCCTTGCGATGTTGCCTTTCTTGATCTGCCCAGGATCTCTCACTCGTCTCAAGGTGGATGGTTATGTTGGCTGTACGTCGGGCTCTGTCTTCTTCTGGTTCTCTGGCTAGTTCTGTTCTTTTGTTCGAGAGGGGGATGGCCAGCTTCTTTGGCTTGTCTCGTCCTCGCTTCCGCCCTGGCCGGATGTCCCGGGTAACCCTAAAAGATAATGTTGCTGCTGGTGTGGAGCACATGCATCCCGCCAGGATACGGCGGCGCCCTAATGCGCAATGGTTACATCGCGTCCTATGCGCAACAGCGGTGCTTCTGCTGGCGACGACCGCTTCTGCATCCATGCTGACGGTTACCAATTCGAGTGACAGTATATCGAGTCCGGCCACAGGATCGCTGCGCGCCGCTCTCACTTCAGCGATGCCCGGGGACACTATCAACATTGCGGTCACAGGGACGATTACGCTGGCGGGCCCGTTGCCAGCGATTGCCGAGGACTTGACGATCACAGGGCCAGGCGCGAGTTCGCTGACTATCTCAGGCAGTCCCCTGTCCGGAGTTTTTACCATCAGCTCAGGAACAGTTAGCATCTCGGGACTGACCATTGCCGATGCTAACAATCAAAGCGCCCCCGGGGGAGCGATCTCCAATGGCGGCGCCTTGACGGTGGCCAACGTCGTCTTCAATCAAAACGACGCGATTTCGGCCGGCGGAGCAATCTATAACACCGGCACACTCACCGTAAGCGGTAGCACCTTCTCTAACGATAGAACCATCGGCTCCTCCAGCGGCGGTGCCATCTGGAGTAGCGGCACGCTGACTGTCAGCAACAGCATCTTCTCCGGCAATATCTCGAGCCAAGCCGGCAGCATTGAAAATACGGGCACACTGAGGATCAGCAACAGCATCTTCTCGGGCAATTCCGGGTCGACCAACGGCGGAGCCATCCTCAATAGCAGCGGCGCGAACACGGCAACGGTAACCGACAGCTTCTTCCTCAATAATTCCGTTTCGACCGCGCCGCAGGGCTTGGCTGCGGACTTCACCGGTGGCGCGATTCAGAATAATGGCGGCACGCTCATCGTGAGTAACAGCACCTTCGTTGGCAATTCGGCTCCTGCAGGAGAAGGCGGCGCCATCGCCAACGGCGCCACTCTTACGCTGAGCAACAACACGTTCGTCGGCAATACGAGCACTGGCGGAGCGGGCGGCGCCATCGTCAACAGCGGCGGTACGCTCACGCTGAACAACAGCATCCTCTCGGGAAATGGGAGTGGCACCGGTGCCGGGGTCGATCAAACCGGGGGAACCGTTGATGCGAACTACAACGTCTTCTATCAAAATCTCGACACAGGTGGGGACGAGGGCGACTGTGTAAATTGCAGCAGCAATCTAGGCGCCATCAACGCCAATCCGCAACTCGCGCCGTTAGGGAACTACGGCGGGACGACGGAGACGATGTTGCCGTTGCCGGGCAGTCCAACGATTTGCGCAGGCAGCTACTCACTCGCGACGAGCGGCACCACGCAGCTCACTACAGACCAGCGCGGCTTTCCTCTGGCAGCGGCAAACTGCAGCAATAGCGGTGTGGACATTGGGGCGGTGCAGACGAACTATCTGATGGTCAACACAACCGCCGATAGCAGCGACGCCTCCTGCGGCGCTACCTGCTCGCTACGCGATGCCATTCAACAGGCCGACAGCGCGGGCATGCAAGACATCGCCTTCGCCTCCAGCGCTGTGGGGACCATCACCCTCGGCAGTACGTTGCCGGCGCTGTCCGGCGTGATCAACATCGCCGGTCCGGGCGCGGCGAATCTGACTGTCTCCGGTGGTGGATCCGCCACCGTGGGCAGCGTCTTAACGGTCGATTCAACGGCGCAAATCTTTCTCTCTAGCTTGACCGTCGCAAATGGGAACGCAAACAGCGGTGGCGGCATCTTGAACAAGGGCACGCTCACGGTAACGAACAGTGCCTTCACCGGCAACTCCACTCCCGGCACTCTTGGCGGCGCCATCGACAACAGCGGCACGCTGACGGTCGCCAATAGCACCTTCAGCGGCAACTCCTCCGGCAACTCCGGCGGCGCTGGCGGCGCCATCGACAATAGCGGCACGCTCGCGGTCGCCAATAGCACCTTCAGCGGCAACTCCTCCGGCAGCGACGGCGGCGTTGGCGGCGCGCTCTATGACACGGGAACCTTGACGGTGAGCAACAGCACCTTCGTGGGCAACTCCTCCGCCAACGGCGGCGCGGTTGCCGTCTTCGGCGGCACGGCCACGATCGCAAATAGTATCTTTGCGCACAATACCAGCGCCAGC
>FSXA01001124.1_pt1 | contig 11338 bp, 4 predicted proteins | sample 1638081 | NCBI WGS metagenome assembly FSXA01 (sample SAMEA3914788, study PRJEB12502) | metagenome | biome: forest; material: soil | place: Canada | collected 2011-07-03 | depth 0.1 m
CGACACACGCGGTGCAGGTCTAGGTATTTTGATTGAGTATGCGGGCCACAGCAGCATCGCGATGAATGCGCGCGCCACCACTGCGCCATGGGATTACGCTCAGTTCGGTCTACAGCGACCGCAGCAGTCTGCTGACGTAACAATGCCGATGGTGATCGCGCGTATCCCACCTGGCGAGAACGGTATGGAACGATGGACGATCAACGGCAAGAGCTATCGCTCGTCGGATCCGCCCGTGGTCTTGCGCAAAGGCGTGCGCCACCGGTTTGCATTCCACAACACCAGCTCCGACGCGCATCCACTGCATCTGCATCGCAGTTCGTTTGAGCTGACGCGCATTGACGGAAGGGTCACTAGCGGTCTGCTGAAGGATGTTGTGCTCATCGGTGCTCATCAGCGGATTGAAGTCGATCTGACACCCGAGCAGGAGGGCCTGATGCTCTTTCATTGTCACAACCAGTTCCACATGGATCGCGGCTTTCAGATGTTGTTCGACGTGAGGTAAGGGAACAGTCGGATTCTTACTAAAGTTGTATGGGAGAGATTCAGAATGGTCGTTGCTTTCCGTGTTGTTTGCGGCGTTGTCCGGCGCCGTGTGCGATCCGTTGCATCCGCAGCGGCGATGCTTGCCTTCGTCGTTGCGGCCAATGGTCAGACCATGACCACGCCGGACATCACAAAGACTCCTACACTTTTCGTCGTCCCCTACGCTCATCTCGACACGCAATGGAGATGGGAGTTTCCGCAGACCATCAGCCAGTTCCTGCTCCAGACGATGCGGGCGAATTTTGATTATATGGATCAGTATCCGCACTATGTCTTCAACTGGACCGGCGCGAACCGCTACCGCCTGATGAAGGAGTATTTTCCCCGCGACTATGCGCGAATCAAGGGATACGTCTCGAGCGGGCAGTGGTTCCCAGCAGGTTCTTCGGTGGAAGAAGGCGATGTGAACCTGCCCAGCGCCGAAGGAATTTTCCGTCAGGTGCTGTATGGCAATACGTATTTTCGTCATGAGTTCGGCAAGGCCAGTAACGAATTTATGTTGCCGGACAGTTTCGGATTTCCTGCCTCGCTGCCCACGATTCTTGCTCATGCCGGACTCAAGGGATTCTCGACGCAGAAGCTTGGTGGGCGTTGGCCTGCAGGTCCGGAAGCGGGTGGGCATGATTCGCCCGAACAGACACCGGATGGCGTACCTTTCAACGTCGGTGTGTGGGTGGGACCGGACGGCAAGAGCGTGATTGCGGCGTTGCATCCTGGCGCGTATGGCAGCAATGTTTACACCGACCTGAGCGAAGCACCCGAAACGTCCATGCAGCAGACGCTTTTGAGTAGCGCGCAAGCGCCGCCGCTCACCACGGAACAGGCCGGAGCGCTTCACATTCTTGCTGCCTCCGATACGGACTGGGTGAAGCGCATCGATCTTGATGGCAAAGTGTCGGGCGTATTCGCCGATTACCACTACGTGGGCACGGGAGATATCGGCGGCGCGCCACAGGAGTCTACGATCAAACTGCTCGAAGCCATCGCGACGAAGAGCGACACCGTGTTGCCGTCCCTGCCAAAGCTGAACGGGGCGCCGTCATTCCCCGCGCATTCGGTGAGGGTGCGCGTGGGAGAAGGGCCAGTGCATGTGATTGAGTCTTCCGCCGATCAAATGTTCAAAGCCATCACGCCGGAGACAGCCGCGCATATGCCTCGCTACGAAGGGGACCTGGAGCTGACCGACCACTCCGCCGGCTCGCTCACGTCGCAGGCTTATCACAAACGCTGGATCATCAAAGACGAGAACCTTGCGGACGCCGCTGAGAAGGCTTCGATCGCCGCGCAATGGTTTGGCGCCCGCGCCTATCCGCAGCAGCGCCTGAATGACGCATGGATGCTTGCGCTCGCCGGACACTTTCACGACACGGGTGCGGGAACATCGACGCCGCGCGCCTATCAGTATGCCTGGAATGACGACGTGATCGCGGCCAATCAGTTTGCCACTGTGCTCACCAGTGCAAGTGCCGCTGTTTCATCCGGTCTCGATACGCGCACGCAAGGTTTGCCTGTGGTGGTTTACAACCCGCTCAATATTGCACGCCAGGATCTGGTCGAGGCTGCAATTGCTTTTCCGGGCCCCGCCCCTAAAGCGGTACACGTCTATGGCCCCGACGGGCAGGAGACGTCGGCGCAGTGGGAAGACGGCAAGGTGGTCTTCCTCGCGTCTATGCCATCTGTCGGTTACGCTGTGTTCGACGTGCGCCCAGCCGCACAACCGATAACGAACAACGCGTTGCGCGCATCCAATCGTTCGCTCGAAAACCAGCGTTATAGAGTGCTGCTTGACGAGGACGGCGATGTGTCGAGTCTCTATGACAAGAAGCTCGGCAGGGAACTGCTCTCCGCGCCACTCAGGCTGGCGATCTCCACCGATGTTCCTCGCAATTATCCGGCGTGGAACATGGACTTCGCGCAGGAGCAGGCAGCTCCGCGCACTTTCGTCAGTGGACCCGCGGAGATTCGCATCAGCGAGAATGGCCCGGCGCGCGTCTCGCTTGAAGTAACGCGGCAAACCGAAGGTTCCCGATTTGTGCAGACGGTCAGTCTTGCTGCCGGCGATGCCGGCAACCGAGTCGATCTCCGTTATGCAATTGACTGGAAGACCGCGGGCTCCAACCTCAAGGCTGCTTTTTCGCTGAGTGCTTCGAATCCAAGAGCAACCTATAGCTGGGACATCGGTACTGTCGAGCGGACCAATTCGCAGCCACGGCAGTATGAGGTGGGTTCGCATCGGTGGATTGATCTAACCGATAAGAGTGGAGCTTTCGGTGTGACGTTGCTGACTGACGTCAAGAACGGCTCTGACAAACCCAGCGATCAAACGGTTCGCGTGACGTTGCTCCGTTCTCCCGGAACGAAGCCCACGGCCGACGGCCATCCAGGCAACTACAGCGACCAAACGACTCAGGACTGGGGACATCACGACATCGTACTCGGCCTCGCGGGGCATTCCGGCGACTGGCGCCAGGAGCAGACGGTGTGGCAGGCATATCGCGTCAACGATCCGCTGATTTCGTTTACGACGGAAAAGCATCCGGGGATGCTCGGTAAGAGCTTCTCGCTTATGCGTGTCAGCAATCCCGCTATCCGCGTGCTTGCCTTCAAGAAGGCAGAGGACAGCGATGAGCTTGTTCTCCGCATGGTGGAACTGAACGGCAAACCGACGCCGAACGTGCGTGTGTCCTTTGCTGCGCCGATTGCGTCGGCGCGTGAAGTCAACGCGCAGGAGGAACCGATTGGGCCAGCCGAAGTGAGCCACGGCGACCTGGTTGCATCCTTCACGTCCTATCAGCCGCGTACCTTTGCTCTGCGCCTTGCACCGCCGCAAGCACGCGTTGCTCGACCGCATGTACAGGCCGTCGGACTGCGCTACGATCATGCCGTCGCCAGCAACGATGATACGAAGATCGAGGATGGTGGCATCGACGGCAAAGGGAACGCGATGCCTGCCGAGATGCTTCCGGCTGAGATCGATTACGGTCCGGTCGGATTCAAGCTTGCCGCAGCCAAGACCGGCGGGCCGAACGCTATCACGGCCAGGGGTCAAACGCTTGCACTGCCTGCCGGGCGATTCAATCGCATCTATCTGCTGGCCGCAGCATCCTCTGTGGATGATCAGAAGGCGCTCTTTCGTGTTGGGAATCGTTCCGCCGAACTGAACATTCAATCGTGGACCGGGTGGATAGGCCAGTGGGATACGCGACTCTGGACAAATACTCCAGAGCGTGACTGGGCCGTCTCCGCCAATCATGCCGTATGGCCTCTACTCAAGTCGCCGAGCGAGTTCAGGCCGCCCGCATGGCGCTATCCCGATGACTATGCCGGATTGAAGCCCGGTTACATCAAGCAGGCTCCACTGGGTTGGTACGCATCACACCACCACACAGCGGAGGGGCTCAACGAGCCGTACCAGTATTCCTATCTCTTCGTGTACTCGCTGGCCGTGCCCGCGGGCGCTCGTACGCTTACGCTGCCGAACAATGACAAAATCCAGATTCTGTCGGTCTCAGTTGTCGACGACGATCCGCCCTTGATCCCGGCAACGCCGCTGTTCGACACGCTGAGCCGCCTGGAACCCTAGGGAATCGTTCTTCAGAAAGCAAATCAGGCCACCCACCCGTGGGGGATCACAAAGCTCTGTCAATTTATTGGGTCGCCGCATGGAGTTTCGCGGGCATATGAATTTCCCTGGAACTTCGTTGTCGCGGGGTAGCAATCCGGGTTAGCGTTTTCACACTGACAATACCTGAGTAGCGCGGGCCCTGAATCGTCCCTCTCCCGGGATGGTCCCAAAGATCAAGAAAGCCGCGTAGTGCCAACCCGGAGGGCGGGAACCAGCCACTCTCTTTCCGCTCCCGCGCGCTCGCTAATCGCCCAAGCCTGCTGCCAGTCGCGCAGTGCGCATGCTATGGTGTGTCCCAACTTTGAAACCCTCTTCAAAGGAGGATTCACACCGCATGGCGACAGCAAACGTCGCGCTCTCCTATGAGCAGCCCGTCTCACAACCCCCCATCGTCAACGACCTCTCGATCCAGATCGCCACTGTAAATGGCTCCGGATCGCAGTCCGCCAACGCTGTCCTTCTGCGCTCGCTCTTCCGCATGGGAATCCCGGTGAGCGGCAAGAACCTCTTTCCCTCCAACATCGCCGGGCTCCCCACCTGGTACACCATCCGTGCCAACAAGGATGGCTACGTCGCGCGCAAGAAGGAAATTGACGTCCTCATTGCGATGAACGCCGAGACCGCGAAGGAAGATGTTCTCACGCTCCGCCCGGGCTCAGCCGCCATCGTCGACGAGCTCGCGAACCTCACCGAGCTCCGCAGCGACATCAGCTTCTACCCAGTCCCGTTCGACAAGCTCACCGCGGAAGTTTGCCCTGAAGCCAAGCTCCGCAAGCTCGTCCGGAACATGATCTACGTCGGAGTCGCAGCGCATCTGCTCTCTATCGACATGGCTGCGGTCGAGCCCGCGCTCCGCAAGCAGTTCGCCAAGAAGATCAAAGCTGCCGATCTCAACTGGGCTGCCGTGCAGGCCGGTTACGGCTTCGCCCAGAAGAACCTCGCCAAGCGCGATCCCTTCACCGTCGCGCCGATGAACGCCACCGCCGGCAAGATCATGCTCGACGGCAACTCCGCCGCGGCTCTCGGCTGCATCTTCGCGGGCTGTACGGTCGCGATGTGGTATCCCATCACGCCCAGCACCTCGCTCGTCGAAGCGTTCATCGACTACGCCAAGCGCTATCGCATCGAGCCTGACGGCAAAGCCACCTTCGCGATCGTCCAGGCCGAAGACGAGCTCGCCGCCATCGGCGCCGTGCTCGGCGCAGGCTGGGCCGGAGCCCGCGCCATGACCGCCACTTCAGGTCCAGGCATCTCGCTCATGGCCGAATTCTCCGGTCTCGGCTACTACGCCGAACTCCCCGGAGTGATCTTCGATGTCCAGCGCGGCGGCCCATCCACCGGTATGCCCACGCGCACCCAGCAGGCCGATATCCTCGCCGCAGCCTTCCTCTCTCACGGCGACACAAAGCACATCCTCCTGCTGCCCGGCTCTGTCAAGGAGTGCTACGAGCTCGCCATCGCCGCCTTCGATCTCGCCGAGCATCTGCAGACACCAGTCTTCGTCATGTCCGATCTCGACCTCGGCATGAACAACTGGATGTCCGAACCCTTCGAGTACCCGGACAAGCCTATCGACCGTGGCAAGGTCCTCACCGCCGAAGAGCTCGTCGCACTCGGCAGCTTCGCCCGCTACAAGGACAGTGACGGCTCCGGCGTAGGCCAGCGCACGCTCCCCGGCACCAACCACCCACTCGCGGCCTACTTCACGCGCGGCACCAGCCACAATGAAAAGGCCACGTACTCCGAGCGTCCTGACGATTACGTCGCCAACGTGGAGCGTCTCAATCGCAAGTTCGAGACTGCGCGCACGCTCGTGCCGCGTCCTGAAGTGGTGCAGGCAGGGAAGTCTAAGGTCGGCCTCATCGCCTTCGGCTCATCGGACTTCGCCGTCCGCGAAAGCCGCGATCAGTTGCGCAACGAATACGGCATCGAGACTGACTATCTCCGTCTCCGCGCTTTCCCGTTCACGCGCGAAACGCACGACTTCGTCGCCTCGCACGAAACCATCTACGTCATCGAGCAGAACCGCGACGCGCAGATGCTCTCGCTGCTGAAGCTCGACCTGGACGCACCGCAAGTCGTCAAGCTGCGTAGCATCCGGCACTTCAGCGGCCTGCCCCTCGATGCCCGCTCCATCACGGACGACCTGATCACGCAGGAAGGAAAATAAATGGCCACCACAGCAACTCCACCGCCAGCCCCGAAGACGAACCGCATCGGCCTCCAGGTTCTCGACTATCGCGGCGGCAAGACCACCCTCTGCGCCGGCTGCGGACACAACGCCATCTCCGAGCGCATCATCGATGCCTTCTACGAAATGGGTGTGCAGCCCGAGCGCGTGATGAAACTCTCGGGCATCGGCTGCTCCTCAAAGAGCCCCGCGTACTTCATGTCGCGCTCGCACTCCTTCAATACCGTGCACGGCCGCATGCCATCGGTCGCGACAGGCGCCCTGCTCGCCAACCAGACGATGAAGGCCATCGGCGTCTCCGGCGATGGTGACACCGCTTCCATCGGCATCGGCCAGTTCGTCCACATGATCCGCCGCAATGTGCCGATCATTTACATCATCGAAGACAACGGCGTCTACGGCCTCACCAAGGGCCAGTTCTCCGCGACCGCCGACCTCGGCTCGAAGCTCAAGACCGGCGTCGTTAACGACCTCCCGGCCATCGACACCTGCTCGCTCGCCATCCAGCTCGGTGCGACCTTCGTCGGCCGCAGCTTCTCTGGTGACAAGAAGCAGCTTCTCGCGATGCTGAAAGCCGCCATCGCGCACAACGGCACCGTGGTGATCGACATCATCAGCCCATGCGTCACCTTTAACGACCACGATGGCTCCACGCGTAGCTACAAGTACACTCAGGAGCACAACGAAGTTATCTCCGAAGTCAGCTTCGTCCCAAGCTTCACCGAAATCGATGTTGAGTATGACCCCGGCTCAACTATCAACATCACCATGCATGATGGCTCCAGCCTCCGCCTGCGCAAGATACACGAAGACTATGCGCCTACCGACCCAATCGCAGCGGTGTCGGCTCTGATGTCATCCCACGCCAAAGGCGAAGTGCTCACCGGAGTCTTCTACGTGGACACGCAGAAGCCCACGTTCACCGAGCTGCTCAACCTCGTCGAAGAACCGCTCGGCACGCTCCCCGAATCGCGTGTCCGCCCGCCGAAGTCGGTACTCGATGAGGTCATGCAGCGACTCATGTAGCCTTTTGGACCTCTTGCGACGCTCATCGGGTTCATCTTGCCGCACTTACTGATACCGAACAGCCTGGCTTTGCCTCCGGTCGGGTGCTGGCGTGGCGCGACCCAGAGCCGTACGACATCCAATCCTGCCAGGACTTCAGCAATATCCCGATCAGTGCTCCCGGCGAGTCGTGGATCTCTATGCTTCGGCGCAGGGCCGGGACCTCGGCGCTGTTGGGCGCCATGTCGCGACCGTTCGGCGAGACTCACGCGGAGGTCGTGGTGATGGGAATGACACTTCGCTGACAACGCAGTGACAATCCGCATGGGAGTCCTTCGCTATGCTTCACAAGTGTGACGGTACGACAGGCTGACGGACGAGCCGCTGTTGCGCCGACAGTTACCCGGAGAGCGAGGTATATCTCATTGCCACTAATCGCCACTCGATCGGCGTCACCCGAAGCTGAGATCCACGGGATCTCGGGCGGGCCGGATACGCGGCGGCCGCTTAGTCCTACAGAGGGAACACGAAACAAAGCACGAGTGGCGGCGCGGGAAACTGCTGCAACGGGTTATCGGCTGAACAGAGAGCAGTTGCTCTTTGAGGCTGTATTGCTCAGCTTTTGCGATCCACTGCCTCATCAATTTCGGCGACTCCTAGGCCTTTCCAACCGGAAGTGGCAAAGGTTGTTGTATTGGTTGGATACCAGCGGCCTGGCGCTATATTTTCTCGATCATCTTCGCGCGTTGCGGCAGGATGAAGTCTTGCCACCGGCGGTCAGAGAGCGTCTGCAGCAGAACCTGATCGACAATACGAAGCGAACGAGCATCATGATTCAGGAGTCCGTTGCCATACAGCGCGAGTTCCAGGAGGTGGGGATCTCCTACGCGACGCTCAAGGGATTCTCCCTTTGCCCAATATCCGTACCGCGGGAGGAACTGCGACATCAGTTCGATCTGGACTTTCTGGTTGCGGAGAAGAGCATAGCTGACGCACGCGTGATTCTGGAACGAAGGGGTTACCGTCTCTATGCAATCAGTGGCAAGAGCTGGGAGTTCAAGATTGACGAGAAATTCAGCACGTCGATGAAAGACCTGTACCAGAGCGGGATGGGCCGCGCGGTGGAACTGCACGTCGAGGCTGAGACGCCAGGCCATGCGACCCGTTTGGACCGCGCCTCTTCGCGGGAGTTTTATGGCATAGACATGCCGGTGCTTTCGCCTGTCGATCTCTTGCTCGGACAGGGAATGCACGCCTTCAAGGATGTATGCAGCGCGTTCTCGCGCACGGCGCACCTGCTGGAATTTCGCCGTCATGTGCTGGCCCGTTTTGACGATCATGCATTTTGGCGCGACCTTCAGAAGGCCGCGCAAGGGGACCGCAGAATCTGCCTGGGACTTGGCGTGGTGACGTACCTGATTACGCATGTGATGGGGGAGTTCGCCCCGGTTGGATTGACGGAGTGGACGGTGGATTCTCTTCCGCCTACGGCCCGGTTGTGGGTCGATCTCTATGGCCGTTGGGTAGCTTTCGGCAAAGCTCCCGGCAGCAAGCTTTACGTTCTGCTGCAGCAGGAGCTTGAAACCGCAGGAGTGCCGGCGCGACGTTCCCTGAAGAAGTCGCTGCTGCCTTCACGCCTGCCGCCCATGGTGATCCGGGGGCTTCCGAACGAGAAGCTGTCAACGCGACTCAGCCGCTATCGCGTGCAGGTGCGCGTTATCTTCTCGCGCCTGCGGTTCCATGTTGTCGAAGGACTTCGTTACGCGAAGGAAAGACGCAAGTGGCGCCACTATGTCAGCCAGCTTACGCAGGGATAAAAGCGACCCACCATGGCGCATGACAAATCCTTGCGAGGAGCAGAGTCTCGGTCTGGCGCGGGCGATACTTCGTGCGCCAATGTTGCTGTTGCTGCATAACGCGACCTCGGCCTAAGATGAATTGAACTTAGTTCAGGTGCTGGAAAACCTGGACGCTTTGGGCATGGCTATCTTGTTCGCCGCCCATCGCACGAATGTACGGTTGCGTACGACGGGCTGGGTCCTGCGCCTTGAGAGCGGTCCGCTGATGGAAGATTCAGCTCCGCAGTCCGACCCAGGAGGAATGGCCGGTGACGGAGCCTTCTCTCTCTGCTGCGATCGGCAATAACGAGACAAAAAAGTGACAAGTCTCAAACAAGTTGAGAGCCGAGTTTCCTGATACTGAATCCAACGCAACAACATGTTTCCTTAAGACGTTGAAAGGTTAATGGAATGAACTCCGCTTTAATGCGAATGCAACACGTTTTGGCTGCAATATTGACTCTCCTGTGGGTCGGCAGCGCTTTCGGTCAGATTGCCGGCACTGGTGCCATCTCCGGGGTCGTTCTTGATCCCGCCAAGCGGCTTGTACTGAATGCTGAAGTGACGATTGTCAGCAACGAGACCGACGCGAGACGTTCGGTCAGAACCAATAGCGAGGGAGAGTTCCATATAACGTTGCTCTCTCCGGGCCGGTACACGGTCACGGTGAATGCGCCGGGGTTCGCAGTGAATCGTTCCCAGCCGATCGAAGTAACCGTAAGCCGGACGAGCACTCTTGAGGTGCAATTGGCCATTGCCCAGGCGACCATCGGCGTGGAGGTTAGTGGACAAGCCTCGGTCGCGGACCTCGAGGGGTCGACGCTGGGCGGTCTGGTGGACAATACGGCAATTGAGGAATTGCCGCTCTCGAACCGCAACTTTACTCAGATACTGAGCCTCGCTCCCGGAGTTGTGACCGACTTGCCGACGCCCTCCAGCCTGGGCCGCGGCACAATCAATGTGGCAGCCGATGGAGCAACGCCGACCCAGAACAATATCCAGTTTAACGGCATCGATGCGAACAACATATCTGAGAATTCGGCATCGAATGCGGAGAGCGCGATCGTGGGCGTTGCCGTTCCCGCGCCGGACACAATCCAGGAGTTCCGGGTTCAGACAGCAAACTTCGACGCGGCGTATGGACGAAGCGCGGGAGGCAACGTTGACCTCGTGAGCAAGGCGGGAACGAACAACTTTCATGGAAGCGCCTGGGAGTTCGTGCGCAACAACATTTTCAACGCGAACGATTTCTTCTCAAAGCTTCACGGTCAGCCGCGAGCCGATCTGAAGCATAACCAGTTCGGCGCGTCCTTCGGTGGTCCTATCAGGAAAGACAAGGATTTCTTCTTTGTCGCGTATCAGGGACTCACGGAAGTCAATGGACTGGGCGATGAGACGCAGGCAACGCTGCCTCTGCTGACCCAGAACCGGTCGGCCGCCGCCCTGGGCGCGCAGTTCTGCCCCGCAGGGAACCTGGATTCTGCTGGACTGCCAGCGACTGGGTATTTGACAGTGGCGCTCGGAACACAGGTGGCTTGTGATGGATCGAATATCAATCCAGTGGCCCTGGCAATTTTGAATGCAAAGCTGCCCAATGGCCAGTTCATCGTGCCCAGTCCTCAGGTCGCGGTGCCGAATAGTGGTTCGGACCCTACGGATCAATTCCCAGTAGGGCAGTCTACCTTCACGATTCCGGCTCGTTATCGCGAAGATCAATTCACGGTCGATCTCGATGAGGCTCTAGGCAGCAAGGACATTCTTTCGGAGAGGTTTTTCTACTCGCGCGCTCCGGAGACTACAGCGTTTTCCCCGAACGGCGCAGCGAACCTTCCAGGCTGGGGAACCACCGCGCTGGACCGGAATACGATGTTCGTGCTGGCAGATACACACAGCTTCAATTCGAACGTGGTAAACGTGGCGCGGTTTGGCTATATGCGGTTCGACGGTTTCTCGCAGGTGCAGAACCCGCTCTCGGCTCAAGCGATTGGGATAGCAACACCTAGCGGAGCGACTGGTCCAGGACTAAGCGCTCCTGGCATATCGGTTGGCGGGTTCACTATTGGCGATGCAGGAACTCCGTCGCAGTGGCAGGTCACGAACACTTTCGTCTGGCAGGACAACGTCGCCCTGACC
>FSXA01000751.1_pt1 | contig 11293 bp, 5 predicted proteins | sample 1638081 | NCBI WGS metagenome assembly FSXA01 (sample SAMEA3914788, study PRJEB12502) | metagenome | biome: forest; material: soil | place: Canada | collected 2011-07-03 | depth 0.1 m
CCTTATACCAGGTGTCAGCCCACTCCGTATTGCAGTTGCAATTGGTTCCGAATACGAGCGCGCCCGGAAGACCGCCGGCTGCTGCATCCGGTGCGGTGAGACTCAGTTCCGAAGTACGATTGAGAGCCTCTTTACGGGGAACATCCACATCGTACCGGATACCGAGGTTGAGGGTGAGATTCCTGCCGATCTTCAAGTCATCTTCAAAGAAGCCAGCTATATAACGAGAGTTCCAGCGTGGATGATCATTGTAGACTGTCTGACCACCATTACCCACTTCGCCCATCAGGTAGCTGGCGAAGGGATTACCTGCATAGCAGCAGGTGTTGCTGACGGCCGTAGACTGGTCGCGATAAAAGTTCAGGTCGTCTACGTTGTAGTCAATGACCGAGTATTGCTGGTGACGCCAGTCGACGCCGATCTTGATGCTATTGCGGCCCTTCTCCCAGCTCACGATATCGTTGGCGCGAATACCGTTGTCGATGTTGTCGCCATTCTGCTGCTGACCCCACGTGGACGGTTGATCCGGGCTTGGAAAAATGATCACTGGATAGAAGGTGGAATGATCGTTCACCAGGCCAGCACTGGTTGCAGTCTCTGTGGAGTTAAGTGTTGCGCCAAGGTTCACGCTGTTGGTCCGGTTATAGCCGAGGTTCAGATGATTCAACAGGGTAGGAGTAAAACTGTAGTCCCAGCCAGCACGAGAATAGTGCGTTGTGAACGTCTGAATATAGCCGTTGTTATTGAAGGGCTCCGGCAGATCTGGAGGCCCGGTCAATTTGTAGTTCTGGCGAGTGTCGTAGGTCGCAAAGATCTTGCTCTTCTCCGAGAGGGTTTGATCGATCCGGATGGTGTACGTGGTGTTCGTATCCGGCGCGACACCGGTCTGAGCGTAGTTGCCTGTGTATCCATACACGTCGGTGGACTGTGGCGTCTGGTTTGGATCGGGCAGGCCTTTGAGCAGCGTCTGCGCCGTGGAGCTGAAGTAGGAGCTCGGAACTGTGTCGTTCAGCAACGGCTGACGGCAGAAGACCCCGGGAGTCAACTGAACGCTGGTCGTGGGATCGAAGATCTGGTTGTACAGGACCGGCTGACTGGTGCAGGGATTGACCAGCACGGGATAGGAGATTCCGGGTACGGTCGTTCCACCTGGGGCAGGTCCGCCGAGGATGTCGTTGAAGTTACCGCCGCGCTCGGCGGCTGTGGGAAGGGTCGAGACGATCACGCTTCCCAGATGCAGCTGGTACTTCTCCCAGGCGAAGAGGAAGAAGGTGCGGTCTTTGCCGTTGAACACATGCGGAATTCGTACCGGCCCGTCGAGCACCCCACCGAAGTCGTATTTGCTGTCCTGCGGCTTGCTGTAATTGCAATTGGTCTCAGATACGCCCACGCAATCTTCCGCCTTGTACCCGTCGTTGAACCAGCTATTGGCGTCGAATACCCGGTTCTTCACAATCGCATAGCCGGTGCCGTGATACACGTTGGTGCCGGACTTCACCGAGAAGCTCTCAATGCCTGCGGTGGTGCGACCAAACTCCGCGGAGGGGACAGAGGTGGTGACCTTGAACTCCTGCAGAGCTTCAATGGAGGGCGAGGTCTCATCGAAGGACGAGCCGTTTTCACTACGCTGGATGCTGGCACCATCGAGCAGCACCTCAGCACCGTAGGCCTGTCCACCGCTCAGGCGGGAGAAGAACACGCCGTTACCGGTATTACCAGCGGTACCACCTGTGCTATTTATAGAGAGCCCCGTTCCGGGACCTGTAGTGCCAGGCAACAGAAAGACGAACACTTCCGGGGAGCGCAGTCCGCCCACACCAGATGCCAACGATAGCGGCAGATCTTCCACCTGCTTATTGGACACCGTCCCGCCAACGTCGGAGCTTTCCGTCTCCAGACGCAAGCCACTCGCGTCCACCGTGACATTCTCAGTTTGCGAACCAACCTTAAGTTTCACGTTAAGCGCCGAGGTGCTGTTGACGGTCACCGTAACGCCGGTCGCGACCGAGGTCTCGAAGCCTGAAGCGGTGGTAGTAACTGTGTAGTTTCCTACTGGAAGTTCGGTAAATCTATAGTCGCCGGCGGACGTGGACACCGTAGTGCTCTTGGTCCCAGTAGCCTCCTCGACGACCAGCACCTTCGCGCCCGGAATGACCGCGCCGGTCGGGTCGGTGACGTTGCCCGCGATGGCACCATGGCTGGACTGGGCAAGGACGGCAGAGGTGCTGAAGGCAACCGCCAGGATCAGACTGCAGATTCTTCCAAAATTCTTCATCAAGCGCTCCTGAAAGTGGTACGAAATCACAAATAGAAGTCCTTCTGCGACCTGAACCGTGTGCCAACTCCCCGCCTGCTTCAGGTCGGACAGCCGGTACCGATCCGTCTTGAGTTCCAAACTTCTAAAGATTCCAAGGAAACCTGAGGAAGCGTTTTCCCAGTTACACACAAAAGGCACCCTTGAAATCGTCACGAACGATATCCCACCGGTTAGAACGATGTCAAGAAGAAATCAATCGAATGGTTGAGCCCGGTACCAACCCTGTTTCCCCGGTAACGTTACGTAGACTGTTGATTGTGTGGCCGAAAGGCACACATTCAATTGGTGTCGGGGGTGGAGTGATACCCACTCAACGCGGTCGAACGGGCGAATTCGGCCTTGGCTTTCTCATCCTCACCCTCCGCCCGGTAAACCCTTCCTAGAAGGAAGTGCAACGCTGGATTCTGCGGGCTGAGGGCAATGGCCTGCTCAAATTGCTCCTGGGCCTTCCCCAGCTGGTTGAGCTGCAGATAAAGATGACCGAGCTGCTCCCGGATATTGGGATCGCGCGGGGCAATACCGGAGGCTTCCGTCAGCAAATGCTCCGCCTCAGGCAGCTTGCCTTGATGCAATAACATAATGCCGAGATTCAGCATCGGCTGCTCGCTCGGATGAGGATCGCCCTGCTGCCACTTGATCGCATTGCGATAAGCGGCCATTGCGTCCTCGACGCGGTTCAGCCCTTCGTAGGACAGTCCCAGGTTATTCTCGGCTTTCACGCTTTGCGGAGCGAACACCAGCGCGCGCTCAAAGCAGTTTGCCGCGTCCTGAAAGCGCTGCTGTGTGTAATGAATACGACCGAGGCCATACCATCCTTCCGGATCCTTTGGATTCATCTGCACCGCGAGCGACATCCAGTGGTCAGCATCGGGGAGATCGTTGAGCAGGGTATAGTCTTTTGCAACGTTCTGCAGGTCCATTGAACTCGGGCGCTGGATGGCTGCTGACCGCGTGTACTCGGTCAAAGAGTCCTTCGGATCATCCATGCGCAACATGCAATACGCCAACATCGAGTGGGCGGTAGCGGAGTTTTGGTCGTTCTGAAGGTAGACCCGCAATTCCGACGCTGCTTGCTCGAACTGACCTGCATTCATGAGCTTCTGCGCTGCCTGCAGACTGCTTCCCGCTGCCTCGGTTTGAGGAGCCGGAGCGTCAGGCACCTGCGGGAAGACTAGCCTCGAATAGCTCAGTGCAAGGCCAAAAGCGATCCCCCATCGAACAAATCCATACCGACGCTTCGGGGGAGCGGACATGGTGGAATGGGTCAATTGCGGAGTCCCTCTCATCGTCGCAAACGGTGCGCAGCCGTCACAAGCGGCGAACGGAAAAGCCCGATCACCGAACCAACACGCAGCAGCCAAACTGGATTATAGAGTCGTTTCCGCAGGACCGTAGAATCTGGTAGAAATTGTTTACTTAAGCGATTATCGTTAGCTCGCACAGCAGAAACGTATGAGATTTGCGTTGACCTTTTCCTCTCTTTGGGGCCGGCTGGTTCCTATCAAGAACGCTGTCCCCGGCGTGCTCTTGTTTTGCTTTGGATTCGCCATCAACCTGCTACTCGCCACCTCTGCTAAAGATTGTCTGGCGCAATCGACGTCGCCAGGTACCCAGGCATCGGGTATGAGCGGAGCCAATACCGGAGCACCTCACGCCGCCGTTCTGGACGCGGAACGTCGTCCCATTACCGCCGGCGGATTTACCAAGACCGGTCCAATCCTGTTTCAGGACATCGCGCGCCAGGCGGGCCTCACCACCTGGAAGCACGTAATGGGGACGCCCGAGAAGCACTTCATCATCGAAACGAATGGGTCGGGTGTCGGCCTGCTCGACTACGACAACGATGGCTGGCTCGATATCTATCTCGTCAACGGATCCACCTATGATGCAATGTCGGGCAAGACGACCCCGCCTAAGGCTGCTCTCTTCCACAACAATCACGACGGAACCTTTACCAATGTGGCAGAGCACGCCGGAGTCACGAACGAGCGTTGGGGAACCGGCGTTGCCATCGCCGACTTCGACAATGACGGATGGCCGGACATCTACGTTTCGAACTTTGGAAAGAACCGGCTGTACCGCAATAACCACGATGGGACGTTCACCGATGTCGCAGAGAAGGCCGGAGTAGCACTGGGGAATTGGTCGACCGGCGCGACTTGGGGCGACTACGACGGAGATGGGCGTTTGGATCTCTTTGTGCCCGGCTACGTGCACTACGATCTGGAAAATTCCCCCGCTTCCGGATCGAAGGCTGTTGCGTATAACTTTTGCCAATTCCGCGGCATTAGCGTAATGTGTGGCCCTCGTGGTCTGAAGGGCGAGCCCGATCACCTCTTTCATAACAATGGCGACGGAACGTTCACCGATGTCAGCGAAAAAGCAGGTGTCTCCGATAAGAACGGCTACTACGGCATGTCATCGGTATTCATCGATGTCAACAATGACGGCAAAGTGGATCTGCTGGTGACGGACGACTCGACTCCGAACTACCTGTACATCAATAAAAGAGACGGAACGTTCGAAGATGATAGCTACGCGTCGGGCTACGCGCTGAACGAAAATGGTCGCGAGACAGCTTCCATGGGGCTTGGCACCGGCGACTACCGCAACAATGGCCTCATCGACATCTACAACACGGTCTTCTCCGACGATTACAACCCGCTCTATCGCAATGACGGCGACGCGAATTTTACTGACGTCAGCTATCAAATCGACATTGCCGAGCCGACGATTCCCTTCCTCGGCTGGGGCACGGCCTTCTTCGACTACGACAATGACGCCTGGAAAGACATCATCGTGGCCAATGGACATGTCTATCCCGCCGTCGACCAAATGCCGTGGGGGACGAGTTGGGCGCAACGGCCGCTGCTGTTTCATAACGTCGGAGGAACAAAGTTTGACGTGATGCCGGCAGTGGAAGGCACCGCTCTTGCGACCACGTATGTGGGCCGCGGATTAGCCGTCGGGGATCTCTTCAACGATGGCAAACTCGACGTAGTCATCAATGTGCTTGATGGCTTTCCCGCGCTGCTTCGGAACGTATCGCCGGACAAGAATCATTGGATTGAATTCAAGCTGATCGGCGGTCCGAAGAGTCCCCGTGACGCCGTTGGTGCAACCGTATATCTCACCGCAAACAAAATCCGACAGCGTGGCGATGTCGTCTCGGGCGGCAGCTACGAGTCCACCAACGATCCCCGGGTACACTTCGGTCTTGGCAGCAACACCGTCGTCGATTTAGTGGAAGTTCATTGGCCGAGCGGCGCAAGAGAGCGCTTCGCTGTTCCTCAAGTGGACCGAATCGTCACCCTCATCGAGGGAAAGGGCCAGACCTATTAGAGATGGAGTGCTCTTGCTCAAGAAGTTTATGAAAACGACCTCGACGCTGCGACGCTTGGCTCCCTGCCTGTGGCTGCTGAGCGTTGCATTGCCTGCGCGGGTGACCGCACAGACCGCACCCGCTGCCCCTGTGGTGGTGCCGGGTAACTTCGTCGACATCACGCAGCAAAGCCACGTGAACTTTATCGCCCAGGCCTCGCATACCGCAAAGAAATATCTTATCGAGACGATGGGATCCGGCGTCGCACTCTTCGACTACGACAACGATGGCCGACTCGACATCTTCTTCGTAAATGGTGCGCCGCTGAGCGATCCCACGCCCAAGGGCGCGATCCCGCAGAAGACGGGGCCAAAGTATTGGAACCGTCTCTTCCATCAAAAGCCCGATGGAACCTTTGAAGATGTGACGGCGAAAGCCGGTCTACAGGGCACTGGATATGACATGGGAGTCGCTGTCGGCGACTACGACAACGATGGTCACGACGATCTTTATGTGACCGGCTACGGCGGCAATCATCTGTATCACAACAACGGAAACGGAACCTTTACCGACGTTACGCAGAGCTCCGGCACCGGCGGCAGCGGTTGGTCTACCTCGGCTACATGGGTGGATCTCGATAATGATGGGCTCCTCGATCTCGTGGTGCTGCGGTATATGAAATGGGACTTCGACGATATCTGGTGCGGAGAGCATACCGAAGGCCACCGCGCCTACTGCCATCCAGACACGTTTGAGCCCATCACGTCGCTGGTCTATCACAATGATGGCAACGGCCGCTTCACGGAGGTCTCGGCGAAGATCGGCATCGATAAGCCCGGCAAGGGTCTGGGCGTATCCATCGGCGACTTCGACGGAGACGGCAAGGTCGATGTTGTGGTTGCGAACGATTCGATGCTCGAATATCTCTATCGCGGCAAGGGCAATGGCACCTTCGAGGAAGTTGGCATGCCCGCTCAAGTTGCGGTAGATGGAGATGGCCGCACCTATGCCGGCATGGGGATCGATCTCCAGGACTACGACAACGATGGCCTTCCTGATCTGATTATTACGAATCTTGCCAACCAGAAATACGCGCTCTATCACAACGATGGCGACGGAAGCTTCTCCTACGCCAGCTACATCAGCGGCATCGGCGGTATGACGCTGTTGCATTCCGGCTGGGGCATCCACTTCCTGGACTACGATAACGACGGCCGCAAAGACTTACTGATCGCTCAGGGGCACGATCTCGATACCGTTGAGTTAAACTATCCGCAACTTCGCTACAAGGAACCTCCGCTGCTCGCGTACAACACCGGCAAAGGTTTTGTCGACGTTTCGTCGCAATCGGGTGACGTATTCCACGAGCGATGGGTGGGACGCGGCTTGGCCGTTGGAGACATCGACAATGACGGTCGAGTCGATGCCGTCTTCACCCTCAACGACGGGCCTGCGTACGTCCTGCGCAATGAAACCAAGACCGGTAATCACTGGCTCACAGTTCTGTTGGTAGGGCATAAGAGCAATCGTGACGGCATTGGCGCGGTCATCAAGCTAACGACGGCGGCCGGTTCGCAATGGGTGACGGTTACCACGGGCGGCAGCTATCTCTCCTCCAGCGACAAGCGCGCACATTTCGGATTAGGTGCGGCGGCGACCGCGAAATCCATAGAGATTCGCTGGCCGAGCGGCATCGTTCAGACGCTGAACAATGTATCCGCAGACCGCATCATCACTGTCGATGAGCCGACGGGAGCAACAGCGAAACCATGAGTACGTCCGCAAGCCAGATCAGTCGCCCAGGGAATACGGAAGCACGAACCGCCCTATCTGAACCACACTGCGCTCAGACGGCGGCCAGATTTTTACGGACACAATGGGTAATGGCTGACTGAGCGGATGCGCCGTGACCGTGCCGCGTTCGACACCTGTCTCTGCCTCGTAGATATGGACGAGTAGCCCATCCGTCGCCCGCGTCCAACCAATCGCATAGGCGCCAGGGGAAAGCTCGATGTTGGCGCCGATACGCATTGAGCTTTGGGCCAACAGATAGTAATAATACTTGCCGTTCGCCGCATAGCCTGCGGTGATCAAGACGACCGCCGCGATAATCTTCCCACGAGAATCAATCACCCCGCTGGCCGAGCGCATCTCCGTCTCGATGTGCTCTTTCTCAACAGGCGCTCGCGCAGGCAGTGCAGCTTCGAGCTCCGCAGGAGTGGCTGCGCGCCAATCCCTTTTCGCAGAAGCCACGTTGTTTCCCTGCGCGCCTAACGATGCAGGCAACATGCACAGGATCGCCCACAGCAATACGCTCCTGCGAGTGAACCTCATCGGTGGCTTACCAATCCACGCTGGATTGCAACCGTGGCGGCATGCGTTCGGTCTGCGACTCCCAGCTTGCCCAGCATGCTGTTAATGTGAGTTTTAACCGTCGCCTCCGAGATTGAAAGATCCGCCGAGATTTCCTTGTTCGCGCGTCCTGCAACGATTCTCTCCAGGACGCTCAGCTCCCTCGCCGTCAATTCCTGGCCGCTAAGACGCTCTGCCAATTTCTCGGCCACCGACGAGGGAATGTGCAGTTTGCCGCTATGCACAGCATGAATGGTTGTCAGCAGCTCTTCGAGAGGCATGCCCTTCAGCAAATAGGCGCGCGCGCCCGCCTGCAGTGCCCGATAAATATCTTCGTCTCCATCGAAGGTGGTCAGCACAATGAAGCGAGCCTGCGGAAATTCTGTCCTGATTCGGCGAATAGTGTCCGCACCTCCGAGCTTCGGCAGCTGCAGGTCGATCAACGTGACGTCAGGCTGTATCTTGCGGAAGATCTCGATCGCTTCCAGACCATCGCCCACGGAGCCAACGATTTCGAGATCGTCCATCGTCGAAAGCAATGCAACCAGGCCCTGTCGAACCACCTGGTGATCTTCTACGAGCATGATGCGAATTTTTTCTGCCATCTCTACCTCACGCTTTGTGCTATCGGCACTCGCAGCGTAACCTTGGTTCCTCGTCCAGGCTCACTCGTCACCTCAAGTGAGCCATCGATCGTGGCGGCCCGCTCCTTCATGCCCAGCAATCCGTAGTGCCCTGTCTTGCCGGACGCTTCGTTCACAAGGAACCCAACACCTTTATCCTCGATCGTGAGCATCAGCATATCACTGGAGTAGTGCAGTTCGACCAACGTCTCCACCGACCGGGCGTGGTGCAGCACATTGGTGAGAGCCTCTTGTGCAATGCGAAGCAGCTCCCTCTCCACCCGCGGATCCACCGCGCGATACGCTCCTCCTAAATGCAATCGAGGATGAATGGCACTGAACGTGTCACGTTGCACGATCTTTGTCAGCCTCGTGGGCAGACTATCTTGCGACTCATTCACGCGCAGCTCCCAGATACTGCGCCGCGCCTCCTCCAACCCCTCCGTCACCAACTGGCGCGTGCGCTTCACCTGGTCTTGCGCGAGCTCCACTCTGCCGCGACTCAGATGCTGCGTGATGAGATCCAATTGCAAGGACGCGCCCACAAAGTCCTGCGTCAAGGTGTCGTGGATCTCTCGCGCCATGCGGTTCCGCTCCGCCAACACGGCGTCGAACTCTCGCTGCAATCGGCGCAAGCGCAATAGATACAATCCCGCGAGCAGGGCCAGCAGCACCAGCAGGCTCAGCAGGAGAAACCACCACCTTCGGTAGATTGGCGGAATGATGCGGAAGTGCAGCTCTGCGCCCTTGAGATTCCACACGCCATCTTTATTTCTCGCCTGGACGAGGAAGATGTAGGACCCCGGCGTGAGATTGGTGTAGGTGGCGGAACGGCGATTGCCGGCGTCGGTCCAACCCTTGTCGAAGCCCTGCAGCCGAAAACGGTAGCGCACCTCGGATGGCGCAGTGAAGCTCAGACCGGCATACTCCACCGTGAAGCGCGCATGCCCAAACGGAATCTTGATGGACGCCGGGCCAATGCCCTCCGACAGATCATCCACCGAAAAGCGTTGCACAACCACCGGCGGCGCAACGTCGTTCACCGGCAGATGCTCTGCGTCCACAACAGCTACCCCACCACGGGTCGGAAACCAGATCTCTCCATGACTGGTCAACGCACCCGCTGACGGCTCGCCCGCGACAACCTCGTCGTTGGGTAAGCCGTCCGCGAGACCGTACTTGACCATGGCACCGTACTGCACACCACAACTCGTCTGGCCAACGCAGGCAAGCAGCGCATTCAACGCAACCCGACGTATGCCCCGATCCATGCGCAGCCACAAAGCGCCAAGCCGATCAGCAGTGATCCCCTCGATATTTCCGTCGCGCACCGCATCTCCCGGGAAGATTCCTACCGGCACAAACCGTTCGCCCTGCAGAACACTCAAGCCGCCATTGTTGCTGCCCACCCAAAGATGCCCCGCATCGTCCTCGCCGATGGCCGTGGCAATCGGCCCGCCCAATCCGTCCTTAGCGGTGAAGTTGCGAATCGTGCCGCTGCTCCGAACGACAGACAATCCCCCCGACGTAGCCGCCCACAGTTCGCCCGAACTGTACTGCAGCGCGCCAATCAAGTTCCCGCCCAGGCCGTCTGCGCTCGTCAGCGTAGTGATACTGAGATGCTCCCCAAATTTGCGTAGGTGGGCCAATCCCTGCCGAGTTCCTATCCACACCGAGCCATCGCTGTCTTCGGCTAGAGCGCGTATGTAATCGTCAGGAAGTCCGTCCGCCGAGGTAATCTTACGGACCTTGGTGTTGGCGTCGATGTAATTCAGGCCGTCGGGCGTTCCCACCCACATGCCTCCATCGACATCGGCAGCCAGGCAGAGAATCACGGCGCTGGTCAGCACACTCTCTGCCACCGGCCTCGACATCAAACCGTCATGCACGCGGCGAAGTCCATCATCCCTTGTGCCGATCCATACCGATCCATCTTTTGTCTGCGCGACGCTGGTGACCGCCTGATCCGCCAGCGCGGGCTCACTGCGGAACGCCAGCCGCCGCAGTACATGCAGGCCGGAAGTCTCCGTGCCGATCCAGTGATTCCCTTCCACGTCCTCAAAGACCGAGAGCACGGAGTTGCCATTGAGCAGTGTCACAGCAGTCGCAGAAGCCTTATCCGCGGTCAGAACAAACAGACCGCCGTTCATACCAACCCACGCGATCCCCTCCCGATCCACGGCTACCGTCTGGATGCGCCCGGCCGGCAGCTCCTGACCAACCCGCCACTGGCGTCCTCCTCCCGCCGACACCAAGGTCGTGGAATATCTCCACGACCCGCCGCCCGGCACAGCCTCCAATCCCGCTCCATCGCTCGCGAGTCCCGCGGGCACCTTCGACAGCGCCTGAAACTTCGTCTGCTTCCATCCAGACCATCCACCAGCGGTTTCCACAACCAGCCCACCATCGCTCATTCTGTGAACCGATTCGATCGCAGACGACGCAAGCCCATCGACCGTTCCATAGCGATGAAACTGCCCGTGCTGCAGCCGCAGCACGCCGTCCGCTGTCCCAATCCAAAGGTCCGTGCCGTCCACTGCGAGGCAACAGACGTCATCGCTCTTGAACGCGGGCTCGCTGCTCCGATCGACGATTCGGAACGCCACTCCATCGAACCGCACCAGTCCGCCCTCGGTGGCAAGCCAGAGATAGCCATCAGGAGTCTGCGCAATACTGTGC
>FSXA01000454.1_pt1 | contig 11239 bp, 8 predicted proteins | sample 1638081 | NCBI WGS metagenome assembly FSXA01 (sample SAMEA3914788, study PRJEB12502) | metagenome | biome: forest; material: soil | place: Canada | collected 2011-07-03 | depth 0.1 m
GATGGGATTGAATCCAGCTTTTTGCCGTGTACCTTGTGGATTGTGCAGCGGACCAATCGTTTTAGGCAGGAAGCGGGTCAACATGACCGCAGGGTAGGGCGCGCGCCGCAGAGGAATGGGCACCTGGTCGGCGCCGGAGGGGAACGTCGGCCGGTCAAGAAGCTTCGAGCTCATGGAAATCTCATGCATTTCCCTACGAGAGTCAAAAGCCTCGCTTGATTCTCCGCATTTTCATACATAAATATGATTAGTTGTGCCTGAAACGGTCAAAGTCGGTATTCAAAATAGAGTTTCTCTTTGCGTTCGATAGGGATAGGAGCTTGCGGCCTTTGGCAGCCGGATTGCAATGTCGTTGACCGATAGACCAGCCTCAAGTTGCACCAAAGGAGCTCATGTTTCGTAGACTTTTCCCTGCAATTTGCCTCACTGTTTTAGCCTTCACTCTCATCTTCAACGCACAGGCCCAGCAAGGAACAGCGGCCATCTCCGGAGTAGTCACCGATCAAACCGGGGCCGTCATTCCAGGTGCCGCTGTCACTCTTCGCAATCCGCACACTGGAGTCGTTTTGAAGACGACGACAGCTAGCGGCGGCGGCTATGCATTTAAGCTAGTGCCACCAGGGCCCGGTTATGAACTCGACTTCGAAGATGCCGGGTTCAGTGGGGTCAAGGTCTCTGACCTGTACCTTAATGTCGATGACACGCGCACACAGGACGCAAAGATGCAGGCCGGTGCGAACGAGACGGTCCAGGTCTCTGCGACGAACCAGGATGAAACCATCAACACCACGGACGCCCAGGTGGGAAATAACGTTCAGGTGCAGGTTCTCAACGACCTGCCTGTCTTAAATCGAGATAGTCCGGCGGCATTGTTTTATATGACGCCAGGCGTTACGTCCGATGGATCGGTAACCGGTGCGCGTAACGATCAATCGAATGTGACGCTGGACGGCTTGGATGTTAATGACAACGAGACCGGAAATTTCGGCGCGGTCGTCGGTAACGCTCCGGTGGATTCTGTGCAGGAATTTCGCGGTGTGGTCGGTGGTCAGCTTTCAAGTTCTGGAGAAGGCAGTGGTGGCCAATTTCAACTGGTGAGCAAGGGTGGAACGAACCAGTTTCATGGCTCGCTGTTCGAGTATCACCGCGACACCGATATGGAAGCCAACGACTGGTTCAACAACAACCAGGGGGTGCCGAGGGCTCCACTGATTCGCAACCAGTTTGGAGGTTCGATCGGCGGCCGTATTATCAAAGATCGTCTCTTCTTCTTCTTCAACTATGAAGGGCGCAGAGACACGCTGTCCAACACCACCACGCGTACTGTTCCCCTCGACAGCTATCGCAATGGGATTGTCACCTATCAAACCGCCTCGGGCGGCACCAATGCGCTTGATGCGGCGCAAGAGGCTGCTCTTGACCCGCAGGGAATCGGTTTCAATCAGTCGCTGCTATCTCTCTTTGCCAGCCGCTATCCCCATGCGAACGATTCTTCCGTTGGTGACGGTCTGAATACTTCGGGATTCACGTTCAACGCGCCGTATCCTTATAAGGAAGATAACTACACGCAGACCGTCGATTTTAAGTTGACACCAAAGATTTCCTTCAGGGGCGTTGGTCGTTTTACTCGAACGAACGGCACCAACCAGGCGATCCAATTTCCGGGTGACCCTGTAACATTCCCTAGCATCGATCAAAGTTATGACTGGGCCGGCATCAACACCTGGGTCATCGGTTCGAACAAGACAAACCAGGTTGAGGTCGGGGAGGTTTACGAGAACTACTCTTTTCCTTGCACCTATAACCCGGAGGGCGCCACGCAGTTCGGCTCATTGGGTGGAAATGGAAGCGGCGGATCTGTGGTTACCGGACCTTATGCAAGTTGCAGCAATGCACAGGGGCGTACGTATCCGATCTTGATGATCAAGGACGACTTTGATTGGAGCAAGGGCCGGCATGATATCTCGATTGGCGGCCAAACCAAGCGAATCAGCCCCGACAATTTTGTCATCCTGAATTACAACGGCGCCGGACTCGGTCTGGGAGGTTTTGTAAACAGCCTCGTTTCGCCTGCTTCGGAACCGAGCATGCGCCCTTCCGACCTGACTCAGGACGCAAATGAAACCAACATCTATGACAGCGATTACGCACTGGCACTAGCGCCTTACTCGAATGTGTCGGCTACCTATAATTACAACAATCAGGGAGCAGCGTTACCCCAGGGATCGGGAGCGACGCAGGACTTTCGTTTCTATGAAACCGAGATTTATGCTGCCGATACCTGGAAGGTCACACCGCATCTAACGCTCACGTACGGTGTCCGCTGGCAATATTACAGCGTGCCCTATGAAAGACATGGGCTTGAGGCTCTAGCTCATTTTGGCAATCAATCCCTTTCGGATTCAACCTTCAACTATTATTTCGGTCAGCGCATGGCGCAGAGCGCGGCGGGACAGTCAGGGCCAACCACCGTTCCACTCATCTCCTACGTTCTGGGCGGCAAAGCAAACAACACCCAGAGCTATTACGCGCCGGAATATCACGACTTTGAGCCGCGCATCGCGTTCGCTTATTCTCCGTCGTGGGATTCGCAGACAACATTCCGCGGGGGTGTCGGTATGGTTTACGATCACACCGTCATCAGCGCCATCCAATATCAGCAGACCCAGTTCAACTATCTATTCAAGAACAGCGTCAACAATCCTCTTGGGACTCAGAACAACGCGTACGCGTCGTATCAGCAACTCGCGCGATTCGGCGGTCTCAGCAGCGCACCTACGCCACCCTCGGCGCCTGCCACCACCACTCCGTACTATCCGTGGGTAGAGAATCCGGGAAGCACAAATCCTGTCCTCCAGGGATTGATGAATGGTGAATACAACGAAACGGTCGATCCTCACTTCAAGAATCCTTACTCTGTGCTCCCGACGCTGGGTATGCAGCATGAGTTCCAGAAAGGGTTCATCCTCAAAATGGATTATGTTGGCCGTCTGGGCCGCCGCTTGATGGCTCAGGCTGATATGTCCCAGTTGATCGATAATCCGGACAACGCGTCTGGCCAGATGATGTCGCAGGCATTCGCTTACATCGTGAATCAACTCAGAGCCGGCGTTTCGCCCAATAACATGGCACCTCAGCCTTGGTTTGAGCATGTGCTGACTCCGGGGTACGGCGTAGCTCAAGGGTATGCAAGCAACACAGCCTATGCGGCGAGTGTGGCTCCATATGCTGCGCGGGGTGATTTCGCGGATTGGGCCTATTCATTGGCCGGGACGCAGAGCGGTCCGGGGCAAACCTTACTGCCTACAAACGTCGGAATGCCTTCTCAATTTGCCGAAAACACCGTCTACACCAACAAAGGGTTTTCGGGATATAACGGCTTGCTGGTGACGCTGCACAAAAACGCCGGGTATGGTTTGACGTTCGATATCAACTACACCTGGTCGCATTCCATCGACAATGTTTCGGTCAACTCGAATACTGTCGCGTATGGTGGTTACGGGTTCATCTGTGACGTGGTGCGTCCGCGGGAATGCCGAGGGAACTCGGACTTCGACGTGACTAGCTACATCAATGGATATGTCACGTACGACGTTCCGTATGGACACGGAAAGACCTTCGGATCCACATCCCCGTGGATCGTGAATGAACTTCTGGGCGGATGGTCGGTGAGCGCCTTGCCGGGCTGGCATACCGGACTGCCCTACTTTGCCGGTTCCAACGCATACGTTGCGGGATTTTCTAACGATGCGCCGGCAATCCTAACTGGAAACAAGAGTGACATGAAGATTCATCTGAACGGTGGCAAGGGAAGCCCGTTGTATGCTTACGCGAATCCAACGCAGGCACTCAGCGACTATACCGGCCCGGTCGGATTCGAAATTGGGAGCCGCAACAATTTGCGTGGTCCGCGATCAACAACCTTGGACGCGGGTCTTTCCAAGACCTTTCCCGTGACCAGGGGAACTGTCCTCAAGCTGCGCGGGGATGCTTTCAACGTTATGAACCACCCCGTGTTCAACAATCCAACTACAGCCAACAGCGATATCACGCAGAGCTCTGCGCCGTTTGGCGTCATCACGACGGATGGCATAACCAACGCTAGTGGTCCGAATTTCGGTGAGGGAGGAGCCCGCGTTCTGCAGGTGTCGCTGCGCGTAGAGTTCTAACGCTCAGCATGCAAGGGAGCTGAGATAACGCTTCTTTGTTTTTCCTAACTCGGATTTATCAAACGCCGCCCGATCGTTGAGATCGGGCGGCGTTTGTTTTGCGCATCATAAGTACAAGGAGCCGCGATATCCTCCGCGCATGACGCGCATGAACCGCTGGTTGAAAATCTCTGCCCGTTCCAAGTCCTGCCGTCACTCAGGCACATCTAACTGGAGAGGAGAAAGACAGTATGCAGGAAGTTCGTGTCATTGCCCTGGCCGTCGCTCAGCAGGGAAAGGCCGATGAATTGAAGACGTTGCTGCGTGGGCTGGTGCAGCCAACGCGGGCCGAAGCTGGCTGCAAGTATTATGAGCTGTTCACGTCGAGCCTACCCGGCGTGTTCGTCTTCAACGAGCTATGGGAGAGCCAGAAGCATCTCGATGCTCACGCGGCAAGCGCGCATTTCCGGGAGATCTTTGGCCAAGCTAGGGCCCTCATGGCCGAGCCTTTGGAAGTGAATCTTCTGACTCCTGTTGCATAGCGCGAGCGAGCCTATCGGCCATCCTATTCGAAACCGCGGGCGCGCGAAGGGCATCTCTCTTAATATCGGGCGGCCAAGCCTGGTTGGGCGCGGGCCGCCGGTGATTTTTGGGAATGAGATTTCCCACCAACGGAGAGAAGCTGATGACAAACAATCGAAGAGATTTCCTGAGTATTGCTGTCAAAGGATCGGCCATGGCGGCAGCCGCAACGCTGATGCCCAAGGCAGCCTCTGCCTCTGGCATCACGGGCCGGATCAAGGGGAACAGCGTGGGTCAAGTTCAGGGCAGCACAAGCGCCGGCCACTACAAGCCGCCGTTCAAGTTCGCCATGGGGGGAGTTCCGCTGGGGAATGAGTTCGAGGTCGTCACCGATGACGAGGCCTATGCCACCATCGAGGCCGCGTGGAATGCCGGCGTGCGCTATTACGATATGGCTCCGTGGTATGGATTGGGCCTGGCAGAGCGCCGTTACGGTAACTTCCTGCACAATAAGAGCCGCAGCGAGTATGTTCTTTCCACGAAGGTGGGCAAGCTGCTGAAAGCATCGAAGACTGCAAAGAGCAAGGGTCTCTTTCCTTTTTCTCCATCACCGAACGATGTGGTGTATGACTACACGGCGGATGGCGTGCGGCGCTCCATCGAAGACAGCTTGCAACGACTCGGCATTGACAGCATCGACATCGCCTTCGTGCATGACATCTCCTCGGACAACAAGTATCTTCCGACGCCATGGCCGGAGCAGTTCGCGATTGCACAGAAGGGCGCATTCCCTGAGCTCACCCGCATGCGCGAAGAGGGGCTGATCAAGGGATGGGGAATCGGCGTCAACACGCCCGAGCCAATTCTGCGACTGCTGGAGGTTGCCGATCCGGACATCTGTCTACTTGCCTCGCAATATTCCCTGATCGATCATAAGAACGCGCTGGACAACGTGTTTCCCGCGGCGAGGGCTAAGAATGTATCCTTCGTGGTCGGGTCATCGCTCAACGCGGGATTCATCTCGGGTAGTCCGCGATACAACTATGGGAAGGAGTCGTACAAGATTCTGCCGGCATTCCTTGAGAAGCGGAAGAGACTTCGTGAGGTCGCGGCGAACTACGGAGTTGACCTGCGCACTGCGGCGCTGCAATTCTCTGCAGCGCCCGATGTGGCCGCAGCGCTGGTTGTCGGTTGCCGGAGCGAGCAACAGATTCTCGCGGACTACACATCCATGCAGACGAAGATCCCAGCCGAGTTCTGGACGGAGCTTAAGACCCAGAACCTGATTGAGCAAAATGCTCCGACCCCAACCCTGAGCGCGTAGAGTTCGTCTCTAGCGCCACCAACCTAAAACAGAGGAGTTATCAAATGAGTGATACACAGACCCTTGCAGCCGGAACGGCTGGAACGTTTACGATCGGTGGCGATTTAACGGTGAACCGTATGGGCTACGGTGCTATGCGCATTACAGGGCAAGGAATCTGGGGGCCTCCGGCAGATAGATCCGCTGCGCTCGCGACGCTTCGCCGGACGATCGAACTCGGCGTAAACCTGATCGATACAGCGGATTCTTATGGTCCGGGGACCTCGGAGGAGTTGATCGCAGAGGCGCTTTATCCTTATCCAGCGGGTCTCGTGATCGCAACCAAAGGTGGATGGGAGCGGCCGGGGCCGGGCCAATGGACTCACAACGCAAGTCCGACTCACTTGGCCAAGGCACTCGAGGGCAGCCTCAAGCGTCTGCGCGTTGAGCGCATAGACATTCACCAGCTCCATGCCCCCGACAATGCTGTTTCCTTCGAAGCTTCCGTGGAAGCGCTGGCCAAATTGCGCGAGCAGGGAAAGATTCGTCACGTAGGACTCTCGAATGTGACGCGTGAGCATATCGAACGCGCACGCAAAATTGTGCCGATTGTTTCCGTTCAGAATCGCTACAGTTTCGCCGACCGCGAATCGGACTTCATCGTGGATTATTGTGAGCAGAACGATATCGCGTTTCTGCCCTGGGCTCCCCTCGGCCAGGCCAAAGAAGCACATGAAGCCATCAAGAAGGTGGCTGATCAGGTCCATGCGACGCCCCTGCAGGTCGCGTTGGCGTGGCTGCTCAAGCGGTCCAAGGTGATTGTGCCGATCCCAGGGACTTCCTCGGTCAAGCACCTTGAAGAAAATGTGGCGGCGGCGAGCCTTGAACTCTCTCAGGACGCATATGATCAGTTGGCTGCCGTGACTCATAAACCGGCAAGCCTTCGTGGTTAGAGAAGCGGGGTTTAGCTGCCAACATATTCAAATCGAATGAACCAATCGGACGGCCGGGATGCATAATTCCCCGGCCGTTTTTGTTATGGCAAGAGCTTCCGGGATAGCTCCCTTGTCCTGCTCACCCCGTGTGGTTGCGTGCTTAGCATGCGCAGGACCCTTGTCGATCGCGCCCGCGCCAAAGGTAGGGGCAAACGCGGCAGCACTGCCGCGCATGTCAACCTCGGCGACACTTCACGGGGACGGTGCCAGATATTTACAAGAAGTGAGCTAAGAACCACTGGCGCTCCGCGAGACGCATCTGTGAAGATGATGGGTGGAGAAACTTGATGGAATATGTTCTTGCTCTGGATCAGGGAACTACGAGCTCGCGTGCTGTTCTGTTCGGCCATGATGGCAAGATCGTTGGTGTCGCGCAGCATGAGTTTCAGCAGCATTTTCCGGATACCGGGCGGGTGGAGCACGATCCGTATGACATCCTGACCTCACAGCTGACTTCAGCCGTGGAGGTGCTTGGCAAGGCTGGCGTGCGACCACGCGATATCGTGGCGCTCGGCATTACTAACCAGCGCGAGACGACGATCGTGTGGGACAGGGAGACCGGTAAGCCGGTCTACAACGCGATCGTGTGGCAAGACCGCCGCGGCGCTCCACTGTGCAAGAAATTGAGCGACGATGGTGCGGAAGATACGATTCGACAGAAGACGGGGCTGTTGATCGATCCTTATTTTTCTGCGACGAAGATCGCCTGGATCCTGGAGAACGTGCAGGGTGCGCGGGAGCGGGCGGAGCAGGGAAAGCTCGCGTTCGGCACCGTGGATTCCTGGCTGGTCTGGAATCTGACCAGCGGCAAGCGCCACATCACGGATCGCACCAACGCGAGCCGTACGATGCTCTACAACATCGTGGAAGACAAGTGGGATGAAGATCTGCTGAAGCTGCTGAATATACCAGCGAGCCTGATGCCCGAAGTATGTTGGTCGAGTGACAGAATGGGGCGCGTTACAACTTCGCTTGGGCTGGGAGATGTTGAAATTGCTGGTATTGCCGGCGACCAGCAGTCGGCGCTGTTTGGCCAGCTCTGCGTAAGTCCTGGTGACGCGAAGAACACCTATGGTACGGGATGCTTTCTGCTGCAGAACATCGGATCGAAGTTCACGCTATCGAAGGAGCGCCTGATCACGACGCTTACCTGCAGTACGGCGAAGAAGCTGGAGTATGCATTAGAGGGGAGCATCTTCGTCGGTGGCGCCGTGGTGCAGTGGCTGCGGGACAATATGCGCTTCTTCAAGGAGTCGCCTGATGTAGAGAGCGTTGCAGCGTCGGTGCAGAGTGCGGGCAATGTGGTGTTTGTGCCCGCGTTTACAGGGCTCGGCGCGCCTCACTGGGACCCTTACGCTGCGGGCATGATCATCGGGATTGAACGCGGCACCGAGATCGGTCATATCGCGCGAGCGGCGCTGGAGAGCATTGCGTTTCAGGTGGCCGACGTTCTGATCGCCATGAATCAGGATACCCAGCAGCCGTTCCGCGAGTTGCGTGTGGATGGAGGTGCTGCAGCGAACGACATCCTGATGCAATTTCAATCCGATCTGCTGCAGCTGCCGGTAAGGCGGCCGGCGATCCTCGAAACGACAGCTTTGGGCACGGCGTATCTCGCCGGATTGTCGGTTGGCTTCTGGGCGAGCACCGATGAGATCGCGAAGCTCCGCACGGAGGACACGGTCTTTGAGCCAAAGGCGGATAAGAAAGAGATGGAGGCGCGCCAGGCAAAGTGGCGGGACGCGGTAAAGCGCGCCGGTGGTTGGAATCGAAAACGGGAGTAGGCATGAAACGAGAAGAAATGATCGCGCAGGTGCGGGAGCGCTCGAGCCATGTTGAGGCAAAGCCCTGGGATGTGGTGGTGATCGGAGGGGGTGCGACGGGAGCCGGGGTTGCCGTAGACGCGGCGACTCGTGGGTTCTCGGTGTTGCTGCTGGAGCGCGAAGACTTCGGCAAAGGGACTTCCAGCCGTAGCACGAAGCTGGTACATGGCGGTGTACGCTACCTCGAACAGGGAAATGTCTCGCTCGTGATGGAAGCTCTAAAAGAGCGCGGCCTGCTGCTGCAGAATGCTCCGCACCTGGTCCACGACCTGCAGTTCGTGGTGCCGAACTACTCCTGGTGGGAGGCTCCGTTTTATGGCATCGGGCTCAAGATCTATGACGTGCTTGCAGGCAAGTATGGTTTTGGTAAATCGAAGCTTTTGTCTCCCGAGGAGACGCTCCGCGACCTGCCAACGCTGAAGCAGGAGGGTCTGCGGGGTGGCGTGATCTATCACGATGGCCAGTTCGATGACGCGCGGTTACTGATCGATCTCATGAAGACGGCTGTCGACCATGGCGGCTTTGTGATCAACTACATGCCTGTCGTCGAGTTGAGGAAAGACGCGGAGGGATTCGTCAACGGGGTGGTCGCGGTGGATAGCGAAACATCGGAGCGATTTGAGATTGCCGCCTCCGTCGTAGTGAACGCAACCGGCATTTTTACCGATGAGATTCGCCACATGGACGACGCGGACGCCCAATCCATGGTCGCGCCCAGCCAGGGGATTCACCTCGTGCTGGACGGCTCCTTCCTTCGCGCAGATAAAGCCGTGATGGTGCCTCATACCAGCGACGGGCGAGTGCTGTTTGCAATACCGTGGCACGAGCACACCGTGATTGGAACCACCGATACGCCCATTGATGCGCCCTCGTATGAACCGTTGCCATTTGAGCAGGAGATCGAGTTTGTCTTAGAGACGGCAAGCGAGTATCTGACACGCAAACCTACGCGGAAGGATGTACTGAGCGTATATGTCGGGATTCGTCCGTTGGTGAAGGCTGCCGGCTCCGACGCGGGCAAAACCTCCTCGCTATCGCGAGATCATACGATTCATATCGACCCATCGGGCTTGCTGACGATCGTGGGTGGCAAGTGGACGACCTATCGGCACATGGCGGAAGACACTATGAACCATGCGATCACGCTGGGTAAACTCGACGACCGCCCTTGTGTGACGCGAGACCTGCACATTCACGGCTATCAGCTGGGTGTCGATCCCCATGGGGATCTGTGGGTGTATGGATCCGATGCGGACAAAATCAGGGCGCTCCGAGACAGCGATGCCGAGCTCGGTCATCGGATGAATCCTGCGTTGCCGCAGATTGCGGCGGAGGTTGTCTGGGCCGCTCGCGAGGAGATGGCGCGCTCGGTGGAGGACGTACTTGCGAGAAGGACACGCGCACTGTTCCTCAACGCACGGGCAGCGGTAGCGATGGCCCCGGAAGCCGCGAGGCTCCTCGCCAAAGAACTAGGGAAAGACGATGCGTGGATTCGTGTAGAGTTATCCCGATTCAACGAGCTTGCAAAACAGTACATGCTGGAAAAAATCGCTGAAGGCAATCCGACCGAGGAGATGAAGTCCTAGATGATGCGATCGCCGATGCTGGGTGAGTTCATGGGAACCATGATGATGATCCTGCTTGGCGACGGTGTCGTGGCGGGCGTGCTGCTGAAGAAGAGCAAGGCGGAGAGCTCCGGGTGGATGGTGATTACTACCGGTTGGGCGTTCGCCGTTCTGTGCGGAATCTTCACGGCTCTGTTGTTTGGGAGCAAGGACGGGCATCTGAACCCAGTCATCACGCTCGCATTCGCTTTGGAGACAGGAAGCTTCGCGAAGCTGGCGCCCTATGCCCTCGCGCAATTTGCCGGCGGATTTTGCGGGGCGGTCCTGGTGTGGCTTTTCTATAAACCGCATTGGGCACTGACTGAAGACGCCGAATCGAAGCGCGGTGTCTTTTGCACGATTCCGGCAATTCGCCACTATGGGTGGAATCTTTTCAGCGAGATTGTTGCGACGTTTGTCCTGGTCATCGTCGCCGGAGCGATGAGTTCGAAGTTGGTACTCTCCAGCGGAGCCGCGGCCGGAGTGAGCCCGTATCTCGTGAGCTGCCTGGTCTGGGGAATCGGCCTGTCGCTCGGTGGAACGACAGGCTATGCCATCAATCCCGCACGAGATTTCGGACCGAGGCTGGCGCACTTTCTGCTGCCGATATCGGGCAAGTCAAGTTCGGACTGGAGCTATGCATGGGTTCCGATTGTGGGACCCGTGATCGGGGCTTCCGCAGCCGGTGTGATTTTGCACTGGCTCGGCGCATAGACCATGACTCATGGCTGACTAAGCTATTGAGAAAATGGTCGGGACGACTAGATTCGAACTAGCGACCTCACCCACCCCAAGGGTGCGCTCTACCAGGCTGAGCCACGTCCCGACTTGTTACGATTGCCGC
>FSXA01000835.1_pt1 | contig 11235 bp, 7 predicted proteins | sample 1638081 | NCBI WGS metagenome assembly FSXA01 (sample SAMEA3914788, study PRJEB12502) | metagenome | biome: forest; material: soil | place: Canada | collected 2011-07-03 | depth 0.1 m
GCCCAAACGCGACGCGGTTGCGTAGGGGTTCCCCTGCTGCTGACTCTCTTGTGCGTTGCCGGATGTTCGAGTGCAGCCAGAAAACCGGCTGCTACAGCTTTGCAGACAATACCGGCCGATGTTGTTCGTTCGGTTTCCCGCCAGGTCCCTGTCGTTCTTTCAGAAACTGGCAGCTTTCTGGCGGATGAGTCATCCGACGTCGCTCCTGCGGTCTCGGGCAGAGTCATCAGGACTCCCGTTTCTCTTGGACAATTCGTAAAGGCTGGCCAGATTATCTGTGAGCTGGATCATCGGGATGCGCAACTGAAGCTCACTCAAATGCAAGCCCAGCTCGCCGAGGCGACCGCGGCCGTTCGTCAAGCGCAGCAAAGGATCGGGCTCGTGGCCGGTGAGTTCAATCCCGACCAAGTGCCCGATGTTGCCGCCGCAAAGGCAAACTATGAGGCATCGTTGGCGCAAGCCAAGCTGGCCGCCGCAGACGCCAAGCGTTACGCCAATCTCGTCACCACCGGAGACGTCTCCGAAAGTGTCTACGGCCAGAAGAAGGCACAGTCCGACATCGCAGCGGCGCAAGCTGACCAAGCACTGCAGCAATATGAAGGCTCCGTGAATGGTGCCAAGCTCAACTTCCAAGTACTCGGCTCGTCCCAAGCATCTCTAGACGCGATGAAGGCTCAGGTATTGGAAGCTCAAAAAAGCCTAGACGATACGACTGTTCGCGCTCCGTTCGATGGCTACGTAAGTGCGCGGCCAGTCGCCGTGGGAGAATTCGTGGCAACGAGCACAAAAGTTGCGACAGTCGTCCGCATCGACACGCTGAAGCTGCAGATGCAGATCCCCGAACGCGCTGCAGCCAGCATGGTCGTTGGCATGCCGGTTGTTGCGCGGGTTGTTGCCTATGGGGAGCGCGACTTTCATGGAGTTACCTCCGCCGTAAACCCATCGCTGAATCCTGACTCGCGCGCCTTCGTTTTGGAAGCCCGATTTCCCAACAAGGATGTTGCCCTTAGGCCAGGCATGTTCTCTCAGGCACAGATCGCCCTTCCGGGTACGGACAACGCAGTCTTCCTCCCTCAGGGGGCGATCATACGCGACAAGACCACCGACTCAAATCAGGTCTTCGTCGTGGAGAACGGGAAGGCACATCTGCGGATCGTCTCACTAGGCGATGCCGACGCCGGGCAGACACGCATCCTCTCTGGTCTTTCGCCTGGAGAACTGGTTGCCGTGACCAGACAAATAGACCTCTACGATGGAGCGCCGGTCGCTCCTCATCTCGTTCGATAGCGGAGAAACTCAATGCAAGCTCTTGCAAGACTTTGCGTGCAACGACCGGTTTTTGCCACGATGCTGGTACTCGCGCTGGTGGTGGTTGGAGCATTCTCTTATTCGACATTGGGAGTGGATCTGCTGCCCAAGATTGATGTCCCGCAAGTCACCGTGACCATCTCAGATCCTGGCGCATCGCCTGAAGAGATCGAGGCGGAGATCAGCAAGAAAGTCGAAGACACGGTAAACAGCATCGACGGAATTGACGAGCTACGTTCCACATCCTCAGAAGGGCAGTCGCTGGTGGTGGTTGCCTTTGAGCTGTCAAAAGATGGCAATCTCGCTGTCGAAGAGGTGCAAAACAAAGTCAACCTCATTGTGAATCAACTGCCTGATGGCGCGAAGGCTCCGATCGTGCGAAAGCTTGATCCTGGGGCTACTCCCATTGTCCAAATCGCGGTCTCTGCCCCACGTTCATTGCGCGATTTAACGCTCCTCGCCGACAAGCTCATCCGACAGAAGCTGCAAAGCGTCGACGGAGTCGGTGACATCCAATTGGTCGGCAGTGCACGACGTGAAATACACGTCAATGTCGATCCCACAAAACTGCAGGCATACGGTCTCACGATCACCGATGTTGTAAATGCGGTCCGAAACCAGAACGTTGAAATACCCGGTGGCTCACTCAACGCCGGAAGCCATGAGTTCACGGTTCGTACCATGGGTCGCGTCACTAATTCGCAGGAATTCAACAATGTCGCGATCGCAATCCGACAGGGCTACGTGGTCAAAGTCAGCGATATCGGTGTGGCTGAAGACAGTTACCAGGAACCAACAACTTCGGCACGGCTTAATGGAGTGCCCGCTGTCACACTAGTGATCTCCAAGCAATCAGGTGCAAACACAGTTGCAACTGCGAATGCGCTAAAACAACGACTTGCCGAGATAGATCCCACTCTGCCTAAAGACGTGCACACGGAGATCGTTTCAGACCAATCCATCTTTATCCAGGCAGCAATCGATAGCATCAAGCACCACCTCATCGAGGGTAGTTTCTTCGCCTGCATTGTCATCTTCCTTTTTCTCGCGAATTGGCGAACGACACTGATCGCAGCACTCGCGATCCCTACCTCACTCATCTCCACGTTCGCATTGATGAAGGTCTTGGGTTTTACACTCAACCAACTCACCATGCTGGCGCTAACCCTAATGGTCGGCATCGTCATCGACGACGCGATCATCGTACTCGAAAACATTTACCGGTTCATGGAAGAGAAAGGGATGACGCCGTACGAGGCAGCGATTGAAGGCACGCGCGAAATCGGCTTTGCTGTGATGGCGACAACGCTCTCGCTGTTAGCGGTTTTTATTCCGGTTGGATTTATGGGCGGCATCGTTGGCCGTTTTATGAGCTCTTTCGGATTTACGTCAGCATTTGCAATCGCGGTTTCCTTGCTCGTGTCGTTCACGATGGTTCCCATGCTCTGCTCGCGATTTCTTAAGACACCTTCCCCCACGAGGAGACGGGAGCACTCCTCAAAGGACTCCCCAGTCTTCAGATACATCAACGGCCATTATCTTTGGATGCTCAAGTGGTCCATGGCGCACCGTAAGGCGGTGCTCGTCATCTGCGCCTGCACGGTGTTGAGTCTGATTCCCATGTTCATCTTCGTCGGCAAGGACTTCAAGCCGACAGATGACCAATCGCAATTCAACGTCCTGTTGCGTACTCCTGAGGGAACCTCTCTCGCATCCACAACGAACGAGGCCGCGACCCTCGCCCAAACAATTCGCACTTTACCCGGCGTCAATGCCACGCTGACAACCACAGGAGGAGGCGAACTGGACGCGTCGATAAACAGCTCAACCATCCTCGTGCGACTCGCGGATATTGATGAGCGGCATTTTTCTCAAGCGCAACTGATACAACAGGCCCGCAAGCTGCTGACCACATTCCCTCAAAATCTGCATGCAAGCGTTGAACCCGTATCCGAAGTGGGCGGAGGCGCATCCGGCAACGCTGAGGTGCAGTACTACATCCAAGGGCCCGACTTAGCCACGCTTTCACGATATTCGGACGAGTTGCTGGCTCGCATGAAGCAAATCCCTGGCGTCACTGATGCGGATTCTTCGCTGCGGAGCGGCAAGCCGGAGGTGCGGCTCATCGTGGATCGCGCACGTGCCGACGACCTCGGCGTTTCTGTGGACAGCATCGAACAGGCACTGAACGTGCTGGTTGCCGGCGAGACGGTCTCCACCTTCAACGCAGGAGACGATCAATTTGACGTTCGTGTGCGGGCAGGCGAGCAGTTCCGCGATTCGGCCGAAGAGTTAGGAAAGATTACTGTTCCTTCGACCCGACAGGCCGATCCCGTTCCCTTGAACGAGGTCGTGACCATACAACATTCAACGGGCCCTTCCTCGATCGATCGTATCGAGCGCCAGCGACAAGTGACGTTGAGCTGCAATGTCCTCCCAGGATACTCAGAGTCGGCAATTCTCTCCGCGCTGGCGGAAGCTACGAAGGCTATGAACATGGAAGCTGGCTACGCGACAGGGCTATCCGGAACATCAAAGGAACTCGGAGAAACTGGATATTATTTTCTCCTAGCAGTCGCCCTGACGTTTATCTTCATGTATATCGTGCTGGCCGCACAGTTCGAGTCGTTCATTCACCCGATAACGATTCTGATGACGCTTCCGTTAGCGGTCCCGTTCGGTGTGCTTTCGCTGCTGCTCACAGGCCAGACTATCAACATCTTCTCTGCCCTTGGCATACTGTTGCTTTTCGGGATTGTGAAGAAGAACGCGATTCTGCAGATCGACCATACGAATGGCCTGCGTGCAGAAGGCATTCCTCGGTATGAAGCAATCTTGCAGGCCAATCAGGACCGCCTGCGACCGATTCTCATGACAACCCTAGCACTGGTGGCTGGCATGCTTCCCTTGATCATTTCAAACGGCACAGGAGCCGCAACCAACCGCTCAATTGGTGTGCTCGTGGTCGGCGGTCAGTCATTGTGTTTGCTTCTGACATTGTTGGCAGTGCCCGTCTTTTACTCGGTCTTCGAAGATATTGCGCAGCATCCGTTGTGGAAGAAATCGACAGGTTCAGCCCAAGCACTTATCGCACGACTTCCAAAGCTGAAGCGCAAATCGGCTGCAGTGGCCCAGCCACGCGCTGGAGGACCTCTGGTATGAAAAATTTTCTCGTATTGATCGTGCTTATTTCGGCAAGCTCGATGGCACAGCAATCCACCATCGACGCACCCACTCCCCGGTCGCCGGTGCTGCCTGCGGCAGTTCCCTTGCAACTCGCGCCTCGTGTTGGAATTACCGGCGAAGCGGCTCTCACGCTGCCGGAGGTGATCCAGGCGGTTCTCGGCAATAACCGCAATATTGAAGTATCGCGCCTCGCCAGCTTCAAGGCGGCGTTGAACCTTCGCGCCGCCAAAGGCTATTTCGATCCGGTGTTCGGAGGCAATGGATATGGATCGCGAACGGTGTCCCCCGTCGCTTCGTCGCTGGGCGGTGGCACCAATGGAGCTGTATCCGAGAAGGACTCTTTTGCCGACCCGCAAATCAGTGGCAACTCACGCTGGCTGGGTACCACATACAAGCTCGACTTTTCCTCAGAGAGGATCGACAACAACAATACAAACTACACGCTTAACCCGACCTACGCCACGGCGGCAACCCTCAACCTGACGCAGCCCCTTTGGAGAGGACTGCTCTTTGACACGAATCGCGAACGCCTCCTTGTTGCCCATAAGAACATTGGGCAAACGCAGGAGCAGTTCAAGCAGCAGGTGATCGACATCACGACCCGGGCGATCCATGCCTACTGGAATCTGGACTACGCGCGCCAGAACCTTCAGCTGCAGATCGAAGCGGTCCATCTGGCCGAGCAGCAGGACGCCAGCAACCGGCGGCAGGTACAACAGGGGACGCAGGCTCCAGTTGACGTCATCCAGACACAAACGCAGATGTCGACCTATCAACAGAATGTTTTTGCAGCGCAGCAACAATTGACGCAGGCAGAAAATGCTCTGAAAGAGTTGATGCTCCCGAACCGCAACGATCCTCTGTGGGACGATGGTCTGGCGACCACGACCGATGTTGATGAATCCATTCCTGTACCTACGCTTGACGAGGCGCTGCACACGGCACTCGTTAACCGTCCCGACTTGAAAGCTGGCCAAATCGGCGTGCAGGTCAGCGAATTGGATGCGCGGCTTGCGAAGGAACAGGCGAAGCCGCAGATCACTTTGACAGCACAGCTGGAAGCACAGGGTCTGGCGGGACGAGTTCTACCCCAAACCAACAATATTTTCGGATCAATCTTTACAGGCCTCTTCACGCAGGTCGACGAGCTCTCTGCGCTGGCAGGCTTGCCGCCGCTTCCAACATCCAGCCTCACCAGTTTTTCCGAAGTCCCAGGTTTTTTTGTTGGAGGATATGGCCAGTCGCTTCAAAATCTTCGCGATGGTCGCTTTCCGACGGTAAAGATCGGGCTTCAAGTATCGTTGCCGATTGGAAACCGAACCGCGCGCGCCGATGCAGGCATCGCCGAAGCTAGCAGAAAGCAGTCCGTCGCCCAGCAACAGCAGTTGGAGATGACGGTAGAAAGCGACGTGCGAAACGCACTTCAGCAGTTGATCGATAGCGACCTCAACCTCAAGGCATCGTCGCGAGCTGCGCGGCTTGCAGAAGACCAATATGAGAGCGAATTGCGGCAATTCAAGTCCGGCACATCATCCGTATTCCTCGTTCTGCAGCGCCAGACGGAATTGATTACTGCGAGGCTGCACGAAATTCGCGCTAGAGCTGACTGCGGCGATGCGGAAGCGGACTTCGATCACGCAACCGGAACTACGCTGGATCGACAGCACATCGAAATCGAATCGGCTCAAAAGAGTCGATGAGTCAGACATACAGCCGTAGGCGATGCGACAGCCAGGAAGTGCCATTTGGTCTTGTCTGCTAGTCTCGATTGCTTCGCGGCTACTCAACAGAGCTGAGGATTGGAGAGCGATCCGTATAGCTCGTGCCGTTACACCTCCGGCATCTTGGGAGATGCCGGAGGTACTAAATTCGACCTGCTGACACGTTGGTGAAAGAGTACTTCGTCGATAGCGACGTCCGGGCACGGACGGATAATAAACATTTACATCGCGGGCGAAAGCAGGTTGGGATCTATGCAAGCCTCTCCTTGAAGAAATCAGAGAGCCTCGCCACGGCAGGCCCGACGTACTGGGGCTTGTCGTAGAGGTCAACGTGGCTCGCTCCTTCTATCCAGTGCAGCTCTTTCGGCTCTTTGGCGTTTTCAAAGGCGTTTGCACTCATCCATTTTGTAACAGCGTTCGAGCCAAGGATGAAAAGTAGAGGACGTGGCGAAATCGTATCGATGAACCGGAAGGCATCGAAGGTGGCAATTTTGTCGACGCTGGTCCATGGCATCTCTTTGGTAGAGCGCGGATTCTGTGCGCGATCAGTACAGTAATAGTCCCAGCCTTCGAAGAGATGTTGCCCACCAGCACGCGCTGCTGTTTCGTTCTTCGGAAAGATCGGAAATCTCTGTACTGGCTCGCCCTTCGCTTCGGCGCTCCGGGCCTTCCCTGCTGCATCTAGTAGCCCACGGAATATCGCTGGATCTTGTTTGCCATCTGCACCGGTGCGGAATTGGAGAGCGATATCGACACCACTTACGGTTGCCACGGCCTTGATCCTGTGATCGGAAGCAGCCGCCGGGACGGCGTAACCGCCCGAAGCGCAGATGCCCAGCAGCCCGATACGTTCGGCGTCCACATCTTGGCGAGTGGTCAAGTAGGAGACGGCAGCCTTGATATCTTCAATGCGCTGTGCGGGGTCTTCAAGTCCTCGTGGTTCACCAGTGCTCTCGCCTTGAAAGGCGCAATCAAAAGCAACCGTGAGATAACCCAGTTCCGCAAGGTGCTCTGCGTAAAGTCCGGCAGCCTGCTCCTTCACGCCGCTTCCCGGATGGCTGACGACAATCGCCGGAAGACGCTTTGTATTCGTCGTCTCAGGCGAGTAAACATTTGCGGCAAGTTGAATGCCCCCGCTGGTTGAAAATTTTACGTCTGTCTTCATTACATCTCCCGATTTTGGTGTAGGTGCACTGCTGGGGAATGCGGCACCGATTTGCCCTGCTGCGGCTGAGCCGATCCCAAGACTCATGAACTCTCGTCGTTTCACACTTCCTCAGACCATCTATATCTAGTACGCCACACGTGAGATTCGCAGGGTAGACCGATCCTGCCAAATGCATGCACGATCCTGCCAAATGACACCCTATTGGGCATACGATGGTTCGGCATACAATGGCTATTATGAGAGGTCCATTGTTTCTGGAATTGCAACGTCTCATCGCCAAACACGGCGTTCCCAGCGGAGCGTCTGTGGCGGCATTGCCGCACGTGATCATCGGCAGAAGCGATGTTCCGACAGAGCCGTACCCACATATCGCGGGACCGATGTTCTCACTGGTTGCTCAAGGCGGAAAGCAACTAAGCGTTGAAAAGCAGGTCTTTAACTATGGCGCGGGAGAATACCTTATTACCACGGTGGCCCTACCCGTCAGTGGACGGGTAACGCAAGCCAGCAAGAAGGTGCCCTTCCTCGGCGTAGGTATCGCGTTGCGGTCTAAGGAGATTGCGAATCTATTGTTTGAGACTGGCGGCTCTGTGCTACCGCAAACAAGTGCTACCCGTGGGATCGGGGTTAGCAAGCTGACGGATGAGCTTGTCGAACCTGTGGTTCGTCTGCTCCGGTTACTGGATAAGCCAATTGATCTACCCGTCCTTGCGCCAAGCATCGAGCGTGAGATTCTTTGGCGGCTCTTGACAGGTCCGCGAGGAGCGATGGTTCGCCAACTCGGTTCGACTGATGGCCACACGTTTCAGGTGAGCAGCGCACTTCGCTGGATACAGGCCAACTATACGGAGACACTTCGAGTCGAGACACTTGCACGCACTGCGGGGATGAGTGTCACATCCTTCCATCGTCACTTTCGTGAGGTGACATCAATGACCCCGATTCAATACCAGAAGCATATACGCCTGCAAGAAGCTAGGATGCGGCTTGTTTCGGGTAAGGACGACGTGACGACTATTGGGTTGTCGGTCGGCTACGAGAGCCCGTCGCAGTTCAGTCGAGAATATCGACGTCTCTTTGGCACATCACCAGGTCGAGACGGTGAACGGCTACGCCGGTTTGCTACTTCGCCCGCTGCATAATCCTACCGCGAGGAAGGGAACAATCGGGACTGAGAACCAGAAGGAAGTGCCACCAACTAATAATGAAAAGTCTTGACAATTATGGTTTAAAGAATCGAACATCATCAAAAATGTACAAGTCTCTTTGACAGCTGGCGAACTGCTTCGGACACTGCGGGTGTTCTGCAACTGTTGCGACGTCTCTCTTGAAGGCGCGTTTGTGCGCAGTAGAGGGGAAGGTGCAGGAAAGGAAAACGTCTTCCTGCAGCCTGCGACACAGAACAGCTCGAAGCGATCTGTTCGAGCCTGTCGGTGAGTTCCTCGATCTGTTGTTCGACGGTCTTCCACTCACCCCCGAGGATGCCGATAAGGTTACGCATCATCGGCGTCAGCGCGTTGTCTGCGTTCTCCAGAACATCTGCCATCGCAGCCCTCAGCTTGGCCGGCTTCTGCGCAAAGACCATGCCACGCTCTAACCGGAATGCCCGTATCTGGTTGATGACCGCAGTGCGCCGGGAGACGAGCCGATCTCGAACCCGATGGATCGCCTGAAGGTCGAGTTGGTCATCGGTCTTGATCGGGACGAAGCGCATGTTCTTGCGCTCGACGGCCTCGGCGATACGCGAGCGTCAAACCGACATTCTACCCTTGGCGGAATATTTTCTCGCCCGATATGCCGAACGCAACCGGGCTCGCCGCCGATGCGGTCACGACCCTGCAAAGCTATTCGTTCCCAGGCAACGTGCGGGAGCTGGAACACTTGATCGAACGTGCCGCCGTCAAGGCCGGTGGACGGGCGATCACTGCCGAACAGATCCAAGAGGAATTGAGCAAAGCGAAGAGCCCCGCAGCGGGCGCATTCGATGTCCAGGACGCAACGGGGCTTCCATTTCATGAAGCAGTCGCGAGTTGGGAGCGTCATCTCATCGAGGAGGCGCTGAAGGCATCCCACGGCAACAAGTCAGACGCCGCTCGCAGGCTCGGAAACCACCGGCGGTTGCTTTACGAAAAGCTGAGCAGCTAGGGATGCTCTAAGCTGCTTCCGGCTCTCGCAACGCCGAAAGCCTTCAACCTTCGTTTGCGATAGAACTGGGCGGCTCGCCCAAGAGCCGTCCGGCCATTTCGAGCAATTCAGACGGATGTACTGGCTTCGCAAGGATATCGAAGCTGTTGCCACGCTTAATAGCCAATTCAAGTAGATCGCTTGTGGCAGCCTGACCTGAGAATAAGGATAGGTGGCACTCCGGCCATTGGGCTCTGATCCGAATGGCCAAATCGATCCCATTCATCCCCGGAAGTATTACGTCAATCACGGCCAAGTCGGCACGCGAGTCTTCGAGCGAGGCCAGTGCCTGTTCAGCAGAGTAAACACCCCTGGTTTCGTAGCCACGTTGCGAGAAGATCGTCACGAGCGTGTCTGTAATCACTCGCTCATCATCGACAATCAAAACTCGACTTCGTGCCTCGGTATCCACGAAGCATGTCCCTCCATCGAAGCGTAGACGGCGCAAGCCCGGCTAGAGCTGCCGTACAGCTCCTGTTTCGCTTGTCGCCGATAGTGAGATGTAACGCACGCGTATGGCGTTGCCATACGGCATGTGGTGATGTGTAAAAGGGAGACGCGCATCTCGGTGCATTACTTCCTGAGGATGTCGGAGATTCGAAAGCAATTGCCACAACCTCCGCACTTCGGCCCGTCGGGTGGGAGGGCATAGCTTGCTCCTGCCGGGCGGGAGCAACTCCGGGGGTGGGAAGGACGGGCAAGAAAGGAGCCTGCTGATTAGCAGGCTCCTCAAGCAGGGTCTAAGGCTAAGCAGCCTTCGCCTTCTTCATGGCTTTCGGTTGGGCTTTGGCACCACCTTTCTTTAAAGTCTGCTTCTTTGCTTTAGTGACAAACTCCTGCTTCACTTTGAGGGCGATGGCGTCGGTGTCCACCTTGTAAGCGGCAGCGGCATCATGAAGCACCTGAGCCGGGTTGTGCCGGGTGCTCATGTAGAGGACGGTGGTTTCGACTAACACGCTACCCAGCACGCTCTCCTCGGCACGGCGAAGATAGGCAGCAAACAGCTTCCCGAGAGAGTCGCTGTCTTTGGCTTTCTTGATACCGTACCTGCGGGCGACGATGGACAGACGGTTTTCGTCCAGCAAGGACGCCAACCGTTCCGCGACAAAAAGCAGATCGCGTTTCATCAACCGCACCGGGACGGCTTCGGCGATAGCCGCAAGAGTACGGATGCCGATGGTGTTGGCAATCGCTGTCTCCTTGCGCTGCCTTTCCTGTTCGGCTTTGAAGGAAGCATCCACGTTGTGCGGCTGCTTCTTGGGGTGATGGATGGAGCACGCGGGATTCGCGCATACCTTGTGGACTTGTCCCTTGCCGTCGCCGTCCGCGATGATGGCTTCAGCGGTGAATTGGCAGGTCTTGTACTGAGGCCGTTGCGCCTGTTCCTTGTCCTTCGGCTTATCCGGCGCGATGGGGACGTACTTGCCACGCGCCACGATGGCGCTTCCCTCCTGCGGCTTTGTGTAAGCAGTGCTGATTTGCACGAGCTTGGGTTTGGCGGCGACGGTTTTGGCGACATGTGCATCCACCTTTGCCTGATAGCAGTTTGGGTCAGAGCAAGCGTCCTGCTTGCCAAGATCAGAAAACAGGAGCTTGTTGTGGCCTGTCCGTTTCGGGCAGTCCACACAGCTCCCCGCGATTGCCACGAGATGCGCGTCCTTCTTGTCA
>FSXA01001417.1_pt1 | contig 11167 bp, 5 predicted proteins | sample 1638081 | NCBI WGS metagenome assembly FSXA01 (sample SAMEA3914788, study PRJEB12502) | metagenome | biome: forest; material: soil | place: Canada | collected 2011-07-03 | depth 0.1 m
ATGAGCAAAGGCAACGACAAAAGCAGAAGCAGATTCCCAAAGGGAATGACAGAAAGAAAAGCAACGGCAAGAGCCAATGCGAGGGTCCTTCGGCTTCGCCTCAGGATGACGGCGAAAAACAACTGCGGGAGCATTCTGGCAAATTTCCAGAATGCAAATTTCCAGAATGCTTAGCCGCCCGGGTGGAAGACTTTCTGGTGGCTGACTGCGTCGCCATCGCCGGGCTTGAGGCTGCGGAAGACGATGGTGGAGATGAGGGTGAGGATGCCGAGGGCGACGAGCGCCTTGTGGAGGCCGTGGATCATCTCGGCAGGTTGGGCGTGGCCGGTGGGAACGAAGAAGGCGGTTGCCAATCCTGCGATCGCGACACCGAAGCTGATGGACATCTGCTGCATGGTGCTGGCGATGGAGCTGGCGGAGCTGGATTGCTGGTCGTTGGTGTCGGCGTAGACCAGGGTGTTCATGCTGGTGTACTGCAGGGAGGTGAAGGCTCCGTAGAGGAAGGCCTGGAGCACGATGAGCCAGATCGGGGTGTGAAGGCCGATGGTCGCGAAGAACAACAGGAGCACGCCGAGGATGAGGGTGTTGGAGATGAGTACCCAGCGATAGCCGATGGTGGCGAGTATGCGGGGCATGATGGCTTTCATGCTCATGGCGGCGATGGCCTGCGGCATGATGAGCAGACCGGACTCCACGGGAGTGAAGCCGAGGCCGACTTGATAGAGCAGGGGCAGAAGGAAGGGGATTCCTCCAATGCCGAGACGGGTGAAGAAGCTTCCGCTGACGGCGGCGCGGAAGGTTCGGATCTTGAACAGGCTGAGTTGGAGCAGAGGGTAGGCGAGGGTTTTTGCGTGTAGCCAGTAGCCGGCGATGAGCGAGAAGGAGAGCGCGGTGAGGCCGGAGATCTCGGTGACGCTGAGGGTGTGTTCGCCGAAGACTTCGAGGACGTAGGAGAGCAGGGAGATGCCGGAGCCGAAGAGGATGAGGCCGACGATGTCGAGGGGATGGGTTTCTTCGCGGTAGTCGGGAAGGTGGAGGTAGACGAGGATCAGGCCGATGAGGCCGATGGGGATGTTGAGGAAGAAGATGACGCGCCAGTGGAGGTAGTCGACGATGAGGCCGCCGGCCATGGGGCCGAGCATGGGTGCGACGAGGGCGGGGATGGAGACGAAGCTCATGGCGCGGAGGAGATCGGCTTTGCCGAAGGTGCGGACCAGGGTGAGGCGGCCGACGGGCACCATCATGGAGCCTCCGCAACCTTGCAGGATGCGGCAGGCGACGAGTACATGGATGTTGCTGGAGAGGCCGCATAAGAGCGAGCCGAGGGTGAAGAGACCGATGGCGGTGGCGAAGACGCGGCGGGTTCCGAAGCGGTCGGCGACCCAACCGCTGATGGGAATGAAGACGGCGAGCGAGAGGGTATAGCTGGCGAGCACCGCCTTCATGCTGAGCGGGCCGACGTGAAGTGCGGCGGAGATGGCGGGGACGGCGGTGTTGAGGATGGTGGTGTCGAGTGACTCCATGAAGAAGGCCACGGCGACCAGCCAGGGCAACAGCCGCTTGCTCGCTATGGAGTGGCCAGGTGCGGCTTTGATCACAACAGAAGAATCGGATGGAGTCATAAAACTTTAATCATGACGTTGGATGCAGAAGAAGTATCCACAGGGCGCGGGTGAATTCGTGGGATGCCGTAAAAGCATAGTGCCCTCCGCGAAGAGGGCACTATGGAAAGACGACTGCTTTTGGGTTTAGTACAGTTCTTGCTACCATGCAGGTCATTTTATTGAATGTAAATTCATTACTTGCGTTACTTGCAGAATAGTTCGCGACATGTTTCTGGAGACTTGAAGGAGGGTCCAACCGGTGCGTGCCGAGAGGTACATTTCAACGGACGATTGCGATCGGCTCCTGATAGCCTTTGTGCCTTGGATTATTGAGCATTCGGTGCCGTGTCCTGTTCTATGAGCTTGAATCTCTTGCGATTGGTCTCCTTTTGACGACCGACCTTCTGCAGCTCGGACAGGCGCTTGACGAGGGTGGTCGCTTCCGCGCGATCCTCTGGTTTCTGCGAATGGCGCAAGGCAAGAATCAGGTGATAGATCGCTGTCTGATCGTCAGGGTCCGTCTTCAATGCGAGCCGGCACTGTTCCATCGCAAGTCCGAATTGGTTGTTATTCGTGTACATGATCGCCAGGAGATCTCTTGCTTCGGTCATGTCCGGCTTGATCTTGACAGCCAGCAATGCAGACTGCAGCGCCTGGTCCGACAACTTCGTATCCGAATCCGTCCCCTGACCAACAATCAACTTCGCAAACAGGTAATGCAGCAGGGCGCTGTTGGGATGAGCTTTCAGTTGCTCGCGAATGCGGGCGATGGTCTCTTCCGAATGATCCTTCTGGATCTCGGTAAGGTCGAGCGCGTAGGAGCTTAGGCTTTGCCGGGAATCGAGTTTCCCGGCGGTCTTGAACGCAGCTTCCGCGTCGTCATATTGCGCCAGTTGCGCGTACAAGAGACCCAGCGAAAGATAGAGCGAAGGATCATCCGGGATGCGTTTGAGGCCGGCGTGGATCATATCGATCCCCACCTGGTAGGAGTCGTGGTCAAGACAAATCGCCGCGAAGGAGGTGTAATAGCCCGTCTGGGTGGGGCTTAGGACGATGGCCTGTCTTAAGAGAGCGACAGCTTTTGGAGTATTGCCCGTGGCCTCATAGGCTTCGGAAGCAAGGCTCAGCACGTCCGGGTCCGATGGTTGCGCAGCGATGAGAGGGTCAAGCAGCTTGATCGCTGCGTCGTATTGCTTGGTCTCCGCCAGGACAACGGCAAGGTCATACCGAGGATACGTAGCCTGCGGAAGCAAATCAGCGAGTCGCTGGAATATCGGTATCGCCTTCTCTGCCTGCCCGGTTTGCACAAGGCAATTGCCATAGGCCTCAAGCGATTCAGGATGAGAGTTGATCGCGGCGTCGAGGGTGGCAAACTGCCGATCCGCCTCCTCGCATTCTCCCTGCCTTCCGCGGAGCACGGCAAGCATCTCGCGCGCGGTGGCGTCTTGCTGGTCTGCCTTCAGGATCTTCTCGAGAAGAGGGATAGCGCGTTTGTCCCTGGTCTTGTAATACAGCTCCACCTCGCCTCGCAGCGCGGCGCCGTTCGCAGGAGAAATCTTGAGCGCCTTATCGAATGCCACGAGCGCATCCTGATCGCTACCTTTGAGCGAATCGGCAATGCCTTCGAGTGTCCACAGCCTGGGATCGTTGGGCGAAGCTCGCAGCGCTGCCGATGCCGTCGCGAGGGCGGCGTCGTATTGATGGTCACGGATAGAACTTTCTATGGATTGGATTTTGTCGACAGAGGCTGCTGCGCGCTCCCGTGGCCTGGGAGCTTGCCCAGCCGCTACGCAAGCATGGAGGCCAAGGCACATGCCTACGATCACGGCTACCGACGCATGCGTATGCAACGAGCAGACGCGGGGAGTCGATGTCAACGCGCCCACCCCATGTTCGGCACCACGCCGTGCGATTCCTTGATGGTGACAAGTTGATCGCCTTTCACGGCGTGATACTGCTCAACGAGCCCGCTGGGCCAGTAAATCGAAAGATCCGCTTCGAGCGCGTCGCCCAAGCCGAAGTGCAATCGAGTGTCGTTGCAGGAGTAGTAGCTCGACTGGCTCAAGACTTCCTGCGCCTGGGTGTGTCCCGCGTATCGCGCCAGGACGCGCGCGCCAATCGCGCTGCGATTCGATTTCGTGCCAACCAGCTTGACCTTCAGCCAATGGTGCGCTGGATGCACGTCATTGCGCAGCAGCGAAGGTGGCTCGTTCATGTTCACGATCAGGATGTCCAGATCGCCGTCATTATCGAAATCGCCAAAGGCACAGCCGCGGCTGGAGTGCTGCGCGGTGACACCGGGTCCGGCGTCCGCAATCTCCTCGAACGCGCCATTGCCCAGGTTCCTGAAGAGAATGCGCGGGCTCTTGGCGGGATACTGCGGCAAGACCTTTCCAACATTGGGATACACGCTGCCGGTCACAAAAAAGATGTCGGGCCAGCCATCATTATCCAGGTCAACGATGCCCGCGCCCCAACTCACGAATCGTGTCTCCACGCCTATCTTCGACTGCAGGGTGGCATCGTCAAAATTACCGGTGCCATCATTGTGATACAGCACGTCGGTATCGTCGGAGAAGTGGGTCTTGAAGATGTCCAGGTGACCATCGCGGTCATAGTCGCCTATCCCGACCCCCATGCCAGCCTCTTCGCCTCCATCGTTACCGAGGGCCACGCCGCGTTCCACGCCCTGCTCCTTGAAGGTGCCGTCATGCTGATTGATAAACAGCAGGCTGGGCGTTGAATCCGAGGCGACATAAATGTCGGGCCAACCGTCTTCGTTAAAGTCCGCCGCAACGACGGTCATTCCGTAGCTGGGCCATGGTTGACCGATGCCAGATTCAGCGGAAACATCGGTAAACGTTCCATCGCCGTTATTCCGGTAGAGCGAGTGGGTTCCGAACGGAAGGCCTCGAGGCCCGCATTCGATGGGGATGCCCTTGAAGTTACAGTTGACGCCGGACCCGGGACTGGGGACCTTGCTGAAGTCAAACTGAAGATAGTTGGAGACGAACAGGTCAAGATGGCCGTCGCGGTTGTAATCCACGAAGGAGCACCCCGCGCCCCACCTCGTCTCGGAGTCAACCAGACCAGCTTCCTTGGTGACATCCTTAAACGTCCCGTCTCCCATGTTGCGATAGAGACGGTTTTGGCCAAAGTACGTGCAAAACAAATCTTCGTAGCCATCGTTGTTGTAGTCGCCGACGCAAACCGAGTTGGCCCATCCCACCGCCTCCAGGCCCGCTTGCTTCGTAACGTCGGTAAACGTTCCGTCGCGATTGTTCTTGTAGAGCCGGTTGCTGGTTCCCGGCGGGGCACCGTTCAGCCTTGTGCCGGTGAGTAGAAAGATGTCGATCCATCCATCATTGTCGTAGTCGAAGAAGGCGCAGCCGCAGCCGTTCGCCTCGAGGATGTACGTGTCGTTGTCGACGCCGCCATAGATTACAGGGGCGAGCAAGCCGGCGGCGGCCGCGATATCGGTAAACCTGGCGTCAAACGGTCGGTTCGATGCGGCGGCCTTCTTCTGCGCTGCTACGACGCGGCCGCCCATCGCACCCGCCTGTTGAGCAAACGATCGCTGCGCAAAGGCGCTGGCGACCGTGGCGCACGACAATTTCAGGAACTCCCGCCGAGCCGTAAACATCTTTGCGCTCAAGGCCTCCTGCCCTTCTGCTCCATCCACCATACAGCGAATAATCGCTTACTGCTTCCCTGGGGGGAGGGAGCCGGCTCCCAAAACGGGCGAATGTCGTTATCCGCCTTATTTTCAGTGGATTAAAGCGCTTGACAAGCGGATGACTGCAAGACAATAATTCGTCGTCCAAAACAGTAAACGTTATCTCTACGCGAAACCAACTGTCTGACCTATGTGCGGCTACATCTTTCGATGTACAGGCATGTGGAACTTTAGGAGGAACGATTCATGATCGACTTTAAGGCCGCGAACCGAGTTCTGCTTGCCGGGTTCCTGCTTCTCAGCTTCGGCAGCGTCACCGCATTCGCGCAGTTCTCCAGCGGCGTTGAAGGCACTGCGAAGGACCAGTCCGGAGCTGTGGTCGCAGGTGCCAAGGTGAAGCTTACCGACACCCGCCTCGGCGTCACGAAAGACACCACCACCAATCAGGATGGCTATTTCCGCATCGACAGTATCGCCGCCTCCAGCTATTCCCTGCAGATCCAGATGACGGGCTTCAAGACCTACGGCCAAAGCGACCTCGTCCTGCAGGTCGGTGAGATCAGGACGCTGAGCCCCGTGCTCGAAGTTGGATCGGTATCGGCGGACGTGACTGTATCCGCCGGTGCGGTCACCCTCAACACGGAGTCGGCCACCACCGGAGCGGTCATTTCAGAAGAGACCGTACAAGAGACACCGCTGCCTGGCCAGAACGTCTATGGCCTCTCTGCCCTTACTCCGGGCATGACAGGAAGCGCCGTTACGTCGGGCGATAACTACACCAATGAATACGCGATCAACATCAATGCAGCCGGCCTCCGCCAGGAACAAAATGGTTTTCAGATCGATGGCGCGTACACCAATACACCTTCACGTGGCGGCGGTACCTCCATCTCTCCGAACCCGGAGATCGTGTCGTCGATGGATATCCGCACGAATGATTTCGATGCGACAAAGGGAAGAAATGGGGGCGCCACCGTCGACGTCTACACCAAGTCCGGAACCAACAAGTTCCACGGAACGGTCGACTATTATTTCACCAACAATGACCTCACCGGCCTGACGCACTTCGAGTCGACGGTTCCAACGTTCCAGCGCAATGAGATGGGCGCAACCTTCGGCGGGCCGATCATCAAGGACAAGTTCTTTATCTTTGGCGCGATCGACGTGCTTCGCTCCAGCACCACCAGCGCAGGCCAGTACACGGTAGAGACCAAGGATTTTGAGAGCTACGTTACGACAAATTTTCCGAATAGCGTTGCCAACCAGGTGCTAACGGCCGCCCCGCCACAGGACTTTCCTACTACCGGCATCCAGACCGTGGCCCAGCTTGAAGTGAATACCCCCGGCTATTTCGCTCCTCCGCCAGGAATCCCGGCAGGACTCGATGCAGTGGGTCTAGCAAATATCAGCTTCTCAGTTCCCAAGAATGGCTACCAATGGGATGTTCGAGGCGACTACTATCCGAACAAGAGCGATCGTTTTTATGTCACCACGATTCGCACCTATGATACCTCCGCGGGTGCGACGCCGCGGCCCGCACTTAACATTCCTCAGTCCAACAGCTCTGACTTTGTCAGTGTCGACTGGACCCACACCTTCTCTTCGCGACTGCTCAATGAAGGCGGCGCAAACATGATTCGTCCCTATGGAGCGGATCTACCCACCGCGACCGAAGCGATCCCTTATATCAATGTGACCGGCCTGCAGGGCTTTTCCAACTGGGGTCCTGGCAACTTCACGCAGACTACCCTGGGCTGGCGCGACGTCATGACCGCGACGGTTAAGACGCACACCCTCAAGTTTGGCTTCGATCAATTCAACATTCGGGAGGCCGATTCGCAATCCGGCGCCTTCGATCGCCCCACGTACAACTTCAACAACCTTCTCGACTTTGTCCAGGACGAAGCGGTGAGCGAAAGCGCGACGCCGGTCAACCTTACCACTCATCTTGAGGCGCCCTATAATCGTCGCTACCGCGCTCTCTACACCGGAATCTATCTGCAGGACGACTGGAAAGTTCGGCCGAATCTCACGGTCAATGCCGGCATACGGTATGACTCGATGGCGAACTTCTTCTCGATCCTGTCTCCCCAGCTAACCAACTTTACCCTCGGCACAGGATCTACCTTGGATACTGAGGTCGCGGATGGCGTAACGGGCCTTGCCAAGAGCAGCCATGTCCTGGACCACAGCCTGTGGGGAATCAACCCTCGCCTCGGCTTCTCGTACCAGCCCTTCCACTCGGGCCGCACAGCTATTCGAGGCGGTTACGGTCTTTTCTCCGATCAGCCTCCGTACATTCACATTACGGACATTACAGCAGGCAATCTTCCAAACTTCTTTACGCCGTCGCTCAGTGTTCAATCGGGAACGACTCCAAACTTCCAGCTATGCGCCGCGCCTTCGGGATTCACGGAACAGTGCCCGGTCGTGAGTACGACCAATGTCGTCTTGAACTCGAGCGGTGGTGTTGTTGGCCAACGAGCGAACCTCGGCGGCTATGATCCCAACTACAAACTCACCCAGGTTGAAGACTGGACTCTGAGCATTCAGCAGGAACTCCCCTGGCATCTCGCCGCGGAACTGAACTACTCCGGTTCAGCGGCGCATCATCTTCCCGTCTTCAATCAGGACATCAACCGGTTTGCCGGCGATCTCATCCAGAACAACGGCACACTGACACGTCTCAATCCGAACTTCGGCGATATCAACTACGCAAGCTCGAACGCCAACTCCATTGGCAACTACGGTAGCGCTCTTCTGCAGAGGCGACTGAACAAGGGCTTCGCCATACGCGGTATCTACACCGTCGGTAAAGCATTGGATACCTTCAGTACCTCCGGCTCGCTGGATGGTGGAGAGGCTACGCAATTCCTCGACAGCGAAATCGAGAACGGCAACCTCAAATTCCAACGCGGGCGCTCGGACTTCGATATTCATCAACAGTTCTCCGCTGATGGCACATGGCTCGTTCCGAACCACTACCGTACGGCACTCGAACGCAACGTTCTTGGTGGTTGGGAGTTTGGCGGTGTCTGGATCGTTCAGACCGGCCTGCCGTTCTCGGTCTACACCTCGGCCAGCTTCAACCCGGTCTACAACTCGGCAGGGCAGTTGATCGGGAACAAGGGTGGCGACTACAACGCCGATGGCTCCAACTACGACGTGCCAAACGCGCCGGCGTTCGGCAACCATCTGAATGGCCAAAAGAAGTCTGACTATCTCAACGGCATCTTCACCGCGTCTCAATTCCCAGTTCCCGCACTAGGAACCGAAGGCAACCTGGGCCGCAACACCTTCGATGGTCCCGGCTACAACAACGTCGACTTCACGTTCGAGAAGTACTTCACTACTCCCTTTTTCTTTGGAGAGAGAATGAAAATCGAGCTAAAGGGCGAGACGTTCAACCTCTTCAACCGTAGCAATCTCACCGGGGTGATCTCGGATCTATCCAACGGCTCGTTCGGCAAGGCAACCAACCAGTTACCGCCGCGCAGCCTGCAGTTCCACATCCGCGCGAGTTTCTAAAAATAAGGGAGGAAAGAATGACTCAGCATCTGGACCCGTCGAAGGTGTCGGGTCCGTTCTTTCTTCCCAACCTCGCATGACTTCTTGAATTGCTGATCGTTTGTAGATCTCCTGGACCATACATTGCTGCATAGTGGCCTATAGGCGGCCTCGTCTTATTGCAGGACCTGGCTGCCTCATCCTTCAGCCTCATCGCTGCTCACCAGTTTATGGGCGACCCAACAGCACTTGCGGTGCTTAACAAGGCAACCGATGTGGTGCTGCCAAGGCTCCTCGCAAAGGCCCTCAATCGCGAAGAGATGACGGCCCGACCACACAAAATATCTCGTTCACCTGGGACGAAACCTACACGCTGCCCGAAAACGTTTATCTCGGCTATCAGCGTGGCGCGGGCTCTCGCCACCGCCAGTTAGCGCAGCCGAACTATCGATGGACGTGCCATTGCGGCTGGTGCCGATCGATCCTCAACACCCTGATGTCGTGGCTCTACTACACGGGCCGGTGGCACTGTTCGCCATCAATCCAGGTTCGGCGACGGTGACGAAACAACAACTGCTCGCGGCTCAGAAAATCGGAGCCAGCTCACCGGACTGGGAAGTGACGACGGCTGAAGGAAAACTGACGATGAAGTTCTTCCCTGAGATCACGAGCGAAACTTACCGGCTCTATCAGAACACGTAGTCGTTATTAGCCGACTCAACGCCCCACAATCTTCACGATTGCCTTATCCGGCGCGTCCCACGCGGCAACTCCCTCATGCTTCAACTTGTGCGTGGCGTCATCCCACGAAAGCTTTGTGATCGAGCTGACGCCTTTCTCATACGAGTAAGTATTACCGTCATCGGAGAAGAGTGTGAAGCTCGCATTCGCTCCGGGATACACGCGCACCGAAGCGATTGCCTGCTTGTCGTTCGTGCTCAAGATCTCCGATCCCAGCGGCACAATGGAGCCCGCCCGCACAAACAACGGCAGCGTATCGATCGGCGCATTCGCCACGATTGTCTGGCCACCCTTCAGGCGCTCGTTGGTCCAGTAGTTATACCAGTCCGAACCCGCCGGCAGATACACCTTGCGCGAAGTCGCCCCCTGCTCCGTTACGGGAGCTACAAGGAACGCAGGCCCAAACATATATTCATCCGGAATATTCGCGACGTTCGGATCGTTCGGAAAATCCATGAACAGCGCACGCATGTATGGAGCACCGGTTTGATAGCTCGCATACGCCAGCGAATACGTATAAGGCATCAGCTCGTAGCGCAAGCGTAAATACTTCGAGAGGATAGGCTCAGCCTCTTTGCCATACGCCCAAACTTCGTTGTGCTGCCGTTCTCCATGCGCGCGCATCACCGGCTGGAACGCTCCCCACTCAAACCAGCGCACAAACAACTCGGGATAATCCGAGTAGTTGCCCACATTCGCACGCGCATCGGAAGGATCGATCAACGGTGTGTGTTCCGGCTTGTAGCTCGCAGGAAGCGATGGCGAGAAGAAGCCGGCGATATCGGTATCCCAATACGGCATGCCCGTCGCGGTAAAGTTCAGGCCCGCGGGAATGGAACGCTTCAGCATATCCCACGTCGACTGAATGTCGCTCGACCAGAAGACGGTACCGTTCCGCTGCGCCCCGAGATACGCTGCGCGCGCGAGGATCATCACCCTGCGGCTGTCACCGAAGTCACGCCTCATGCCCTCATACGCCGCCGCCGTATGAAACAGCGGATATACGTTGTAATAACGCGCCCCTGAGCCAACGTAGAAGAAGTCTTTCGCCGGATCGATGTCCGGCTCCGTCTCATCGAGCCACAGATAATCAAAGTGATCCGGCTTGATATAGCGATCGCGAATCTTCTCCCAGAACCAACGCGCCGCTTCCGGATTCGTCGTGTCGATGTTTGGCCCGATCACATCTTTGAAGCCACCCGAGTCAGGAACTCCCGCAGCATCATGGATCAGCCAACCTTTGTCGCGCAGCATGTCGTAAAACTGCGTGCCCGGCGCATAGTGCGGCCACACACTTAGCAGCGTTTTAATGCCCATGGCATGCAGTTGATCATTCATCGCCGCAGGATCCGGCCACCGCACAGGGTCAAGATCCATCTCCCCCTGCTTCGTCATATTCAGGAAGTCCACCACCAGCACATCCAGCGGCAGGTGACGATCGCGATAGCCCTTGGCCACCGCCAGCGTCTGCTCCTGCGTGGGATAAATCGCCTTGCTCTGAATATAGCCATACGTCGCCTTCGGCAGCATGTGCGTGACGCCCGTCAGCTGCCGATAGCCCATATAAATCTCGTCCGTGTTCTCGCCCGCGATGACGAAGAACGAAAGCCGGTCGCCGATCTGCGACGACCACACATTC
>FSXA01001277.1_pt1 | contig 11164 bp, 7 predicted proteins | sample 1638081 | NCBI WGS metagenome assembly FSXA01 (sample SAMEA3914788, study PRJEB12502) | metagenome | biome: forest; material: soil | place: Canada | collected 2011-07-03 | depth 0.1 m
ACCCACGCGCTCCAGCAGATGTTCGACTCCATGAACTACATCCTTGCGCAGAGCTTTTCCTTGCGCCGCTGGGGCTGGCGCCTGGAAGCCATGCGCACAGGCAAAACCTTTGCCGAGATAGCGCTCGCGCGCAGCCTCTCGTACCGCGTGGAACATGTTTACATCATTCACCGCAAGTCGGGGCTTCTGTTAGCCGAAGCAACAAACCATTCAAACCTGTTGCAGGACGCCGACATGGTGGTCGGCATGTTAACGGCCATACAGGACTTCGTTCGCGACTCGTTCACCTCGAAGAAACAGGACGACCTCGAAGTAATCCAGATTGGCGAGTTCAAGATCTGGCTGCAACATGGCCCCATCGCTCTGCTTGCCGCCGTTATTCGCGGACAAGCGCCAGCCAATCTTCGCGATGTGTTCGCGCTACGCATAGAACAAATCCACAAGGATTTCCAGGGACGCATAGCCGCCTTCGAAACGACAGGCCGGGCAGTGCCCGGGCTCGAGGCTGGCCTAGATGCGTGCCTCGTCGAAGAGACAAATGCGCGCAAGCAGTCGTATCTGAAGTTCAAAATTGCGGGCGTCGTCATACTCGCCGCGCTTATCACCGGTTTCTTCTTCCATGTTCGATATACACTCCGCTGGGCACACTATCTCGAAGCGCTTCAACAGCAGCCGGGCGTTGTGGTCATTCAGGATCATCGCGAAGGGGTAAAGCTTTTCGTGACAGGCTTACGCGACCCGATGGCGATGGATCCCGAATCGCTTCTCGGTGCGTATCACCTCTCACCCCGCAATGTATCCGAGCGTTGGGAGCCATATTTCTCTCTGGACCCACGCTTTGCGAACGTGCGAAGGTTGAACGCAGAGGCTACCGCACTCGGCAAACAGGCTGTGCGCTTCGAAGTGGACTCCACAAAACTGCCACTCGATCAACTCGCTTTGGTGGATACGGTTGGAGACCAGATCCAGGAACTGGCAACCGATGCAACCAGACAGGGTCGGAAGTTGCACATCCAGCTCTTCGGACACACCGACCGCACCGGTTCTGCAGAACATAACGCTGAACTGAGCCAACAGCGCGCCGAAGCGATTGTCCACTTGCTGGTCAGCCGCGGGATCCCTGCAGGTCTGCTCTCCGCCGCGGGTCTTGGAGATCAGCAGGCCGGCTACAGCGCGGATGTGGCGGAAGGACAGGATCTTGATCGCCGCGTCACCTTCTCGGTGGATTTGCGATAGAGCTCAGCCCCTGGGGGGAGGTCAGACGGGCGCCGAACCACGACCGCATCTGGCCATATAGAATTCTGGCGACACACAGATCGTAGTTTGCAAGGAGCGACTATATTCCATGCCACTCTCTCGACGTGATTTCGCCAGACTCGGAGTTCTTGGACTGGCTGCGCAGCGGATGCCAAACGGACTCGCTCAGGCCAGCGTGACGCAGTCCGAGCCTACAGCAGCGGGCACTCGCCGGATCGGCTACTGCGTTATTGGCCTTGGGCGCATTGCCGAGCACTTCCTCGAGGGTACAAAGAATTCCGAGCACTCGAAGATCACAGCACTCGTAAGCGGCCATCGCGACAAGGCCGAGCGCATCGCCGCACAGTACGGCGTGCCCCGCGAATCCATCTACAGCTACGAAGAGTTCGATCGTATCGCAACGAATCCCGCGATCGATGCAGTCTATGTTGCGCTGCCGAACAGCATGCACGCCGAGTACACCATCCGCGCCGCCAAAGCAGGTAAGCATGTACTTTGCGAGAAGCCAATGGCTATCAGTTCCGCTGAATGCCAGCAGATGATCGACGCCTGCCGAAATGCACACGTAAAGCTGATGATTGCCTACCGCCTGCACTTTGAGCCCATCACATTGAAGGCGTTCGACATCGTGCGCAGCGGCAAACTAGGTCGCCTGCAGGCTATGGAAGGAGCCTTTGGATTCAATATCAAGCCCGGCGAGTGGCGTTGCAACAAGAAGCTTGCCGGCGGCGGTTCGCTCTTCGATGTAGGCATCTATTGCCTGAACGCATTCCGCATGTTCACGGGTGAGGAGCCCCTCGGCTACCAGGCTCAAACCTCCACGCAGGATCACGACGGACGTTTCAACGAAGTGGAAGAGAATATCTCCTGGCTTATGCGCTTCCCTTCCGGCGCGCTGGCCACGGGCGCTTCAAGCTACGGCGCCGATTTGAACGGCTATATCCGTTTTCACGGTGCTCGGGGATGGCTTCAGATGAGCTCATTGGGATATCAAGACCAGCGTCTCATCGCTCACTACGCGTCCCCTCAAGGTCCCGACTCACCGCCCATCGAAGTAAACGAAGCAAACCCGGAAAAAGACCCAATGCAGTTCGTCCGAGAGGCAGACTATTTCTCCGAGTGCATCCTGCTGAACCGCGCTCCAAAAACTCCCGGCGAAGAAGGACTCGCCGATCTGCGCGCCATTGAGGCAATCTACAAGTCTGCCGGTGTGAAGCTGTGACCCTATGAATAGACGTGAATTTATCTCATCCTCTGGTGTTGCCGCTCTCACGCTGAGCAGCGGTACCGTGCTGACTACCGAAGCACAGCCCACTATTCCTAAACGCGCTTCGATGAAGCTTGGATGCCAAAGCGCGCCGACGAATGACACCCACCTGAAGTATCTGGCGCGCTACGGAGTGCGGAACATCTGCGGCTATCCCGAAATCGCCGATGGCCGCATCTACGCAACCGTGGACGAACTGAGCCGCATGAAGGACCTCGCTGCCAGCAACGGTATCGAAGTTGACTGCGTAGGACCGCCAGTGCTGGAGTCCAGCTATATCGACAACGAAAAACACCCTGCGATCATGCTCGCGCAGAGTCCCGAACGCGACCGCGATATTGAATCCATCCAGAAGCTGATCAGAAACTGCGCACAGGTGGGGCTGCCTTCGATCAAATACAACATGAGCATCCTTGGTGTGCTGCGCACAGGCCGTACACCGGGCCGCGGCGACGCGAGCTATAGCCAGTGGCGGCTTTCGGAAGCACATCCAAAGACTCCACTCACGATCGCAGGACATGTGGACGCGGATATGTTCTGGGAGCGGATCACGTACTTTCTCGACCGCGTAATACCCGTCGCGAACGAATATAAAATCCGCATGGCGTGTCATCCACAAGATCCCGGCGTTCCACCTGAGGGCTATCAGGGCGTGGACCGCGTACTGGGAACAGTCGATGGCCTGAAGCACTTTATCAAGATCCAGGAGAGCCCCTATCACGGTCTGAACTTCTGCCAGGGAACAGTCTCAGAGATGCTGGCCGATCCCGGAACCGAAATCTATGACGTGATTCGATACTTCGGTTCCCGCAAGAAAATCTTCAACGTGCACTTCCGTAATATCCGCGGTCGCAGAAACGATTTTGTGGAAGTCTATCCAGACGAAGGGGACGTGAACCTGGTGAAAGCGACCAGGGTCTATCAAGAGGTAGAGTATCCGTACATGTTGATGCCCGACCACGTCCCTGTCGCCGCGAACGACCCAAACGGACTGCAATCGTTCGCGTTCTGTTATGGATATATCAGGGGCTTAATTCAGTCGCTGGAAGCATGAGTATGACTTGCGGCCGAAAACAGCATCAACCCTGACAAGACCGCGTAACACCAAGGTAGATTTCCATGCAAAGCAACAATCAGCCACGCTACATCCAGGTCCATCCGTTAGACAACGTCGCCATCATCGTAAACGAGGGGGGCTTGCCGGCCGGCACACGTTTTGAGTCGGGCCTCCTTCTATCCGAAGCAGTACCGGAAGCCCACAAAGTTGCACTCATAACCATTCCTGAAGGCGCTCCCGTCATCCGCTACGGCGTCACCATCGGCTACGCACGGACAGAGATCTCCCCCGGCAGCTGGGTTCATGAGCGAAGCCTCACTCTGCCTCAGGCTCCTCAACTCGATCAGCTATCCATCGCGGCGGTCCACCAGCCACACCTCGATCCACTCGAAGGCTTCACCTTTGAAGGCTACGTCAACGACGACGGCACCGTAGGAACCAAGAACATCCTCGGCATCAGCACGACCGTTCAATGCGTCGCTGCCACCGTGGATTATGCCGTAAGGAAAATCAAAGCCGAGCTTCTCCCCAAATACCCGAACGTTGACGACGTCATCGCCATCACCCACAACTACGGTTGCGGCATCGCCATCGACGCACCGGGCTCCGAAATCCCCATCCGCACACTACGTAATCTCAGCCTCAACCCAAACCTCGGCGGAGCGCCCATGGTCGTCAGCCTCGGCTGCGAAAAGATGCAGCCGGCTCTCATGCTTCCCACCAGCACCCTGCCGATTCTCTCCTCGCAGCCGTACGTGGTTCGCCTGCAGGACGAAGAACATCACAGCTTCGGAGACATGGTCGAAGCCATCATGCAGATGGCCGAGCACCGCTTGAAGCAGCTCGACCAACGCCGTCGCCAAACCCGCCCCGCATCCGATCTCATCGTCGGCCTGCAATGCGGTGGCAGTGATGCTTTCTCCGGCGTCACGGCCAACCCCGCGGTGGGCTACGCCTCCGATCTCCTCGTCCGCGCCGGCGCCACCGTCATGTTTTCTGAAGTCACCGAAGTGCGTGATGCCATCCATCTCCTCACCGCCCGCGCGAACTCGCCAAAGGTCGCTCAGGGTCTTATCCGCGAGATGGCCTGGTACGACAACTATCTCCAGCGCGGCACAGTCGATCGCAGCGCCAACCCCTCACCGGGAAACAAAGAAGGTGGCCTGACCAACATCGTTGAAAAAGCCCTTGGCTCCATAGCCAAGGCCGGCAACAGTCCCATCAGCGGCGTCTTCGGCCCAGGAGAACGCGTCACGGGCAAAGGCCTCGTCTTCGCCGCTACACCTGCAAGCGACTTCGTCTGCGGAACGCTGCAACTCGCGGCCTCCATGAACATGCACGTCTTCACCACCGGTCGCGGCACCCCATACGGACTCGCGATGGCTCCCGTCATCAAGGTCTCCTCAAGAACCGCACTGGCCGACCGCTGGTCCGACCTGATCGATATCGACGCCGGTACCATCGCAACCGGCAAAGCCAGCATCCAGCAGGTCGGCGAAGCAATCTTTCAACTCATCCTCGACGTAGCCAGCGGCCGCAAACAGACCTGCGCCGACCGCTGGGGTCTTCACAACGAGTTCGCCCTCTTCAACCCCTCGCCCATCACGTAGGGGATCAGCAAAGGCAGGGTCGCTTCGGATCGAACTTCCACCCCGACACCAGATACTGCATCGCCGCCGCGTCATCCCGGGCGCCAAGCCCAACCTGCAGATAAAGCTGATGCGCCGCCGCCACCTGCTCCATATCAAGCTCGATGCCAAGCCCCGGCTTCTCCGGCACCGTCACTCGCCCACCCTCAATCTTCAGCGGCTCTTTCGTCAGCCGCTGCCCATCCTGCCATATCCAATGCGTATCGATCGCCGTCACATCTCCGGGCGCAGCCGCGGCCACGTGAGTAAACATCGCAAGTGAAACATCGAAGTGGTTGTTCGAGTGCGATCCCCAAGTCAATCCCCACTCGCGACAAAACTGCGCCACACGAACCGAGCCCTGCATCGTCCAGAAGTGGGGATCGGCCAGCGGAATATCAACCGCATGCAGTTCCGCTGCAAACCTCAGTTGCCGCCAGTCCGTCGCAATCATGTTAGTGGCCGTTGGCAACCCCGTCGCACGGCGAAACTCAGCCATAATCTCCCTGCCCGAGTAGCCATGCTCCGCACCACAAGGGTCTTCCGCATACGCGAGCACATCCCCTTTACCAGCGCACAACTGTATCGCCTCATCAAGCGACCATGCCCCGTTGGGGTCCAGCGTAATCCGCGCCTGCGGAAACCGCTCAGCAAGCGCAGTCACAACCTCCATCTCCTGCGCCCCAGACAACACTCCGCCCTTCAGCTTGAAGTCCTTGAATCCATACCGCGCTTCAGCCGCTTCAGCCAGGCGCAGCACCGACTCCGTCGTCAGCGCCTCCTCATGCCGCAGCCGAAACCACATATCGTCCGCGCGGTCATCGCTCGCGTACGGCAGATCGCTCTTCTTCCTGTCTCCAATAAAGAAGAGATACCCCAGCACCTCCACACTACTGCGCTGCTGCCCTTCACCGAGAAGCGCAGCCACAGGAACATCCAAAAACTGCCCCAGCAGGTCGAGCAAAGCAGATTCAATCGCAGTTACAGCATGTACCGTAATCCGCTGATCGAATGTCTGCGCGCCACGTCCTCCGCTATCGCGGTCTGCGAAACGATCTCTCACGCCATTGAGAATCCGCTGCCATGAAGCAATGCTTTCGCCCTCGACCAACGATCGGCTTTCCTCAAGCACCTGTCGAATCTTCTCGCCACCCGGAACCTCGCCCACACCCGTGCGCCCTGCGCTGTCCGTAATCACCACAAGGTTTCGCGTGAAGTACGGAGCATGCGCGCCGCTCAGATTCAGCAGCATCGAGTCTCGTCCAGCAACGGGAATCACGCGCATAGTCCTGATCCGCGGAGATCCCTGCCCTCTCACCTCGTCTATCAAGCCACACCTCCCGCCGGTTCCGGAAGCTTCAGGTCCACGCGTTTGATCTCGCCCACGATCACGACATAGCTGAAGATCGCCAGCAGCGCGGTTACGCCAACAAAGATGAGAGCGTCGTTGAAGGAGCCGGTCTTCTTCACCAGAATTCCGATCACGGTAGGTGTCGTGATCGTAGAAAGGTTCCCGAACAAATTGAAGAGTCCACCGTTCACTCCAATCAGTTCTTTCGGCGACGTATCCGCGATCACCGTCCAGCCGAGCGCACCAAAGCCCTTGCCGAAGAAGGCCAGAGACATAAGAAACAGAACAACGGCCTGCACATTGGTATAGTTGCACGCGATCATGGTGACCGAGAGCAGCATGCCTGCAATGATCGGCGCTTTGCGCGCAAAGCTGAGAGAACGCCCTTCGCGCAGCAGCCTGTCGGAATAGACGCCGCCGAGAATTCCTCCCACCGAGCCGCAGAGTGCAGGCAGCGCCGTCGCGAAGCCGGCATGCAGAATCGTCATGTGACGCGCCTGCACCAGGTACAACGGGAACCAGGTCAGGAAAAAAGTTGTCAGCGTGTTAATGCAGAACTGCCCAATGTAGATGCCGATAAGCATTCGCTGGCCAAGCAGATATTTGACGCCAGCCCAGGTGAACGAATTCTTCCCCGCTGTGCCCCGGTCAATGTTTACCAGGCCACCGCCCTGCTCGATGTAGTCGACCTCTGCCTGCGAGATACGAGGATGGTCCTTCACGTCGTAGACGACCTTCGTCCAGACAAACGCAAGCACGAAACCGAACAACCCCATGAACCAGAAGCAACTTTGCCAACCGTAGGTGTGGGTCAGCCATCCAAAGAGCGGCGCGAACATGACGAGCGCAAAATACTGTGACGCGTTGAAGATGGCGGAGGCGCGGCCACGCTCTGCCGTCGGAAACCACGTGGCGACAATGCGGCCGTTGCCGGGAAAAACCGGCGACTGCGCCAACCCGGAGAGCAGTCGCAGCACAAAAATCGCAGTGAAGATCCACGCCGCGGCAAGGTATCCCGCGAATCCCACGAGGAAGGCAAATACCGACCAGCAGACAATGCTGATCCCATACACGCGCTTCGAGCCGAAGCGGTCAAGCAACCCGCCTGCGGGCAACTGAGCGAAAACATAGGCCCAGCCGAAGCCGGAGAAAAGGATGCCCATCTTCTCCGGATCGATGGCAAGCGCCTTCTCCATTACGGTAGCTGCAACCGAAAGCGCCGCCCTGTCTCCGTAGCTGCAACAGCTGGCGACGAACAGCATCAGCACGATGAGGTACCGGACGTGCGTCGGCTTCGGCTCCGGTGCAAGCGATGCGCCCGGTGCCGTCGCCATTAGCTGCGGTCTCCGATCAGCTTTGTCAGTTCGGCAAGCTCCGCCTCGCTCAGGTCCACCAGTGGCGTTCGCACCGGCCCCGCTGGACGCCCAATCGCCGTCATCCCTGCCTTCACGATCGAGACTGCATATCCCTTCCGCCTATTTCTAATGGCGATATACGGCAGCACAAACTCTCGCAGATCTGCGTAGACCTTTTCATGGTCGCGTCTCCGCACAGCCGCATAAAACGTTTGCGCAAACTCCGGAAGGAAGTTGAAGATCGCGGACGAGTAAGTCGTCACGCCCATCTCCAGATATGGCAGAGCGAAGGTCTCCGCTGTCGGCAATCCGCCGATGTAGGTCAGCCGATCACCCAGCCGGGCATAGATGCGAGTCATCAACTCGATGTCGCCATAGCCGTCCTTGAAGCCGATCAGGTTCGGACAGGTCTCGCACAGCCGCGCCAGCGTCACCTCATCGATGATTGCGTTATCGCGGTTATAGAAGATGACACCCAGCTTCGTCGCAGCGCAAACCGCCTCTACATGCGCCGCCAAACCGGAAGCATCGGCGTTCACAAGATACGGCGGCAGCAGCAGAATGCCATCGGCGCCCGCATTTTCGGCGGCGACCGCAAACTCCTTCGCCATCGCCGTGCCGTAGCCGCACCCCGCCAGCACGGGGACACGTTCTGCTGTCTCGTTCACTGCAGCGCTTACAACTGCGGCAAACTCGCTCAACGTCAGCGAGAAGAACTCACCTGTCCCACCGGCTGCGAAAAGGCCAGCCGGTTTGTGCTCCAGCAACCAGGAGATGTGCTCGCGATAGCGCCCTTCTTCGAACTGAAAATCATTGCTGAAATGCGTGACAGGAAATGAAAGAAGCCCTTCGCCAATCTTCTTCGCCAACTCAGATGGGTTCATCTTCGACATCGTTACGTCCTAACCTCAAAATTCAATCTGACAAACACACAACAACGACCACCTACAACGCGTCCCGCGTCAGTTGGCCGTCAACAACACGCCACAACTGCAGCGGATTAGCATTCTGCAACTCAACAGGCAGAACGCTGTCCGGAAAATCCTGATAGCAGATCGGCCGGACAAACCTATAGATCGCGGTCGCACCCACCGAAGTAAACTTCGCATCCGTTGTCGCCGGATAAGGACCTCCATGATGCATCGCATGGCTAACCTCGACTCCCGTTGGATACCCATTGAAGATGATTCGTCCAACCTTGCTGCGCAACACCTCAATCAGGTCGGAAAATTCATTCAATTCTTCGGGCGTGCCATGAACAGTAGCTGTGAGGTTACCCTCCAACGCATTCGCGACCGCCAGCATCTTCGCCCGCGAATCACATCCAATAGCCACCGTAGCGGGTCCAAATATTTCGTTGTGCAACTCCGGGCTCTGAAGCCAGGTATCGGCATCCACCGAAAGCAGATGCGCAGATGCCAGCGTTCCATCGCCGGCTTCGGCGTCAGCGCTTGACGAAGTGACGTCAGACACTCCCCCAACTTTGGCCGCCTCCGATACTCCCTTGCGGAAGGCATCGCGAATACCGCCATACAACATGGTCCCAGCGGAAGACTTTCGCACTAAATCAGCCAAGTCAGAGTTAATGCTCTCAAAATGCTCTCCCTGCTCAGCAATCAGCAACCCGGGCTTGGTACAAAACTGTCCGACGCCAAGCGTGAAGGAGCCAAACATTCCCTTGGCAATGCGGTTCGCGTCCGCAGCCGCGCTCGGAAGCAGGAACACAGGGTTGAGGCTTCCCATCTCCGCATAAACCGGAATCGGACTCGGCCGTTTCGCAGCCGCATCAAAGATTGCCCGGCCAGCACGCTCCGAACCAGTAAAGCCCACCGCCCGCACGGCCGGATGCATCACCAGATCGATACTGACGCGCGGCGCCGCTCCCTGCAGCAGTGAGAAGACTCCCTCTGGCAATCCAGACGCCGCAACAGCCTTAGCGATCGCCGTCGCAACCATCTCGGAAGTCCCCGGATGGGCAGGATGTCCTTTGACGATGACAGGATTCTTTCCCGCGAGAGCCGAAATCGTGTCACCACCGGCAACCGAGAAAGCCAGAGGAAAATTGCTTGCCCCAAAGACAGCCACCGGCCCGATCGGCAAATAGGTCCGCCGCAGATCGGAACGCGGCAACGGCTTCCGATCCGGTAAAGCGCGGTCGATGTAAGGGTGTATCCACGAACCGCTGCGCACCATCTCGGCAAACATCCGAATCTGGTTCAACGTGCGCGCACGTTCTCCCGTCAGACGATCGATTCCCAACCCTGATTCCTGGGAAGCACGCTTGAGAAGGTCATCGCCAAGCGCACTGATTTCGTCGACCATCGTCATCAGGAAGGCAAATACCTGCTCATGCGTGCAACGGGAAAACGCAGGCGCGGCCTCAGCAGCAAGCTTTGCGGCACGATCCACTTCAGACGTCGTCGCCTCAAAAAAAACTGGAGCAAGTTTCGCTCCGGTCGCTGGCTCATGAGCCTCTACGATCTGCTCACCGTCCGCAGACAGGCCCTGGCCGATCAGGTTCTTTCCGTGTAGTTCCATTCCCACTCTTTGTCTCCAGACGCTTTTCGGTGAAATGAACACAGTAATTGTGTCCGCATACAAAATACAAACGCACAGCTGAATTTTCACTTCTGCCGCAAATTGAAATGAAAGAGCTTCCCGCAATTTGATGCGCGCAGCAGAGAAACAAAATAAAAGGGGATAAGGGGCGACTCAAAAGCGAGCGCCACGCAGAATAGAAATGTGGTGTGATGGTCGGGGCGGAGAGATTCGAACTCTAAAAGGCCGAAACTGCAAGTTGCTGCACCCTAACGAGTTGGCTGCCAAGTCGTCTGTCATGTTGCACTTAGGCGGTTGGACAATTTTGCCATCGTTGCATAAAGCGCACACAGGCGCCTCCATTTCTGCGTTTCTTCGTACCACTCGTACCACCTTCGAAGGACTCAAGAAAGCACGGCTCCCGTCGCGACAGAGTCTTTCCTTCAGGCCGAATCTTACCGCCGTACGCCTCGTTGCGAAAATGCTACGCTACGTATTTTCAATGACTTAGAACAGCATTTGAGGGTACAAAATGCTGGGAAACAACCCGTTGCAATCCTTACTGTGTCTTTATTGCGCCCTTATTGTGCCCACGCTGACCCGCTGACCAACGCGGCATGGACGGTACCCAGCGTTGGCCGTATGAGGCATGCGACAACCCGCAAGAGTCATGGTCGCATGCTTACGCTGACCTAGGATTTGACCATGTTC
>FSXA01001320.1_pt1 | contig 11130 bp, 8 predicted proteins | sample 1638081 | NCBI WGS metagenome assembly FSXA01 (sample SAMEA3914788, study PRJEB12502) | metagenome | biome: forest; material: soil | place: Canada | collected 2011-07-03 | depth 0.1 m
ATCAAACGCTACCTGCTGATCGACGCGTGTCATCGAAGGTGCGCCCTCAAAGTCCACATTGTTGAAGTAATCCCCCTTCAAGCCGAAGCGCGGGTCACTCTCTGCCGGATGCAGTAATGTTCTTGGGACCGGAACTGGCAATTCGCTCACATAAGGCGAGCCTTGCGCGTATCGAATCTGATTGACTCCGAATACATTTTCCAGCCCAGCAAGTGGCAAAATCGGTTGCGACGGCACTGCGTTATAGTTACCTTCAATCGCAGCCAGGCTAACCGCGTTCGGACCGATCACGGCAATCTTCACAGACTTCTTCAGTGGCAGGATGCCGTCGTTCTTGAGCAAAACCATGGATTTTTCCGCGGTTTCGAGAGCCAACTCACGATGGGCCGGTGAGTCGTCCTCGGAGAAGGGAATACGCGCATACTCAACCTTGGTTGGATCATCAAACAAGCCAAGTTCAAATCGTGCTGTGAAAAGCCGGCTAACCGAACGGTCGATCTCTTTTTCGGAGATCAGCCCATCCTGGACCGCCTTCACCAGTACTTCATATTCCTTGCCGCAACTCGTATCGGTTCCCGCCCGAACAGCGGCAACTGCTGCATGTTCTAGGTTGGGCGAATAATGATGACCGACGGCAATATCGGTGATCGCCGCACAGTCTGAGGTCACATAGCCACCGAACCCCCAGTCTTTCCGCAAACGGTCCTGCAACAGCATAGTGTTCGCACACGCTGGTTCGCCATCCACTGCGTTGTAAGCGCACATCACGCTCCCAGCCTTGGCCTGCGTGACAGTGGCCCGAAACGCGGGCAGGTACGTGTCTTCAAGGTCATGTGCCGATGGGTCGATATTTGCCGTGTGCCGGGTGGTCTCAGGTCCAGAATGCACCGCAAAGTGCTTTGGCGTTGCAATGGTCTTGTAATACCTAGGATCGTTCCCTTGCAGCCCTTCGACGAATGCGACGCCGAGTCGGCCGGTCAGAAACGGATCTTCTCCGTACGTCTCTTGTCCGCGTCCCCAACGAGGGTCACGGAAGATATTGATATTGGGTGACCAGATATCGAGACCATAATAAATGCTGTGAATGCCTTCGCGCAGCGCTTCGCTGTTCTTAGCTCGCGCCTCCGTACTGATCGTGTCTGCCATCTTGTGAATCAGCGTCACATCCCACGTTGCAGCCAGGCCAATCGCTTGAGGAAATACTGTCGCATAGCCCGAACGCGCAATTCCGTGTAGTCCCTCACTCCACCAGTTATAAGCGGGCACGTTCAAGCGGGGGATAGCACTTGCGTCGTTCTGCATCTGGGACACCTTTTCCGCGAGCGTCATCTGTCCCACCAGTGCAGCAACCCGTTTCTCCGTCTCTAATGTAGGCGTATGCGTTGGAACCTGGGACCGCGACACTGTAGAGAAAGTCGAAGCAACACACAAGCAGACAACTCTCATTTGCTGGAGAGACCGTCGCCGTTTCGCGAGACAGATTGGGGAACGTGTCATCATGCTGCCTTAATTTCGGGGGTGGTGAGGCTATTTGCCAGGTGGCGTCGAAACTATTTGAATGAATCAACGTTTGTCAAGCGAGCCTTAAAGCGTTTTACATAGTAGATTCTATGCTGCGTCGCGTTAGATTCCGACACGCGAACTTTGCTCTATTAAGCCGTCGATCCGTTGTTCATCCCAAGCCGGCGCAGCAGGCTTGCTGGCCTATGAACTCGGTGACCGCTCTGACCCTCGCAATGCGGCAAGGCTTTCATCAAGGGTCTTATCGCCTTCGGCGAATTCGCTGAAGTTGCCGAAGGTATGGTCTGCCGGCCGGCTACGAAGGAAGGTTGCGGGCAAAGAAAGTCTGCGACAATTTATCCGGCTTGTTGGTGGAGATGATGTCCTTTGGTCATGATGAGATACGCCGCTTACCCGCCCATAGAAACCGCTCGGCCGTGTAAGGGCCATTTAGGCGGACGGATTTCAGGTGCGCCGTTTTGACTGTTTCATAAGCGCTCCTTAGGTAGTGGTGATGGAGTTGGCGACGTCTTGGCTCGGTGGACTCGCCAGTCTCTCCGGCCTTGATGCCGGCTTCGAGTAGGTCCCCTCGTTCAGGATCCGGTAAAGTGAAGAGCGGCTAATGCCGAGGATCTTGGCGGCTTCTTGCTCATTCCCATCGCAGGCGAAGAGCACAGTGGCTGGGTGCCGCCCGCTACAATTCAGACTCAAAACCATAGGACGGCTCATGCACTGCTATCTTGAATACAACACGAACGCAACTCCGTATCGCATAAGCGGACAAACCGATCACAATTTTCTGGGAGGTTGATTGCAACTAGCTCGCCGATTTCGCTTGCCAGCTTTTTTCTGCGCGCTCGCCGTGCTGGTCTGCGAATTGATCAGCCGTCCCTACGCTAATATGAGCATCTGCGACGACGGGCCCTACATCCTGATGGCCCGCACCATGGCCACCACCGGACACGTCGTCTACAACGGTTGGGCCGCTCCCATGCTCGGCTGGCAGCTGTATCTTGGTGCAGCCTTCATAAAGCTCTTCGGCTTTTCTTTCACCACTGTCCGCAGTAGCACCTTGCTTGTTGCCACGGCGTTGGCCTTCGTCCTGCAACGCACCCTCGTCCGCGCCGGCATCACCGACCGCAACGCCACCATTGGCACCCTCGCGCTGGTTCTCTCGCCCCTTTATCTGATGCTCTCGGTGACATTCATGACCGACATCTTCGGCCTCTTCGCCATCGTCATCTGTTTCTACGGCTGCCTGCGTGCTCTCCAGATCACCTCCGACCGCGCCTCCATCGCCTGGCTCTGCTTCGCTGTCGTTACCAACGGACTCTGCGGCACCTCTCGCCAGATCGCCTGGCTCGGCACGCTGGTCATTGTCCCCTCCACCCTGTGGCTGCTTCGTTCCCGCCGCCGCGTCTTTCTCGCTGGGGCCGCAGTCACCATCGCCGGAGCGCTCTTCATCTTCGCCTGCATGGAATGGCTCAAGCACCAGCCCTACGTGGTCCCGGAGCATTTGCTTCCCAAATCCTTCCCTGTACTCCAGATCGTCCGGCACCTCACCTTGTTCTTTCTGGATGCTCCCTTCCTCATCCTTCCGCTCTTCGCCGTCTTCCTCCCCGTCTTGTGGAGGCGCAACCCCCGCCGCTCATTCATTGATGTGGTCATCCTCTGCGTCGTCTACGCGATTTTCAGCATCCATCGCGGCTACCCCTTCCTCATGGAGCCACTCTATGGCGACTGGGTCGATCCGCACGGGTTCTACGCAGACAGCCTGCTCAAGGGCATTCAGCCCATCTACCTGCCCAACTGGCTGCGTCTGCTCTTCACCATCGCGTCCCTGGGCGGGCTCCTCGGCCTCATCGGATCCTTCTTCCGCCGCAATCAGCCCACCCGCGCGGCCGTGCCATCGCACCCCATCTCCTGGAATCAGCTTGCAGCCCTGCTTGTGCCCTTCGCCGTCGCCTACATCATTCTGCTCCTTCCGCGCGTGGCAGACGGTACGAGCTTTGATCGATACTTACTTCCGTTGCTCGCCATCGCGTCCATCCCTTTGGTTCGTCATTACCAGGAAACAATCCGACAACACATGCCTCTCGCGGGCGCTCTCCTTGTCGTCCTCATGGCTATCTACGCCGTCACCACCACCCACAACATGTTTAGCTTTTACCGCGCTCGCGTAGCTCTCGCCAGCCACCTGGCCGCCAACGGCATCCCCGCCGCCTCGGTCGACAATGGCTGGGAGTACAATATCGACGAAGAGCTCCAGCACGCTCCCGCCGTCAATTTCCCCAATATGGCTTTCCCGGCAAACGCCTATGTCCCTCAGCCACCTCCGCCCCCCGGCCCCTGCCAGATGAAGTGGTATGACTACACCCCGCACATCCACGCCATCTACGGTGTCTCCTTCGATCCCACCGCCTGCTTCGGCCCCGCCCCCTTCGCGCCCGTCCACTACTCCCGCTGGCCCCAACGAACTCCCGGCAGCCTCTACGTGGTTCGCTACCTCCCGTCCGCCAGGCAGTAGCATCGACTCTGCGGGTTGATTTAGGCAGATGCTTGACCAAGCTGGGTTGGCTGATGTGCCTGTGTCAATAGGCGCGACTGGTTCACCAAATCCAACAGCGGGACAGGCCGAGTATACGACACCCTTTATTTTTCGCAGCGGGACCTGAACTGATCGATCTGGTTCAGGGTGAAGGTGTGCATGTCGGAGCCGCTCTGCCAAGCGCGATACCAGGAGACGAGGAGTTCGAGTGCCTGAGTGAGGCGCAGTTGCGGCGTCCAGTCGAGGTCAGCGTGGGCCCGGCTGGAGTCGAGCTTGAGGTAGCCAGCTTCGTGGGGGCTGGGAGCTTCGTCTAAAACCCAGGAGGCGCCGTTGCCCCAGAAGGCGGACATCTGTTCGGCGATCCAGGAGACGGGACGGGCGTCGGTATCGGAGGAGCCGAAGTTGTAGGCGGTGGCAAAGTGGGGGTTGTGGGTGAGGAGTTTTTCGGCGAGGCGGATGTAGCCGTGAAGCGGCTCGAGCACGTGCTGCCAGGGGCGAATGGCGTGGGGATGGCGGATGGCGACGGGCCGGCCGGAGAGGAAGCCGCGGACGAGGTCGGGCAGGAGGCGATCGGTGGACCAGTCGCCGCCGCCGATGACGTTGCCGGCGCGGGCGGTGGCGATGGCGACGTTGTGTCCGTTGGGCTGGCCGAGGGAGTGGACGGGAAAGTAGGACTGGCGGAAGGCGGCGCTGACGATCTCGGCGCAGGCCTTGCTGCTGGAGTAGGGGTCGTAGCCGCCGAGGGGATCGGTCTCGCGGTAGGGCCAGACCCACTCCTTGTTCTCGTAGCATTTGTCGGTGGTCACCGACACTACTGCTCTTACGGAAGACGTTCGCCGGACGGCATCGAGGACGCGGGCGGTACCGATAACATTGGTCTCGAAGGTGCCGATGGGGTCTTCGTAGGAGTAGCGAACGAGCGGCTGGGCGGCGAGGTGGAAGACGACCTCGGGGGCGAAGTCCTGGAGGGCGCGCTCGAGCGGGACGGCGTGGCGGATGTCGCCGCGGATGTCGTCGATGACGGAGCCGATGCGCGCGACGGTGAAGAGGTTGGGCTCGGATGATGGGTCGAGCGCATAGCCGCGCACAGTGGCGCCGAGCTGCGAGAGCCAGAGCGCGAGCCAGCCGCCTTTGAAGCCGGTGTGGCCGGTGAGAAAGACGCGGCGACCCTGCCAGGAAAAGGGCGTTGAGTCAGGAGTGTGATTAGCCCGGCCTACCATGTCTTCCAAGGGGCCTTCCCTGAGCTCCAGAGCTCTTCGAGTTGCTGGCGGTCGCGGAGAGTGTCCATGGCCTGCCAGAAGCCGTGGTGGAAGAAGGCCTGAACCTCGCCGCGTTCTACGAGTTCGTTGATGGGTTCCTGCTCGAACATCTGGCTGTCGTCGGTGATGTCGGCGAAGATATCGGGCTTGAGGACGAAGAAGCCGCCGTTGATCCAGCCACCTTCTTCACTGGGCTTCTCGCGGAACGAGTAGACCTTGGTGTCTTCGAGGCCGAGAGCGCCGAAGCGTGCGACGGGCTGGATGCTGGTCATGGTGACACTCTTGCCGTGAGCCTTGTGAAACGCGATGGAGGCGGTGATATCGACGTCGGCAACGCCATCGCCATAGGTCATGCAGAAGGACTCATTGCCTTCAACATACTTTGCGATCTTCTTGAGGCGGCCGGCGGTCCCGGTCTTCTCACCGGTGTCGACGAGGGTGACGCGCCATGGTTCAGCGACGGAGTTGTGCACGGTCATGGTGTTGGCCGACATGTCGAAGGTGACGTCGGAGGTGTGTAGGAAGTAGTTGGCGAAGTACTCCTTAATGACGTAGCCCTTGTAGCCGCAGCAGATGATGAAGTCGTGGATGCCGTGTGCGGAATAGAGCTTGAGGATGTGCCAGAGGATGGGCAGGCCGCCGATTTCGACCATCGGCTTCGGGCGCAACGATGTTTCTTCACTGATCCTGGTGCCGAGGCCGCCTGCAAGAATTACAGCTTTCATTTGGATGAGTTCCCAGGAACGCGATTGAGCCGATTATATGCGAGAACCAAACGACGTTGCCGCTGGTCCGGGAGGGTGGAATTGGTTGGACGCAGAGTTCGGTGATGAAGCCTGCGAGGTCTAGCTGGGAAAGCCGTGCCAGGCCGCGGTGCGGCGGATGGAGTCGGTAAGAGAGATGGTCTGGCGCAGATTGAGTTGCTGCTGCGCGCGATTGGTAGAGGGAACATAGCGCAGAGGGGGTGCGCCTTCGACAGGTTGCTGCGCGATGTGGATAGGGATTTCAGGGTTGAGGGTGCTGGCGGTGAGTCGGGCAAGGTCGATGATGCTGATTGCCTCTTCGGAGCCGACGTTGAAGGCCCCCATGGGCGGCCCGCTAAAGAGGATGGTCCAGAGCCAGATGGCGAGGTCTGCGGCGTAGAGGTAGGAGCGGATGGTGGTGCCGTCGCCGGCGATCTGGATGGTGTCGCCGCGCATGGCATCGCGAATGAAGTTGGCGAAGGCAAAGTGGCTGTCGAGAGGCAGGCAAGGGCCAGCGAGGGCATAGCAGCGTGCGATCTTGAACTCGATGGCGGATTGTTCGGCATAGAGCGCACACATGAGCTCGGAGGCGCGTTTGCCTTCACCGTAGGCCGACGCTGGGGAGAGGACGTCGGGCGCGCCGGAATAGTCTTCGGGGACGTGAGAGATGGTCCAGGGCTGTTTGCCATACACGGCGCCGGAGCTGGTGAGGAGGAACTTGCGCGTGCCGTGGCTGGCGGCGAAGTCGAGCATGCGGACGGTGCCGGCGGCGATGGCGGTGTAGCGATCGAGCGGGTGCAAGTTGGTGGCGATGGTCACGACGTCGGTGGCTGCGTGAATGACGAAGTCGAAACTGCCGGGGGGCATGTCGAAAGTGCGGATGTCGCCCTGGAGGAGGGTGATGTTGGGATGGTTGGCGAGGTGCGGAACGCGGGCGGCGAAGTGTGCGGGATTGCGGGAGAGTACGGTGGCGGTGGCGTTTAGCGCGAGAGCCCGATTGGCATGCAGAAAGGAAGAGAGGAGCCAGGAACCAAAGAAGCCCGTGCCTCCGGAGATGAAGAGGTGCTGATTGCGCATCTGGTCCCACAGCGGTTCTGTGTGGTGGAAGATGAGATCGAGATCAGCCGGCGGAATGGGGTGTTCCTGCATGGAGGTCAGATCCTTTCATCGCTAGGTGCTGGGCGGTTACGGGTTCCCTCGCGCGGCTCATTCATTCATGGAGCGACCCGGCGACTAGGACGCGAGGAGCGACATCATTTTCGATGTGATTTCGCTGGCTGAGAGGTTGTGGCTCGCATACATGCTGGCTTCGGAGCCGGAGACCTTGATGGGTCGGGCCTGGAGATAGATGGGTGCGAAGCGAGGATGGAGCGTCGATGTCGCGAGAATTTCGGCGACGGCGCTGCCTAGACCGCCGATGCCGTGATTTTCGACCGTGACAATTCTTCCGGTATCGCGGGCAGCGCGAAGGATCGCGTCGTTATCGAGCGGCGAAAGCGAAGGCATGCTGAGGACGGAGACAGAGATGCCTTGCGCGGCTAATTCGTCGGCCGCCCTAACGGTCATTGCCAGTGCGCCGCCAGTGCTGATGAGGGTTCCGGCGTTGCCTTCGCGGAGCACGATGGCCTTGCCGATAGTGACTTCCGGCGCCGAGGTATGAACGATGGGCTCTCCAGCTTTGCCGAGGCGCAGATAACAGGGGCCGGGGCGGGCGGTTGCTGCAATGGTGAGCAACCGAGTCTCTACCGGATCACCGGGTGCGAGCACGGTCATGTTGGGTAGGGTGCGCATCATCGCAAGGTCTTCTGTTCCATGGTGCGTGTATCCGGCGGAGCCGTACGCGAAGCCACCACCGACGGAGACGACTTTCACATTTAGATTGTGTGCACAGACGTCATCGCGAATCTGTTCGAGGCAACGGATGACGGGAAAATTTGCGATGGAATAGGTAAAGACGATTTTGCCGGAGAGAGCAAGTCCAGCCGCCACGCCTGTCATATTCTGCTCGGCTACACCTACGTTCACATAACGTTTTGGAAAGGCCTGCGCGAAGCCCTCCAGAACGGAGAAGCCGAGGTCCGCACAGAGGAGCCAAATGCGTTCATCCTGGCCTGCAAGATCCTTCAGTGTCTCAATAAACGCAGTTCTCACGATGTGTATCCAATTTCCTTAAGGGCCTGTTCGAGCTGTGCGGGGTTTGGAGATCTGTAGTGCCACTCCAGGCGACCCTCCATGAAGCCGACACCCTTTCCTTTGATGGTGTGAGCGATGATTGCGGTCGGCCTGTCGGCTTCCAGTGGAACGCGACTGAGCGTCTCTTGCAACTGCACATGGTCATGACCGTCGACCTCCACCGTGTGCCAATGGAAGGCTTCCCACTTGGCGGCGAGCGGATCGAGGTCGAGAACCTCTTTCACGGTTCCAAAGCTTTGGATTTTGTTGTAATCGATAATCGCCGTGAGGTTGCTGAGGCGATTGTGTCCGGCGAAAAGAATTGCTTCCCAGCAGGATCCTTCGTCGAGTTCGCCATCGCTCAACACGACGAACGTGCGACTAGGTGCGTTGTCTCGTTTGGCGGCGAGGGCCATACCGCAGGCGATGGGCAGGCCGTGACCGAGCGAGCCGGTGGAGACCTCTACGCCGGGCACATGGTGGCTCACATGCGCGAGCAGCTTGGAGCCTTCCTTGCAGTACTCTGTAAGCCAATCCAGTGGAAAGAATCCCCGCTCTGCCAGGGCCGCGTAAAGAATCGAAGTGGCATGGCCCTTGCTTAGAACAAGGCGATCCCGCTCCGGCCAGTCGGGCTTCGCTGGGTCCACTCGCAAAATTTGTGTATACAGTACGCTAACGATATCGGCGACCGAGAGCGAACTACCAATATGTGCGGAGTTTGCTCTGCTCGCCATTCGCAGAGCGTGCGCACGAATTTTTGCGGAGAACTCCTCTGCGAGTTGGGTTTCGGCAGACATGTGCCAATGGTATCGCAGATCTTCCAGGCTCGCATAGAAGGCCATCCGGATCTGCTGCGACAGTCCATCTACAGTCGGCTGGCAGGATATGAGGACCCGAACGATGCGGGGCGGCTGTCGCAAGATCCGACCTTCCGCTTAATCGGCTCCGAGAAGATCTGGGAGCGTGGACATCGTTGCCTTCGCGCCTGTAAGGCCAAAAAAGGAAATTCCCGCTAGATTATCGGCTTCTCGCCAATCACTGCCAGGTTTCCGGCAGGAAGAGAAATTAGAATATTCCCGAGCCGGGAAATTCGCGCGCTGCGGCGGAGAGTGGTCTTCATCGCTGCCGGAAGAGGAAAGAGCTTGATCCAATAATCGATCGGATAGGTATTGCTGAGAGACTTCACGGAAACCGATCGAAAGCCCGCTCGTTGCAGCAATTGCTCTCCCGTCCGCTCATCGAAGAGTTGCAGGTGCTCGATATCGAAAATCGGAGATTTCTCTCCGAGAATTCTGGCTGAAAGTGCGTGGCGATTGTGAACGACGATAAAGAACAAACCTCCTGGCTTTAGCAGAGAAAAGGCATCTTTCGACATCTCCAATGGGCTCGGGACGTGTTCCATGACTTGAAAGCAGCTAATCAGATCGAGGCTTTCGGCGCTAAACTCGCTTGCGGTAAAGAGCCCTTGCCGGAGATGTCCTCGGATCACCGGTTTCGCGGCTTGGATCGGCGCGTCCGATGGCTCTACTCCAACGGCATTGTCGAATCCCATCGCTAATAACTGTTCGACGAAGGCGCCATCGCCAGCCCCGATGTCGAGTGCGCTCCCGCCGCGCAAAAACGCCGCCCGGTAGCCTTCGAGAAGGCGCCGGTAGGTTCGGGCAGCGAGCAGCGACTCGAGTTGGCCGTCGAATGACGCTTCTTTGTACGCCTCACCGAGGGTTTCCTGCTGGAGAGCGGGGTTCGCGTAGAGCATACCGCACGAATTACATTCGACCATCCGCGGATGCATGTACTCCGGCAGCTTGCGAGACGCAAAGGTCGAAGAGGTGAGCTTCCGTTCATCAATCGTCGACTCGGCAAAGACCTTGAAACCGTTGCCTCCGCAGAGAGGGCAGTTGCGCGGAAAGAGAGTTAGGTTCAATTCGAGCTGCTCCGTGAGAATTAGTCCGAGGATACTCCAACCATTATGAATGGTAATTCGCCGGCGCGGCGGTTTTGGCGATTACAACTTATAAGTTTGGATAACGATCGCACGCCGCCTGCTGATACGATGCCTGATAGGGAGAAACGTCCATGTCCACTACCGCGAACACCGATTTTGCACCTCGATCTTCCAATGAAGAAATGGATCGCCGAGCAAAATTTATCGAGACATTCGAGTCTTCACCAATCCCACGACGGGAGTTGGTCTATTCGCAACTTTCGCTGTACCTCACGCGGCAAGAGCTTTCCCGCATGTACGCCATGACCGAACTGTACCGCGATCACGTGCTCGGAACAAACGGCGTATTGATGGAGTTTGGCACCTGCTATGGGCGGACGGCCGCATTGCTAACGAATTTACGGGGAATGTTCGAACCCTTCAACTTCACTCGCAAGCTGATCATCTTCGACACCTTCTCTGGTCTGTATGGTACCAACGAGAAGGATGGAAATGACAGGCTTGCTAAGGACGGCGCTTACAGTGCGGGACAAGGATATGAGAACCACCTCGAAGACGTGCTCTCGTACCACGAGTCCGAGTCTCCGATCGCTCACCGCAAGAAGTTCGAGATTGTGAAGGGCGATGCGGCCAAGTCGATTACAGCCTATCTAGCTAAACACCCTGAGACGATTGTGGCACTGGCTTATTTCGACTTTGATATCTATGGGCCGACGAAAGCATGCCTGGAGGCGCTGCGACCGCATCTCACAAAGAATTCCGTGCTCGCGTTTGATGAATTGAATTGCCCGGAGTATCCAGGTGAGACAACCGCATTGGCCGAAGTGTTCGGGTTGGGAAAGTGCACACTGAAGCGGAGCCCATTCTCTCCGTGGATGTCGTACACCACATGCGAATCGATAGTGGGCTAAGCGGGAATCAGTCGAGAAGGTAACTCATCGAATCCGAGAGCATCATTGCGGC
>FSXA01001202.1_pt1 | contig 11111 bp, 5 predicted proteins | sample 1638081 | NCBI WGS metagenome assembly FSXA01 (sample SAMEA3914788, study PRJEB12502) | metagenome | biome: forest; material: soil | place: Canada | collected 2011-07-03 | depth 0.1 m
AGACAGCCTCTATGGCATGAGCGGCCTGAGCATGTACGGCCTGAGCAAGAAAGATGGCGGCGGTGGGCTGACCCGGAACAATGGCGCTACGATCTCGGCCGGGGCCGAAGGCGAAGCCGGGGCACCCTGGTTCTTCACGGCTCGCTACGGTGTGCTGATCGACTCCGACGGTGGCGCATTCGATACCAAGGCCGATGAGGTTCGCTTCTCCGGCGACTCGCGCGACGATACGGAATACTTCGTGATGACGGGCGCTCCGCTGCAGGTGATATCCACCTTGTCGATCCTGACAGGCCGCCCACCGCTGCCGCCGAAATGGAGCCTCGGTTTTCTGAATAGCCAATGGGGCTCAACCGAGGCTGAACTCAAACAGATCGCCGACACCTACCGCGCGAAGCACATCCCCGTCGACGCTTTCATACTGGACTTCGACTGGAAGGCCTGGGGCGAAGACCATTACGGAGAGTGGCGATGGAACAGTACGTCGGCCCCGGGCAACTTCAATCCGAACCAATTCCCCGATGGCGCCAGCGGCCTCTTCAGCAAGCAGATGGCGGCCGAAGGCATTCACATCGCGGGCATTCTCAAACCCCGCATTCTGCTCTACAAGCCGGGTAGCACCACGGAGATGCTTGAACCTGCCGCGTATGCTCAGGCACACGATCTGTGGCTTCCAAACCAAAAGGAATCTGTGGATTATTTTTCGGGCCGCCCGGCACGCGATCTCGACTTCTCCAAGCCAGAGACTCGCTCCTGGTATTGGCAGCACCTCGAGCCCACATTCGATTCTGGCATGGCGGGGTGGTGGAACGATGAGGCCGACAACGCCAATAACTTCCAGTTCCTGAATATGGGCCGGGCGCTTTACGATGGCCAGCGCGATCACTCCAACATCCGCGTATGGTCCCTCAATCGCAACTACTATCTCGGCTCTCAGCGTTACGGCTATGCTGCTTGGTCTGGAGACATTCCGACAGGTTTCGGCAGCATGGCCTATCAGCGCATGCGCATGCTGGCGACCATCGATACGGGCGAGCCGCATTGGAGTATGGATACAGGAGGATTCTCCGGACAGCCTACATCCGAGAACTATGCCCGTTGGATGGAATTCGCCGCGTTCGTTCCTATCGATCGCGTCCACGGTGACATCGGTCAAAAGCGGCAGCCATGGCGCTATGGTTCTATCGCTGAAGTAGCCGCCACCAAGGCTCTTCGCCTCCGCTACTCACTCTTGCCGTATATCTACTCTTATGAACGAATGGCGACAGAAACGGGTGTAAGTGTGGTGCGTCCGCTCTTCTGGCTCTTCCCTGGCGATGCGAAACTAGCGAATCAAGGCTCATCCTGGATGTTTGGCGACGCCCTGCTGGTCTCCCCGGTCGTTACTCCCGGAGAGACCGAACATAGCATCTACTTGCCCGCAGGCATCTGGTACGACTACTTCCACGGAACGAAGTTTGAGGGTGGCAAGACCATCCATTACGCAATCGATGCACATACCTGGCAAGACATTCCGCTCTTTGTCCGTGCCGGATCGATCCTTGCCTCTGAATCGCCGCAAGCCTACGCCGGCCAGCAACCAGTCCACGAAATCGTCCTCGACGTTTTCGCAACCGCGCAGCCAGCCCGGTTCGTGTATTACGACGACGATGGCGCTACCTACACTTATGAGCAAGGGGTGTATTACCGTCAGACCATTCAGGCATCGGCAAGCGGGCAAACCACCCGCGTATCCTTTGAGAAGCCTTCCGGCTCTTTCCATTCCCCACTTCGCTCTTATCTCATTCACATTCATGGAAACCGACGAGCGAAAAGCGTTCTCTTGAATGGCAAACCGCTTTCGAGGGTCACGGCAAACCGACTCGATGCCGCCGTCGGAGGCACTCTTTGGGCCACCAGTGAAGATAAGTTCGGTCCGGTAACCACAATCAGGATCCCTGCCCGGCAGGCATCGAACATAGAGCTTCGCTGATCCAAAGGCACAGGACGGTGGGAGTGAGTTGAATCGAGAGGTGAAAGACTGAAACCAACGACCGCAACACCTTCTGCCGTTCCCTCAGACTACTGTCGGGCCAAATCCAGCAGCATCGCGCAACGGACCGTTACTCGCTAAGGACGATGAATTGTGGCATGCCGTCATGCTCTCTGGAGTTAACCTCATCAACTTCTCACGTCTGAGCACCCGTGCCATACGATCGGAGATTCAATTCTGGCTCGGCACCAAGCATTCTTCTACTAGCTCTAATTCCTTTGCATTTACTTCAACCGAAGCGTTTTGGTTAATCAACTCGATTGTGATGACAAAGCGTAGGCTGTTGTTTTTCCTGACCAGAGTGCCCTGAATTCCCTGCATGGGGCCATTTGTAATACGAACTCTCCTGCCTAAAACCAGTTTATGATAAGGCTCGAATTTCCGTCCGTATAGGTGGGATCTCAAGAAGTCAATTTCCGATTCGGCGAGTGACTCAGGTTCACTCTTCTTGCCAATAATCTGCAGCACTCCAGGCGCTTGAAGGACCTTCGTCCGTTCGTAATGATTGATCCGCACAAACAGATACGATGGGAATAGCGGAAGTGCAACCTTTTTGTGTTGCCGATTTTTCCAGATCCGAACAGACTCGTATGTCGGGAGAAATGACTCGATGTTCCGCAAATCAAGATGCCTTACTACGGACTTCTCATGCTGAGAGGTCGTATAGAGCGCATACCATTTACGCCTTGAAATGGAATTTGCTTCAGAGGGCAGCGGAACCATCTGCTCGTCAGATGCATAACTGAAACTTTGTGAACTCACAGCAATTTCTTCCATGCAACTCGGACTAGCGCGCAAACCGGGCAAGGTATTTCTATTGGTTCTCGCATATCTACACTTCGAAACATGCCCATGGATACCGCACCGAAACTCCGGGTCATGCACTCATAGTATCTAATCTCTAATATAAATTGTATATGGTTTATCTCTAATGGCCATCATGCCAAGATGACTCCGAGTTGGATTTGTAAGAGGCCATATTGCCTTACAATGAATTTGATTTGAAGTTTCCAGGGTTTGCTAGTCTGGCACGTAAGTGTCGCTTGAGATGTTGGAGCTTTGACAGCAGGCATTCGCGGCTTCGGGTGCCCATTCGATGGTATTGTCAATGAAATGAATGACTTAGCGGTCAAATTACTGCTAAGTCAGGCTGGCGAAGCCATGTCTTATTGGATACGGGCTGTATTTTGTGCTTGGTTTATGCGACGTCCTGGCAGCGACCGGAGGCGTCGATTAAATCTGCGGGCGAAGGGCAGGCGCGCGGTCGTCAGATCTCCGAAACCCAATCGAGCGACCTATCTGCACTCTCGTACATCAATTGCAGCTTCGATAACATAAGTCACTGATTTATAGTGACATAACCTTCTCTCCCGTCGATAGCAACAGTTCCTTTCGATATCTCGTGTTGGATGGATTTCTACGTTTCAGGGATCCTGCTGTCCAATTCGCCTGATGCCTTTAAGCTGAGCTGATTCCCTCTACTTCCATGCAGTTTTGCAAAGTTGTTTTCTGATTCCGAGGAATGAATTTGCGTCATATCGAACTCAACCAGCAGGGACAGTCCGAAACGTCGGACGCCTTTGCCATGCTCCCATTACAGGTCGCCGCTGAACACGGCCGTGGCCTGCGCAATTTTCTCAACGTCATCACGCGTCGCCGCATCTGGATCGTCAGCACCGTCCTTGCTGGGTGCATGCTTGCCATCGCGATTTCCGTGATCATGAAGCCCATCTATCAGGCCAACGCGATCATCGAGCTCAACAAAGACAGCTCAGGCGGCCTGGACATGGACCTGGGACAGGCCATTTCGCAGACCGTCGGCGGCAGTGGCGAAGCCCTACAGACCGATCTCCAGACGGAAACCGCCATCCTTAAGGGCGACTCTCTGGCACTGATTGTCATCCAGAAGCTCAACCTCGGCGACTCGCCTGAGTTCCGCGCTGGCAAAAAGGTCGCCAAACTGGAAGCCACAGAAAAGGGCTTACCCCTCGATCAGGCTCCGATGACCCGCGCGCGCCTATTGCTCGACTTCCACCGTAACCTCGGCGTCGTTCCTATCAACGGAACTCGCCTCATCCGCATTTCCTACGAAAGCCACGACCCCAAACTCGCGGCCGCAGTCGTTAACGACCTCATCGACGCCTATAAGACTCAGTATTTCAAGTCCCACTACGATGCGACCAGCGAGGTTTCCACCTGGCTTACCAGCCAGCTCTCCGATCTCAAAGCCAACGTACAGAAATCCGAGGAGAAGCTCGCTGACTTCGAGAAGAAAACCGGCATCTTGAGTCTCAGCATGATGTTGGAACCCACCTCTGGGCAGTCTGAGAATGGCGGGGGTAGTCTGCATAGCGTCGTTATCGAGAAGCTCGATGCCTTAAACGAGGAACTCACAGCCGCTGAAGCCAACCGAATTCAGAAGGAGGCCGTCTACCGCCTTGCCGCTGCCAGCAACGGCGATGCGCTCATCGCTCTCGCATCGAATTCAGGTTCAGGTCCAGGCGAAGCGCAGGTGAGCTCCTCCGCTGTGCCGGAGCTCGCCGTTCTCGAGCAGATTCGTACTCAGCAAAACGCCCTCAAGATGAGCCTCTCCCAGGACTCGGTCTCGATGGGCAAGAATAATCGCCACGTTCGCGAGCTCGAAACCCAAATCGCCGAGGGCGAGAGCCAGATCCAGAGCGAGATGCAGCGGATCACTCGCCTCGCTGGTTCCGATCTCCAGCTTGCCAAGGAGACCGAACAGGGTATCCAACGCCAGTTCGACCAACAACAGACGGAGGCCAGCAAGCTCAATGAGGAAACCGTCGAGTATGCTGTCCTGAGCCAAGAAGCCCTTTCTCGCAAGAAGCTCTACGAGGACCTTTACACCCGCCTGCAGGAAGCGAATGTTGCCGCTGGCATCAAGGCCACCAACATCACCGTCGAGGATCCGGCCCGCGTCGAGGGTCGCCCCATCCGCCCCGTCAAAACTACCAACCTAGGTGCCGGCTTAAGCCTCGGCCTACTCTGCGGCGTCATCATCGCCTTCACCGTGGACCGCCTCGATAACACGGTGGTGAACCCGCTGGAGGTGGAAGAGATCACTGCAGCGCCTGTTTTAGGCGTCATTCCCACCTTCGGCAAAAGAGCCCGCTCGTCCTACGGCGGCTATGGAGTCAAGCGACAAAAGCGCGCGCCTAAGCCAAAGACCCCTGAGAGCGCCTCCCTCCTTCCTTGGATACTGGAGCACCCGAACTCCGAAGGCGCGGAGGCCATCCGCACCCTGCGCACCGCGATTTTACTGGCCCGCGCAGGCGGCGCTGTAAAGGTCCTTCTCGTAACCAGCTGCGTTCCCGGAGAAGGGAAGAGCACCGTCTCGAGCAACCTCGCCATCTCCTTCGCCCAGCACGGGAAAAAGGTGGTCATCATCGAGTCCGATATGCGCCGCCCGAGCCTGAAGCACAAGATGGCGGTTTCAAATGAAGTGGGCCTCAGCAATGTCCTTGCCGGCATCCGCCCACTGGACGAAGTTCTGCAGCGCGGCGTCTACCATCCAACCCTCGATGTGCTGTCTGCGGGGCCGCGGCCGCCCTTGCCGTCTGAGATCCTCGGCTCTGCCGCCTTTGACGAACTGCTCGTCGAGCTTAAGTCTCGCTACGACCTGGTGATCATTGACAGCCCACCCGCCCTCGTTGTCACCGACGCAGTCTCCATCGCATCCAAGTCCGACGCCACCATATGGGTCGCCAGCGCCGGCATCGTGACGCGTCCGCAGCTCGCCCACGCCGCGCGGATCATCGAGCGCAACCGTATGCCGGTAATCGGTTTCGTATTCAACCGGATGGACCGTGCGCTCGACCCCTATGGATACGCGTATGGCTACGAGAGCAACGGTGCCTACTATGGAGAGAAATCCAATGAAGCATAATCAGCTCTGCACCCTATTCTCAGCTGCCGGACTACTGCTCTGCGCCACTGCTGCCGTTGCCCAGACCCCTCAGATCGACCTACAGCAGAGGATCAATGCCGCGGCCGCCTACTCCCCCTCGCGCCCGCAGGCCGACGTCGCCACCGCTATGCACTCCAGCGGCCTCGCCGCCGTGCCCGAGGACTTCGCCCTCCTCAAGCTCGGGCCCGGCTTCCTAGTTTCAGTCAGCATCCTGTCCGACTCCGATTTTGATGGCTCCTACCGCGTGGATCAGCAGGGTAATATCGCCTTACCCGACCTTGGCTCCATCCATGTCGATGGAGAAACTCTTGCAGATGCACGCGCACAGATCGCCGCAAAGCTCGTTTCCGGGCAGATTCTCAAGGATCCCCAGGTTACCCTCAATATCCTCGAGTACACGGCCTCCGAAGTCACGATCTCTGGCGAGGTAACCAGTCCCGGAAAGTATCCTCTGCTCGCGCCCCATCGACTCTCTGAGGCGCTGGCGCTCGCCGGCGGCACTACTATGCTGGCCGCTGGCGATGTGGACGTTACCCGTGCCGGACATCCCGGCAGCACCATCGTCGCCCATTATGTCCGTGGTGGAGATCCCCTCCACAATGATGATGTCCTGGTCTACCCCGGCGATTCCATACAGGTACGCCGCGCCGGCGTGGTCTATATTCTCGGAGCCGTTACCCGGCCTGGCGGCTATGTGATGCAGGAGAACGGCTCCCTCAATCTTCTGCAGGCCCTATCTCTCGCCAATGGCACACTTTTCACCGCCTCTCTTCGCACGTTCTATATTCTGCGTCGCAATCCCAACGGTAGCGAAGCGAACATTGAAGTCCCCTACAAGGACATCGTTGCGGGCAGGGCTACCGATGTGCAACTGCGCGCCTCAGATATTCTCTACGTGCCCACCAGCGGACCCAAATCGTTCCTGCAGAACACACAGGGGCTTATGGCCGCTACGGCGTCGTCCACGATCTACGGCGTATTGGTGCATTAGTCCGCCGCCGGGCGCACACTGGGCGGCTTTGACGCGTGCGTCGGCATTTGATTTTCGCAGCGGACGCCGGTTCTCGCCCCGCTACCGCTTCTGAGGATATCTTTTGTCAAGCCAGCCCATAGCCGAGGAGGAGCCGCAGACACTTCCACCGGATCTCCGGCTGCCCACCCCCGTGCCGCCTCTGCGCCGGAAGCCGCGGCATGAAAACTCCAATGCGATCCAGAAAGGATTGTTCAAAAACAGCGCTGTGATGATGGCCTGCCGCGTCAGCACCATGCTCGTATCGCTGATCACCGTACCCTTCGTCATCGCCAAGCTCGGCCTCGCCGGCTATGGTACCTGGGAGGTGATGCTCTCCATCTCCGTCATCACCACTATTTTCCAGACCGCCCTCGGTAACACCCTGCTGTGGAGGATCTCTTCCGCGTACGGTTCTGGCGACGAAGAGGAAATCCGCCGCTTGCCGCGCCTCGGCATCTGCTTCACCTTAATCGCATTCGCAGTCAGTTTTCCGATGTTGCTCATCTTCCGTCACCAGCTCATCCATCTGTTCCATGTCCCCACGGCGCTCCAACCAGCTGCCGTTGTCATCCTGCCGTGCATCGTCGGCCTCACTGTGCTCGGCGGCATCAATGAATCCCTCGCCGCCGTCATTCGTGGTAGCCAGGAGACGGGCTTGGTCTCCGTCGTCCTCACCCTCGCTGGATTTCTCAACGCCGCCGTCATGCTCACGGGCCTCTTTCTGGGGTTCGGTCTCTGGAGCCTACTTGCCGGATATGCCGTAGCCACCCTCGCTACCGGCGTCGGCAACTTTCTCCGCGCTTCATGGCTCTACGGGTGGTTTAATGTCCTGCCCATCGTTCCTTCCCGGGCCGACATCCGCGCCATGCGCCGCTACTTCGGCTTCGTCTCCATCGGCTCCTTCTCGGTTCTGCTCCGCGGCGAAACCGACAAGCTCGTCCTGGCGGGATTCGCCTCCCCGGCATGGGTGGGCGTTTACGCCATTGCTTCCCGAATGTCCTCCCTCGTCATGGAGTCCAGCAACTTCTTCTACTTTCCCACCATAGCCGCGAGCGGCGCGATGAACGGACGCGGTGACTGGTCCGGCATCCGCCAACTCTATAAGACGATGTCCGCCGTTTTCCCGGTCGCTGCCGGCCTGGTCAGCGTCCTCGTTCTCTCCCTGTACGACCGTCTTAGCGTCGCCTGGCTAGGCCGCTCCGTCCCAGGACTCCCCACCATTCTCTTTCTCGTCATTACCGGCAACACGTTGGCCGTCATCCTGACCGGGTCCGGCACCTCCATCCTCAAGGGCGTCGGCAAGATGGAAACCGAGACGACCTACGTCGTGGTCAGCCTGATACTGAACATCGTTCTCACCGTTACACTTGTCGCGACCATTGGTGCTATCGGCACTGTCATCGCCTCCACCGTCTCCTGGGGCGTCGGCGCAGCCCTTTTTGTATGGCTGATGCACCGCCGCTTCGACTTCCCTCTGCAAGGAACCTGGCGCAGCATCGCCGCGTTGCTCTATATCGTCGTCATCGTTGCCGCCGCCCGGTTCCTCATTCCCAGCTGGGGAAATGACACCAGCCGCATTCACGCCGGTATCTCGCTGGCTAAGTACTCCGTTCTTGTCGGGTTGGCCTACTTGCTGCCTTCGGCCATTCTCAATCGCAAATACCTTTCCGGCTGCCTGCGGCGAAAGCTGAATCCCGTAGCCGATGGAGCAACTCTCTGATGGCGACCCTGACTGTGCCCCGCACAACCCGCAGACAGCTCCGTCCAGGGAATACGGCTGCCCACCCCCCCTCATTGCTCGGCCGAATCGAGATCGCCGCACTCTGGCTGGCTGTCGTGGTGACCTCAACCATGTGGCTCGCGATGCCTCTGATCTACCACAATGTCCTACCCGATCTGCTCGCGAATGAGCTGCCCGTCTTTGCCACATTGCCCGCAGCGATCCTCGGCTGCTTTTCCTATTTTCGCTTCGGCGGCTTTGCGAAATCGCCCGCAGTGTTGCTAGCTGGACTCCTCATGTTCATCGCGATACTCTGGACCGCGCCAAGCGAAATTCACCACGGGCTCTCAGCCGCGGCCATCTTTGCCGAATCGCTCCCTATCACGGCTCTCATCAATAAGCATCGTTACCAACGGCGGCTTAGCATGGTGTTCGTTGTTGCCACAGTGGCCGCGGATATTGTGGCAGGTCTGGATCCAGCCATCGGACTCCATTACGGAACTATTACGATAGGCGGGCTCGACACAGCCAATAGTGCCGGAGTGAGCATTCAGTCCGCTCTCGCGCTCATGATTTTGATGGTTTCCCTTGCCAGCTGGAGCGGAAACAAAGGACTCCGCAATGCCGCAGCCCTACTCCTGGTCCCGCTCATTGGCACGATCGCCGCCTGCGGATCGCGAACCGCCGCGTTGGCGCTCGCTGGGGCGATTGTCTACGCCTTTGCACGGTGGATGAACAAAGATACTTCCATGGCGTTGCTCTTTGGGGCCGCCGTCCTTATACCGGTCCCTTTAGTGATTCTCTTTATTCCGGAAGGCTTCTCAAATCAAATCTCGAACTTGCCCATCTTTTCCGAACAGAACGGAAGCTTCGATGTTCATCTTTCTGAACGAACTGGGATATACGAAACCGCTGCAAAGATTGTGGCTACCGACTATAACTGGCTGGGCGGCGTTGGTCCGGGCGGAGTCTCTGCTCGCCTCGGACAAGAATCGTCGCTCGATTTCCGCCAGCGTGATCCCGATGGCGTTACGCGTGCTTACGCCCATAGTACCTACGTATGGGTAGTCCTCGGCACGGGATTTCTTGGGGTGCTGATCGGGCTCTTCCTGCTCGGTCAGATGTTCCTGCAAGCATTTTTGTTGGATCGCGCCGAACGCGAATGGAAAAGAGTTGCGCTGGTCCTATTCCTCACTATTGCCGCAGCTGGGATTGTATTCCCTACCGAGTTCTACTGGAGCATCGTTGGCGGTTTCCTCTGGTCCATGCTTACGCCTCAGGCACGGTATGTTCGCACGGTTCCGCTAACCAATCGAGGTCGCATGATGGGAGATATACGTGTATTCCCTCCTTCCCAGCCATCATCATCTGCAATCTCGGTCACGAGCGCTGCGAGGCGATGAACAGCGCGCCTTCACTCCGCGATCCCGCTGAGAAGTCGCCGCCCTCCAGTCTTCCCCGCGTTCTTATCGTCAATGGGGAACCGGCGTCTGCCGCATCTGGTACCGGCATCACCCTCGGGAGCCTCTTCCAAGACTGGCCGCGAGAGCGGCTTGCGCAGGTCTATACCGCCGCCGTTCCTCATGCGCTTACCGGAACCATTGATTACCACGTTCCCGCCAACGCTCGCCGCAATCTCACATGGCTCAACCGGCCTTCTAACTCCGCCCAACAGCGGTCCCCCGAGGTAGACCACTCAAAGTCAGCATCCGCCAAGCGCGATAGGGCCGCTCGTCTACGCGTCGCCGCAAAACTGGAGATTCGCCGCTGGCTTGACCTGTTTCCCTATGAGCTGCCGAACGAGATCGAGCAGCAGATTATCGAATTCCGTCCTCATCTGGTCTATTCGTGTCTTGGGAATATCCAGATCAGCCGGTTGGCACTGCGCCTCGCGCAGCTCTGCCGCGTCCCGGTCATCCCGCATTTCATGGATGACTGGATTTCCACGCAGTATGTGGGTCGTCCCGATCTCTCGTTCCATCGCGCGCGCCTTCTGCGCGCGCTGAACTCCGTTCTCGATAGAGCTCCCTTCGGGCTTACGATTTCAAGCGCCATGGCGGCGGAATACTCTGCGAAGGTTGGCAAACCATTTCATGCGTTCATGAATTGCGGTGTTGTCGCCACTGCCACTCCGCCACCGTTGAACGCCGTTCTGCGGATAGTCTATGTCGGCGGTTTGCATCTGGCCCGCTGGCGCGCCTTGCGCGAAATAGGGGATGCTCTCGCTATACTCAACCGCGAGGGAATTCCCGGAACTTTCACCATTTACGCTCCGGTCTCCGACCTCGCTGCGTTCGGAGACAAGCTGGTTGGGCCGGGTATCGAAATCGGAGGCTCGCTCTGTCAGGCCGAAGTTCCCGCTGCCATTGCCGCGGCCGATGTGCTGGTTCACGTGGAGTCCTTTGAACCGGCGCCTCGC
>FSXA01001397.1_pt1 | contig 11106 bp, 10 predicted proteins | sample 1638081 | NCBI WGS metagenome assembly FSXA01 (sample SAMEA3914788, study PRJEB12502) | metagenome | biome: forest; material: soil | place: Canada | collected 2011-07-03 | depth 0.1 m
CTCGAGCTGCCAGTCCTGGATGCTCTTAAGCTGCATCGTGTCGATGGAGGGGTTGGTGCTCTTGAGGGTGTACCAGTAGATTTGGCCGACGGGACTCCAGTCGGTGCCGATCTGGGGTTGAAGGCCTGTAGGAAGGGTGACCTGGCTGAGGCGCTCGAGGACCTTCTCGCGGTTCCAATCGTCGACGCTGTCGTCGTCGAAGATCATGGTGACGCTGGAGAGGCCGGCGAGGGTGGTGGAACGGAGATGGGTCATGTGGGGGATGCCCGCCATGCCGATCTCGAGAGGGATGGTGACTTGCTGTTCTACATCCTCGGCAGAACGACCGGGCCACTGGGTGATGACGTTGACGTAGTTGTTGGCTACGTCGGGATAGGCTTCGACGGGGAGGTTATGAAACGAGATAATTCCCCAGGCGAACAGGAGTACCGCGACGATCAGAACGATGAAGCGGTTGTTCAGTGAGAAATCCACTAAACGCTTGATCATTGTTGATCCACCGTATTCTCAAGGTCGAGCGCGTTGTTGACGACCTGCTGTCCGGGCTCGACGCCAGCAGTAACTTCGATGAGATTGCCGGGGAGTGTCTCGCCGATCTTCACCTGGATACGCTTGAAGGTCCCGTCGCCGGCAGGCTCGAAGACGTAGGAGCGATCATGCAGCTGCAGGATCGCCCCTGCGGGAACGGCGGTCTCCTGCTCTGCGTGTGAACCCTCCAGCGTTCCGGTGGCAAACATGCCGATGCGGAGAAGGTGCTGGGGGTTCTCGACCTGGATTCTCACCTTGGCGGTGCGCAGACTGGGGTCGAGCTGGGCGCCGATGTCGCTGATGGTTCCAGAGAAGGTTTTTCCGGGGAAGGCGTTGAGCTGGATGTCGGCGTGCTGACCGAGATGCACGTTGGCAAGATCGTTTTCGTAGACGTCGCATATGACCCAGACGTGGGAGAGGTCGGCGATGGTGAAGGAGCCGGTGGCTCCAGCGTAGGTGATGCCTGCGGCGCCGGAGGCGGTTGTGTTCTGCGCAATGATGACGCCACTGGCGGGAGCGTAGATCCTTACATTCTCGGTGGGATGGTTCTTGTCGACGCCAAGGATCTTGAGCTGCTGCTCCGCTGCGATGAGGTCGGCCTTGGCGTCATCTTCACCATCCTGAGCGGCTTCCAACTGCGACTTGGGAATAGCACCCTTGTCGAAGAGGAGTTTGTCGCGGTCGAGCGTTACGGTGGTCAGGTGCTCGTCGTTGACGGCTTTGAGGTAGGCGTCAAAGGCGGTGGAGACGTCGGGGCTCTGAACCTCCATGACCAGCTGCCCCTTGTGGACGTAATCGCCAAGACCGACATGGAGAGCGATGACGCGACCATTCGCGAGAGAGAGGACGGGGATTTCGCGAGAGACGTCTGGGTTGACCGAGCCGGTGACCTGGAGTTTGCTTCTGACGGGCTGTGTCGAGGCCTGCACCAGCGAAAAGCGACCCGCGCCGTCGACGTGGACGAGGTTGGAGCCGCCAACCTCCTCGACCTGTGCGGCGGGCGGAGCTTCCGCGGATTCTGGAGCCGCCTCGTGTTTGCAGCCTGAGAGACTGAATGCGACCAGAAGGAGAGGGGCGGCGAGGCGATGCAGGCAGGGTACACTCTGGCTCGGACCGTCTTGATTGTGCTGCAATTTCGGCATCATGTTCATAGATATCGGGGGAGAGGCGTCAGCTCATTTGGCAAGAAGCAATTACTTTGAGGGTAACCCATAAGGAATATGAGGGGACAGGCCGGCGAGCAATCTTAAGATTGCCACTTTTATCTTTCGATACGCAGTGTTGATCGTGCATGAATTTACAGATACTGAAGAGAGCGATGAAAGCTTCCGTCATCAAAAGCAAAGCCTTCCGACTCATAACCGGTTTGGCGGGGATTGCGATTATTGGTTACATGGACCTCCGGTTGAGCGAGGCGATTCCGCTGGCGCTGCTGTACCTGGCACCAGTGGTTTTGATGAGTACGGCGCTGCGGCGCTGGCAGATTCCGCTGTTGGGGGCATTGTGCGCGGCAGTAGTGGAGTTTGCGAATGGCTATCCGTGGACGCTGAGAGACGGGATCGCGCGCGACGCGCTGTATTTCTTTGCGTACACGGCCGCGGGCCTCTATGTGTCGGAGGTATTGACGCGGCGGGCGACGGAAGAGACGCACCTGGATGAGTTGGAGTCAGAGATTGAAGCCAGGCGTGGGGCGGAGGAGCAGCTTCGCCTGGTGGTGGCGAACTCTTCGATCGCAATTATTACTTCGGACGAGACAGGCACCATTCTGCAGGCCAACGGTGCGGCGGAACGAATGTTTTCGGGGGAGGATCCGAGCGTAGGAAGTCGACTGGAGGGGTCGTCGCTGAATGTGTTCATGCCGTCGCTGGCGCGGGTTCAGATTCAGCGGCAGGGGTGGGAGCATTTGAAGACGATGCTGCAGTGCCAGGGATTGCGGGCGACGCAGGATCCATTTCTGGCGGATGTCTGGGTGTCGTCGTATAGCACGTCGCGCGGGGGAAGGTTGACGGCGATGATCATCGACGCGTCGACCGAGGTGCGTGATCGGGAGGAGGCGAATCTTGAGCAGGTGCTGGTGGGATCGAGATTGGCGGTGGGGGCATTGTTCCATGAGATACGGAATATTTGTGCTGCGATCGCGGTGGTGCAGCAGAATCTGAGGGCGACGTTTGTTGTGGAAGAGCCTTCGGAAGATTTTGAGGCGTTGCGGCAGTTGGTTACAGCGCTGGAGCGGATGGCATCGCTGGAGCTTTCACTGGCTCGGCGACAACCGACGAAGCTTCGACTTGAATCGTTCTTGCGGGAGCTAAGGATTATTTTGACGCCTTCGCTGCGTGAGTCGGGCATTGAGCTGGAATGGCATGTCGAGGAGAATTTACCGGAGGTATGGGCTGATCAGCAGAGTCTGCTGCAGGTGTTTCTGAACCTGGTGCGGAACGCAGAGAAGGTGCTGGCTCCGGTGGATCATGCGCGGCTGGAACTTCGCGCGGGGAAGGTGGATGGGCTGGTGCAGGTAAAGGTATCGGATAACGGGCCGGGGGTGCGGGATCCAGCGAGTTTGTTTCGTCCATTTGGGGGCGGGCCGTCGAGCTCGGGATTGGGGTTGTATCTTTCACGCGCCATGATGCTGAGCTTTCACGGAAATTTGGCGTATCAACCGAGCGCGTCGGGTGCTACGTTCGTCGTGGAGATGATTCCTGTTGAGGTTGATCTATGAAGTCCACGAGCCATCGGGAGGTCGTTCGGCTGCTTCTAGTGGATGATCACACCCTATTTCGTGAAAGCCTGCGGCGACTATTGGAGAGCGAGCCGGGCGTAGAGATCAGCGGCGACTTTGCGAATGCCGAGGATGCCCTGACGGCGGTGCGCGAGGGGCTGGAGTTTGACGCGGCCCTTGTGGACTACGAGCTGGCGGGAACAGGCGGCGGCAATGGACTGGACCTGGTGCGCAAGGTTCGGAGTGTCAGGCCAGATGCCCGTGTGCTGATGGTGACGGCGGGGATGGGATCAGGCGACCTGATGCGGGCGGTCACCGAATTGGATACAGGGATTTTTTTGAAGACGGAGCCGACGGTGGAGTTACTGCTTGCGATTCAACGCACGGCAAAGGGGGAACGTTGGATTTCGTCGCGCGCTTCGCTGGCGCTGATTGCGTCGGGTGGCTTGCCGGTAGGGCCAGAGCGGCCGGTTGCGGAGCAGCTAAGTCCGAGGGAGTCACGGGTGCTGCGGGGCGTGCTGGAAGGGCGCAGCAACAAGGAGATTGGGGCTCAGCTGGAGATGACGGAGAGCTCGGTGAAGGCCGTGCTGCAGAAGCTGTTTGAGCGAGCGGGAGTGCGCAGCCGGTCGCAGCTTGTCCGGTATGCGATCGAGACGCAGATTGAGCCCAGATAGGTATGAAATCGGTGGGTTATACTGCTAGTTATAGGTGATTTGTTGCATGCCCTCTGAGCCGTTTTACGACCCGGCGAAGTCCTATCTGGACAACTTTGAGCACGGCCCGTTTGGCCTCTTCGCCAACACCTCCCCTGCTTCCCAAATCACAGAACCGAAACATCAGTTTCTAGGCCATCCTGTGTCTGCGCCGTTCGGGATTCCTGCGGGGCCACTGATCAACGGAAAATTTGTGAAGGCAGCACTGGATATGGGCTTCGATATTCCGGTGTACAAGACGGTGCGGACGCATCGGTATGAGTGTCATCCGTGGCCGAATGTGCTGGCAGTGAAGGTGGAGGGAGACCTCGCTCCGGATCGTATGCTGATTGCGAGTGAAGACTACAGCGAGCCGCTGTCGATTACGAATTCGTTTGGCGTGCCGTCGATGGATCCGGAGTTCTGGCAGAGGGATATGGCAGATGCCGCGGCGTATGCTCGACCGGGGCAGGTGGTGGTGGGGAGTTATCAGGGAACGCTGCCGGAGAATGGGAGTGTGGCGGCTTACATTGAGGACTTCGTGCTCGGGGCGCGGCTGGTGAAGGAGACTGGCGTGAAGGTGATCGAGGTGAACCTTAGCTGTCCGAATGAGGCCACGACGAATCTGCTGTGCTTCGACATTCAGCGCTCGCGCCAGGTGGTGGAGGCGATCAAGGACGAGATTGGGAGTGTGCCGCTGGTCATCAAGATGGCGTTTTATAAGGATGAGAAGCGGTTGGAAGACTTTCTGCGCGAGGTAGGGAAGACAGTCGATGGCATCGCGGCGATCAATACGATCTCGGCAGAGATTCTGGATGAGGATGGGAAGCAGGCGTTGCCGGGAGAGGGACGTTTGCGCAGCGGGGTCTGCGGGAGTTCTGTGAAGTGGGCGGGCGTGGCGATGGCGAAGAAGTTGGCGCGTCTGCGCGGAGAGTTGGGATTGAAGTTTACGATCATGGGTGTGGGTGGTGCTGGAAGCGCGGCGGCGTTTGACGAGTATCGCAGGGCTGGAGCGGATGTGGTGATGTCGGCGACCGCGGCGATGTGGCATCCCGAGCTTGCGAGAGAGATCAAGGAGCAGGCGCATGAGCTATGAGGCGAGAAGCCACGAGATCGCGAAGGCGTTGATTGCGATTGAGGGCGTGGGCTTTCGGCCAGCAGCGCCGATCACGTTCAAGTCGGGAATTAAGTCGCCGGTGTATTGCGACAATCGGCGGTTTCCATTCTGGCCGGAGCAGTGGGCGAAGGTGATTGGCGGGTTTGAGGGATTGATTGCGGAGCGAGCAATTGCCGTGGATGTGGTGGGAGGCGTGGAGGCGGCGGGGATTCCGCATAGTGCGGCGCTGGGATTTTCGATGCGCAAGCCTTCGGTGTTTATTCGGAAAGAGCTGAAGGAGCATGGGACGAAAAAACGCGTCGAAGGCGGGGATGTAACCGGCAGGCGCGTGGTGCTGGTGGAAGATCTGGTGACGACCGGCGGAAGTAGTATTGCAGCGATTGAGGCGCTGCGCGCCGAGGGTGCGGTGGTGAATGATTGCCTGGCGATTATTAGTTACGACTTCCCGGAGGCAGTGGAGATGTTTGCACAGTCGGGCGTGCGGCTGCATGCGACGACGACGTTTCCGGTGGTGCTGGAGAGCGCGCTGACGTGCGGAATGATCGATGAGGCAGGAGCGGCGGTGGTGCGGGATTGGCTGGATGAGCCGCGCTCGTGGGCAAAACGGTATGGGTTTGAGTAGAAGACGATGAGCGCTGCGAGAGACAAATTCGAGCGGAGAGCGGAGGCGGTTGGTTCGCTGGTGTGCGTGGGATTGGATCCGGAGTTTGAGCGGATTCCAGAGCGCTTCAAGAGCGAGGAGTGGCCGCTGTTCGCGTTCAACCGGTGGATCATCGAGCAGACGCATCCTTATGCTGCGGCATATAAGCCAAATATGGCGTTCTATGAGGCGCGAGGAACGCAGGGACTGCGGGAGCTCGAGTTGACTGTGGAGTATCTGCGTGGCGAGCATTCGGATATTTTTACAATCTGCGATGCGAAGCGCGGGGACATTGGGAATACGAATCGCGGGTATGTTGCTTCGATCTTCGATGCGATGGGTTTCGATGCGGTGACGCTGCATCCTTATCTGGGGAGAGAGGCGCTGACACCATTTCTAGAGCGGCGGGACAAGGTGAGTATCGTGTTGTGCCGAACTTCGAATCCGGGAGCCGGTGAGTTGCAGGATCTGGAGCGTGAGGGCAAACCGCTGTGGGAGACGGTGGCGATGCGGGTGAGTTCGGAGTGGAATGCCGCGGGCAACTGCATGCTCGTGGTCGGTGCGACGTACCCGGAGGAGATGCGAAGAATTCGCGCGATTGCTCCGGAGATTGCGTTCCTGGTGCCGGGAGTGGGTGCGCAGGGCGGGGATGTGGCGGCCGTGGTTTCTGCGGGGCTGGACGCGCGGGGTAAGGGGTTGCTGATCGCCAGCTCTCGGGGGATTGTGTTCAGCGACGATCCTGCGGGCGCGGCACGAGATCTTCGCGATGAGATTAATGCTGCGCGAGAGGCGATCCATGCTGCGTCTTGAGGGAAGGATCGCCAATCATGATCGCGAGTTCGAGGGTGCGATCGAGATCAACACGAAGACTGGGTTGATTGAGCATGTGGGGCCGAGAACGGGTAGAAGCGATCTCGATCTTGAGGGGCAGATAATTTTTCCGGGGTTTGGCGATCTGCATATTCACGCTCGCGATGATGTGAGCAAGTCGCAGGTTTACAAAGAGGACTTTGCGACGATCTCGGCGGCTTCGATTCATGGGGGCGTGACGCATGTTGCGGATATGCCGAATAATCCAGTGGCTCCGGTGGACGATGAACGGTATGCCGCGAAGGAGCGGTTGACGGCGACGTCGGCGGTGCACGTGACGCTGTATGCGGGGATTGGGCCAGAGACGAATCCGTTGAACCGGCATGTGCCGTACAAGGCGTTCATGGGGCCGTCGGTTGGGGATCTTTTCTTTGCTTCGCAGGAACAGCTTGAGGATGTGATCGCGAAGTATCGCGGGAAGAATGTGAGCTTTCATTGTGAAGACCCGGTGATTCTGCGTGAGAGCACGGGGGAGCCGACGCATGAGCAGCGGCGGCCAGCGAGGGCGGAGATTACGGCGACGGAGTTTGCGCTGTATTTGATTGAGCGATATGAGTTGGTGGGGAAGCTGTGTCACTATTCGACCAAGGGCGGGCTGGAGAAGATTGCCGCGGCCAAGGCGAAGGGCGTTCGGGTGACGGCGGAGGTAACGCCGCATCATCTGTTTTTTGATGACTCGATGTTGACGGAGGAGAATCGGCTGTGGCTGCAGATGAATCCTCCGTTGCGAGGACCGGCGGATCGGCTGGCGCTGATCGAGGCGCTGCGCGAAGGGCTGGTGGATTATGTTGCGACGGATCATGCTCCGCATACGATTGAGGAGAAGATGCAGGGTGTGAGTGGGGTGCCGCACCTGGATACCTATGGGGCGTTCGCTACGTGGCTGATGGCAGAGCATAGATTTTCCGCGCAGGATATCGCCAGAGTGTGTGCGTGGAATCCGGGAGTGTTTGTGAGGGAGTTTCTTCCGCAGGAATTCGGCAAAGGGTATGGAGCGATTGAGCCGGGGTATGTTGGCTCGCTCACGATTCTCGATCCCGATGCTCCGTTTGTGGTGCGGCGCGAAGCGATGAAGACAAAGTGCGGCTGGTCCCCATTCGAGGGATATACGATGCCTGGCCGTGTGACGTATACCGTATTGCAAGGCAAGGTTTACCCGGCAGGTTGAGGGAGTGTTCGCCCCGATGGAAAAGCTCAAACACGTTATCAGCGCACGGCAGTTCAAGGACCCAGAGTTCTTGCTATGGCTGTTCGAATCCGCGCATCAGATGGAGCGCGATGATGTGTTTCGTGCGTTGACCGACCCATTGCGGGGACGAATCCTGGCGACACTATTTTTTGAGCCAAGTACACGGACGAGATTTTCGTTCGAGGCGGCGATGCAGAAGCTGGGTGGAGGCGTGCTGACTGCGGAGAACGCCCGGGCAAATTCGTCGGCGACCAAGGGCGAGACGATCAGCGATACTGTTCGCGTGGTGAGCGGATATGCCGATGCGATTGCCATTCGTCACTATGAACCGGGAACGGCTGAGGCGGCAGCCAGGATCTCTCCGGTGCCGATCATCAATGCCGGTGATGGTGTGGGTGAGCATCCTACACAAGCTCTGGCGGATATGTACACCATCAAAAAAGAGCTTGGGCGATTGAGCGGACTGCGGGTTGCGCTGGTGGGTGATCTGTTGAATGGGAGGACAATTCATTCGCTGCTGCCGCTGCTTTGCCTCTATCCTGGAGTGACGATCGATCTAATCTCGCCTTGGCAGTTGCGCCTGCCACTGGCGTACCGGGAGTACCTGATGGAGAAGGGGATCGCTTTCCACGAAGGAGAGAAGCTTGAGGGCGTGATCGAGCAGGCGGACGTTGCGTATATCACGCGGGTACAGAGTGAGCGGTTTGCTTCCGACGAAGAGTATGACTCCGTGAAGGATGTGTACGTGATTGACGCCGAGGTTGCAGATCGATTGAAGCCAGAGGCGATCATCATGCATGCGCTGCCGCGGGTGAATGAGATATCTCCGGACGTAGATGCGAATGCCAGAGCCGCATATTTCCGGCAGGCGAAGAACGGCTTGTATATTCGGATGGCGCTGCTGAAGTATCTGCTGGCTTAGCATCTGTCCGATGATTTGGTCTAAAGGCCATGAGGCGCCGGGCGGAGACGCTGCGCCCTCTCTCCTATGAAGCAGGATGAGATCTATATCCGAAGTTGCTTAGTCGGGTTTGCCTCCCTTCCATGTGCCGCAGGACCTCAGATCTGGTGGTAGCCTCACCCTAATGGACGCTTAGCCGGGCTTCTGCAGGCTGGGAATCAACGACACGGCGAAGCCCTAAATACGGTTTCAGCTATTAGCAGCTCTGGACTCTCCAGCAAAAACCGGCACTGTGAAGAAAAAACGGCTGCCATGCTGTGGTTCGCTGCTTACCCAGATCTTCCCGCCGTGTTTGGTGACCAACTCCCGCGCGATGTACAAACCGAGTCCCAGGCCGTTTCGTCCTGCTTCGCCAGGGCCCGATGCCTGATAGAGGCGCTCAAAAATGCGCTCGGCGGCCTGCGGGCTAATCCCGCACCCAGAATCGGAGACCTCCACCTGCAAGAAGGCAGGATCTTCTTCGGACAATTCCACCCGAATCCTCACCGCGCCACCCATTGGCGTGAATTTGATGGCGTTATCCAGCAATATGGTCAGAGTCTGGCGTAAACGCGTCGGATCGGCATAGCCCTCCTGCTGATCTGGAACGGGGTCGAACGTGAGGGTGATTTTCTTAGCCGCGGCGCCGCTACGGAGTGTATCGATGGCGTAAACGACGGCATCGGCTACAGAGGTCTGGAGCAGATCGACGCTGAGCTGTCCGGTTTGCGATTGTGTGACCATTAGCAAATCCTCGACCATGGCTTGCAGCTGTTCAACATTCTTCAGAACAATCTGGAGGTACTCATCCTGTTGCGGGCTCGTCTCTCCCGCGATGCCGTCCGCGATGATTGAACTGAAGGAGTAGATCGAGGTGAGCGGGGATCGAAGCTCGTGCGACACGTGAGAGAGGAACTGGTCTCTAAGTTGCAACTGCAAGGTTCGGACGAGATCAGTTTCCGCCTGCATACGATGGCGCTCGATGGCGTGGCGAAGCGCCCGAGGCAGTGCGCGATTCTCGATTTGACCCTTAATGAGATAGTCTTGCGCTCCTTCCTTCATTGCTTCGGCGGCTAATGCTTCATCCTCCAGGCCCGTCAGGACAATCATTGGAACACCCGGCGCTACAGTGCATGCGCGCCGTACCGTCTCAATTCCATGCGCATCGGGCAAGCCCATATCCAGCAGAACAATATCCACCCCCCCTTTCGCAAGCTCGGCCTCCGCGTCACTCATACGCAGGAGATGCGTCAGTTGAAAGCTGCCGGCGTTCTCTTTGCTGAACATCTCTCGGAGTAGACGAGCGTCACCAGCATTATCCTCAACCAGAAGGACGTGGAGAGCTTTTCCGCTCACGAGACTGCCACGTGAGGCAGCTTAACAATCGTCAGCCAGAAATTGTCGATGCTTTTGACGACTGTGAGGAATCCATCGAGATCGACAGGCTTGCTGATGTAGCAGTTGGCATGGAGCCTATAGCTTCGCAAGATGTCTTCCTCCGACTCGGAGGTTGTCAGGATGACAATTGGAATTGTCATGAGTGCTGGTGTCGCCTTGATTTCCTCCAGAACTTGCCGACCATCTTTCCTGGGCAGATTCAAATCCAGCAGGATCATGTCCGGGCGAGGAACCTCGGCGTACTCGCCTTCACGCTTTAGAAAAGCCAGCGCTTCGACGCCATCGGACGCAACATGCAGGTTGATATGCACTTTAGCGTCTTTAAGCGCCTCCCGCGTCAGCCGGACATCGCCCGGATTGTCTTCAACCAATAGAACCTCGAAAGCTTCTGTATCCCTTGCAAGCAAAGTCATTATTTTCCCTCGTTTACTGGTAGTGCGAAGTAAAAGGTCGAACCCTTATCAAGTTGAGATTCCACCCATATCCTGCCGCCCAACTGCTCTACGTTTTTCTTGCAAATGGCCAATCCGATACCGGTGCCATTGAACTCATGTTTTCCATGCAACCGCTGAAAGATAATAAAGATCCTTTCGAAGTACTGAGGCGCAATTCCCAGCCCGTTGTCTCGCACGGAAAAGATCCATTCCTTGTCTCCGCTTTTCGTCGCGGAGACGTGTATGAGAGGAGCAGCGGCACCGTGGTATTTAATGGCATTCCCAATCAAGTTTTGAAATATCTGCACCAATTGCGTTTCGTCGGTTGTAAGGTAAGGCAGAAGGTCGTGGGTCACAATCGCACCGCTGTCTTCAATCGAGACGCGTACGTTCTCGAGTGCGACTTTCAATGCGGCATCGCCAGCGACTTCGCGGAGGACTTTGTTATCGGCTCCCGAGCGCGAGTAGGCGAGTAGATCCCGGATCAAACTCTGCATGCGATTACACCCGTCGACCGCATACGCGATGAACTCGTCGGCATCGGAATCCAGACGGCCCTTGTAGCGTTTGGCCAGAAGCTGC
>FSXA01001437.1_pt1 | contig 11099 bp, 4 predicted proteins | sample 1638081 | NCBI WGS metagenome assembly FSXA01 (sample SAMEA3914788, study PRJEB12502) | metagenome | biome: forest; material: soil | place: Canada | collected 2011-07-03 | depth 0.1 m
CGGCTATAGACTACAGCGTTTCGGGGACTTGCCGGAGGTGGATCCCCTTGGTGCCAGCTTACGATGAAGTTGATCGTCCAACTCTGCCTTTTCACCATTCTGCTGTCCCGTTCCCTCTGTGCTCAGGAGATTGTCTCAACGTGGCAGGGCTCGTTTCAAACAGACTCCGGACAACATCGCGCAGTTCTTCAAATCTTGACTGGCGAGAAAGGCGGCCCGAAGTCCGGATCGAAACACGCTTCACTTCATTTGACGACACCCGGTAGCTCAGGCCATGCGTGCCTGGGATACCGACGCATCAGTTCCCGGCGTACCTGAGGGTACAGGCGCTGCCAGAAGCCGGCGAGATCCGTGGTCGTCTGGATCGCACGATGATTCGGAGCGAGCAGATGGATGACGAGTGGCGTTGACTGGGGTCCGATGCGCGGAGTGTCGTGCATGCCGAAGAAGTCCTGCAAGCGCGACGCTATCCAGGGTGGGCGACCATGATCGTAGTGAATCCTGGTGTAATGCCCCCCGTGGAGTCGAACGCTGGTGGGAGCCAGCTCCGCCAGAAGCCGCGCGTTGGTCTGTTGTTCAAGCAGCGCGATAAAGTTCTTCGCAGCTTCTCGGAAGTCGCGAAGACTGTGAAGTCCCAGACACAAGTCGCGGACGGTTTGGTCTACCCTCGTCTCGTCTAAGCCAGCGAACGCCATGCGGGCACGGAGTTGTTCGAGTGAGTCCTTGTCTACAAAGTTTTCTATGCCCGATTCCAGAACCTTGCGGGCCAGTAAGTCGGCAGCTTCCGGTTCGGCTGCATTGCCACGAGACTCCTCCAACACCAGCTTGTCGTAGAGCAGTGCGCGAACGCGTTCGACACGCTCGGTAACGCGATTCCATTCCAGATTCGACGTCTCTTCGATGTGATCGGGAAACAGTTCGAGTAGCCACTCCGGTTCGACGCGTGCGACAAGACGAATGAGGGGCTGCGAATTCTGCTTGCGATCCTCCGCATCAATGGCGAGCAGGAACTCGGAGGCTGGCGGGTGGCCGATTAGCTCGGCCGAGATCCCTGTCGACAGCAGTAATTGATTGCCCGTTCGGCGTCGAGCGACTCGATCAGGAAAACCCGACAGAACCGAAAGCAATAGCTCATCCTCGTTATGACGAGTCTGTTTGGGTGCACGTGTCAATCGGATGAGATGGCTGGTATGCTCGCGCAGTTGATGATCCGGTGGTTGGTCCAGCGCTGCGAGCAGTTCGTTTTTATCGCTTCGCAAGCCGAGACCAAGCATGGCGGCAACCCGGCATCCGTCGTATCCGACTCCTCGCTCGAGAGCCTCTACTACGATTCGAGCCAGCCGCGGATGCAGAGGGAGTTTGGACAGCCGCTGCACCATCTCTCCCGTTGCCCCGATGCGGTCGAGTAGAGACTCGGCGATCTGAATTGCCTCCTTCGGTGGAGCACTGAGCCAGTCGAGATCATCCAGATGTCCGATCTTCATCGCCCGCAGGCTGAGCAGCAGTTGAGACAGATCGGCGCGTTCGATCTCTGGCAGATCATGTTCCGGCCGTAGCAGAAAGTCCTCTTGAGGGTAGAGCCGAAGAACCAATCCTGGTCGGGTGCGTCCAGCTCGTCCAGCTCTCTGGATAGAGGAGGCTTTGCTGATACGACTGATCTGTAGCGTTGGCAATCCAGTCCATGGGGAGTAGGTTGACATCCGCGCCAGTCCGCTGTCGATCACCGCGTTCACCCCTTCGACTGTGACAGAGCTCTCTGCGACGTTCGTGGCGAGGATCAACTTTCTTTCGACAGAGGGCAGCACCGCGCGGTCCTGCTCGGCCGGCGAAAGATCGCCGTGCAGCGGCAACACCAGCAACCCTGCCTGCCGGGCAAGCGCCTCACACTCTCGCGCCGAGCGACGGATCTCCGCGATACCGGGCAGGAACACTAGAATATTGCCAGAGTGCTGCTCCGCCTGCAGGATCTGAACAGCATTTTTCACCTGTGTGTGCAGAGGCGCGGGCGAGTAGGGGAGATGCCGTACCGACAACGGAAACAGGCGTCCTTCAGAACGAAGTGTCGGGCAGTCTCCGAGATATTGTGCAATGGGCGTGGCATCAAGCGTCGCGGACATCACGATCAACCGCAGTTCAGGGCGCGTTTGCTGCAGCCGTTTCAAGAGCGCCAGCGCAAGATCGCCGTCCAGGTGGCGCTCGTGAAATTCGTCGAGGATAACTGCGTCGATACCTTTGAGAGTCGAGTCGGTCAGCAGCCTGCGAGTCAGGATGCCCTCTGTGACAAATCTCACTCTTGTACGTGGACCGATCTTCTCGTCGAAGCGGACCTGATAGCCGATCGTCTCGCCAAGCTCTTCGCCTAACTCCGACGCGACTCGGCGAGCAGCCATTCTCGCGGCGATCCGGCGCGGCTCCAGCACGATGATTTCGCCGCGGACCAGGTTGAGCATCGCTGGCGGGACACGAGTTGTCTTGCCTGCTCCGGGTGGCGCTTCAATCACCAGATTGGAAGTGCGCTTAAGGGACGCGAGGATCTCTGGAAGAATCGCATCTATTGGTAGTGCGGGCCCTTGGCTCACTAGGACGATCGGAACACAACGACTCTCGTGTCGTCAATCTGGCGTATGAATGGGGCCCGCAAGGACGCTGCTATTCTTAATGTCCGCGTCGCAGTTATTTTTTACGCCCGTAGCGGCTCTTGCTCCTGTTCGTCTTGTCTAAGGATGCAGGGTCGAGTTCGTAAGACGGAGATGATGTTGGGGACGATGACAACCAGCGGAATGGAGTTGCAGTTCCTCCTCCTGGGACTGCTGGCATTCGTTGCCATTTTTGCTGGGCTGGCAAAGCAGCTGGCGATTCCCTACCCTATTGTGCTGGTCCTGGCTGGCCTCCTTGTAAGCGTCATCCCGGGTATACCGCGGATCGGTCTGAGCCCAAATCTGGTTTTTCTCGTGTTCTTGCCGCCTTTGCTGTATTCGGCCGCGTGGACTCTCTCGTGGCAGGAGTTTCGAAAGAATCTGGTAAGCATCGGTTGGCTGGCATTTGGCCTCGTTGTCTTTACAGTCGCCGCCGTGTCCGTTACGGCAGGATCTTTTCTCCCAGGTTTCGATTGGAAAGCCGGGTTCATGTTGGGCGCTGTGGTGGCGGCGACCGACGCAATTGCTGCGACAGCGGCGGCGAGGCGTATGGGCCTTTCACGAAGCATCGCGCAACTCCTCGAGGCGGAGAGTCTGTTGAACGACGGAACAGGGTTGCTTGCGCTGCAGTTCGGGCTGGTGATTCTGGTACAAGGCCGGGTGCCTGGCTTTGTTGATGGACTAGGACGGCTGCTCTATCTGGTGGGAGCAGGTCTCGGAATAGGCATCCTGATCGGTCAGGTTGTGTCATGGTTCGAACGGTGGGTCGATGACGGACCAGTCGAAATTGTTATCAGCCTCCTGGTGCCCTACCTTACCTATCTGGTGGGAAACGCCATGCATGCTTCCGGCGTATTGGCGGTCATTGCCTGCGGCATGGTGATGAGCCGGGAAAGCAGTTCCTATCTTTCAGGCTCGGTGCGATTGGAACTTGACGCAGTCTGGAATGCCTTGACCTTCGTGCTGAATGGGCTCGTTTTTGTGTTGATTGGCCTGCAGCTACCTTATGTGCTGGCTGAGATTCATGGAATGCAGTTGTGGACGCTGGCTGCATACGGGGCTGCGTTTAGCGCGTTTTTGATCGTGCTACGGCTCGTCTGGGTGTTCACAATTCGATATGCGAGGTATTGGGTGGGAGTATGGCAATCTGATCCGATTGCGGGACCCGCGCGTCCCGCCAGGTTGCAGAAAAGGAACCTCTTTCTGGTTGGATGGACTGGATTGCGTGGCGTCTTGTCCCTCACGGCTGCGATCTCCTTGCCAGAGGTTTTGCCGAATGGGAAGGCATTTCCTCAGCGAAACATGATCGTGTTTCTCACCTTCTGCGTCATTTTGACGACGCTCGTGCTGCAGGGGCTAACGTTGCCAGCGCTCATTCGCAAATTGGGGCTGCAGGCGAAAGACGACGAAGTCGAACGAGAAGAAGAGGCACGACGCGAAATGCTGGTAGCTGCGCTCGACGCGGTGAAACGGCGGAAGTGGAAGGCACAGCCCGAAATCGCCGTCATCTACGACGAACTTGAGAAAGTCTATGAGAGTCGACTGGCGGCAATGCCGCAGCCGAGGAAAGGGCTCGAGACCAAAGCGGCGGAGGTCAGCCATGCGCGCTGGAGAGAGGCCATACTCGTCGCGCTTGGTGTGGAGCGGGCGACGCTGGCGGAGTTTCAGAAAGATGGACGTGTTAGCGACGAGACAGCAAGGGTGTTGCAGCGGGAACTCGACCTTGCTGAAAGCCGTGTGCATACTTCAGGATCTCTGCTCTAGATGTAAGAGGTCCACAAAGGTGCTTATTCGGAAACTGAATGACTGAATATATAGGCGCCGCAACACGCGGTTCGGATTGTATTTTTGATCCTAGCTCTTAGCCGGCGCGAGTGGATCGACCCGTATCAGTTCTTGAATATGATCCAGGATCGGATGAGCCACGACGACCGGCGTCCCCGGTTTCACCGGCTTCAGCAGAAACGGCCCCATCACCACGTTGCCGACAGCCAGTTTCTCCAGCACAGGCAGACCAAGGTGCATGATGCAGGGGGCTTCAGCGCCGATGTCTCCCTGGAAGTACATGGTAAGTGGAGCCGTCCCGCGCATCGGTGTCTCGATCAGTAGCAGCCCGCGGGTTCCATCCACGTTCCACAGCGGCACCAGCCACTCCGGCGCGGCTCCAGCGGCGTCAACAATCGTGCTGCCGCGCCAGATCCTCTGCCACGGCAACGGCTCCGGGCTCTCCAGCATTAACGCAACAACCAGTCCATCGGTATTGGAGAACAGACTGATTTCCGTGTCGGGCACCACAACCGGCGTCTTGCCGCTGGCGAGTTCAGGATGACCCAGCGCCGTGATCAGGCCATCAAACGCCGCGTTCGATGCCGCGAACACAGTTGCCCAGTCGGCAGCCACAGTCTGGCGCAGCTTGACCAGCTCAGCATTGCCGTTGGTGACAGTCGCTCCCGGAACCGCCAAAGCGTCAGCCAACGGGTCGAGTGTCGTCGCAACGGCAAACAACTTCGCCTCATCGGCGAAATAGGTTGTGTACGCGCTGCCCAGTGCTGTACCCAACGGATTGCTCGTCTCGATCCAGCTGATGGGATCGACAGGAGCAGCGTAGTGGCGAATCGGTGTTACTCCCGCGACGGCGCCCAACTGGGCGGTTACGTTCGCCATCTGAGCGGTAAAGGTAGCGTAACGAGAGGTCGCAAACGTAATCCGCTTCAGGGTAGTCAGCGAGTCCTCGTAGGCATAGAAAGCCTGCAACGCCGCCAGCGCGGCGATCGCATCCGTGGCACTGAAGATCGCTGCAGCGCCGCCGGTGAGAATAGGCGTGAACGTGGACTTGATATCAGAAACTCGAAAGATGGGTCCGGCAACGACGTCCAGGGTGTACTGCGTCTGCGGATAGAGCGGCCTGAACCAAAGATCGCGAGCCTGTGCTGCGGCTGCGGCTTCCTGGTCTTCATGCAGGATGATGCCTTCTCCTGGGTCTATCGGACCGACAGGTTTGATGACGCCCCCAGGCACAACCGGACCAACCGGCTTTATCGGCACGATGGGACCAACTTTGGCGATATCGAGAGCAACGGCTGGCGCGGGAGTAGCGATCAGGTGTGCGGCAGCGGCAGATACGGCAACTCCGGCGCTGACGATAGGGGCCGCGACAGTTGGAGCAACTGTCGCAGCACCTTGAATCACCTGTGCGTCCACGGCGAACAGTGTGGGATTGAGAACCGGGAATCGTACCGGGCTCAGGATGATGGTGCTCGGCGGAGTCAAGGTCGCGGGAAGCGCCGGAACAGCAGCGGCTGCAACCAGAGCAGTGTTTACAGGAACCGATGGCACCTCGCTCCCGTCGGGAACAAGCGCGGTGTAGCGGTTATTTCGATCGACACAGCGGAAGTGCAGAGGAATTTGAGTCGTAAGGGCGAACTGAGCGTACAGCCCGTTCACATAGGTCTCCGTGAACTCGACCGAGACGTCATAGCCGAAGTAAGCGGTGGCTGCGCCATCCAGCGGCCAGGACCACTCGGTATACGTCGTCAGGTCCGCAAGCGAGCCGGCGACGGGGAATGCCGACGCGGGCTGTTGCTGAACACCGCAGTTCTTCGCGAGTTGCAGATAGGGTGCCGGCCCGCTGGGCACCGGCTTCACCTGGGGTGCTGGCACGCCAACGGCAGTTCCCGGCCCTGCAGCTGTTTGGAAGTACGTGTACTCCACAATGGGGTAGCCGTCGGGCACCGTCTGGTACCCACTGCTCCCCACCCGCGCAGCTTCGATCCTGGTCACGGCTCGGAGCGCATAGAGGGCAGGCGCTGTGGGCAGGGTCGCGCGCTTGACCATCGTCTTGCCGTCCTCTGCCGTAACCAGCGAGTACGGAATGATCTTGAGCTGCGTCATCTTCGAGTTCTTATCCGTCTTCGTTGGATCACCCTGCAGCCAGACACCGGCGAACACCGTTCCTCCGCCCACAACCGCAGCCGTCGGATTAGCCGTTGTGTAGACGAGGGTCCAGCCGGCTGAGCCACCGGCCTCGTATTGGTAAAGCGCAACCTCCGTCAGCGAGTGGCGAATCGTAAAGCCCACACTCGGTGGATTGGGGTTGATGTTCGACATGTCGTCCGCTCCGATAAGAGGATTGTTCGGAACAACTGGCGCTACTACCTCGACCGGGAAATCTGCGGAGCCATATGCAATAGCTCCGCTGAAGAAACCGGTGCTGTCCTGCGTGGGATGCGAGAAGTTCAGCGTCAGGTGAGCGTCCTGCGGCACCACCGGCGCCATCTGGGCAGAACTCGTGTTATCCGGTGTGAAGCCTGCGAAGGCGCTGGGACTCAACTCGCGCGGTGCCCAGGCCGTCAACGACTGGCCGGTGAGATTGAGTATGCCGGGCTTGTCCGCAGTGTCGTAGACAAGTGGGACCCCGTTGACGAGATCGGGTTGAATGGCCTGCTTGCGATGCGCCAGAAGTGTGTAGTGATCGCTGGCCGCCTTCGAGTTCGAGTCGCAGTGATCAACCAGCGTCGCATCAATGTGTCCCAGCGAGAGCGGTGCCGGCGGAACCGATCCGTCATCGCCACCCCAGGAGAGTGATACGGTGGCCCCAATATTGGGCAGCGGCCATGGCAGGTCCAGCTCCAGGCTCAGTTCCCCGTGAATGTAGAACGGGTTCGGTGCCGTGCCCTCAAGCAGCGCGTCGGCAGTGATACCAATCCCGATGCCAAAGGCGCTCAGATGCACATTGCCGTACAGCTCGATGCCGCCTCCAAGCTGGAACGGCGACCATTGAATCGCAGCCAGCGTTGCGAGATACGCATCGAGCGAGGCGGAGAGCGGTCCAAAGCTCCACGAGTTCTGGTAGCCGGTCCATGTGCCTGTAACCAAACCCTGGTTGCTGATAATGAAGTACGCGTCCGTCTCAAACAGGTCAAAGATTCGCGCGCTGACACGCTTCTCCCGCGGCGGTTTGCCCATCGCAAAGAACCAGTCCCCGCCGCCCACGTACAGCTCCGCCGTTGCGGAGATGTCCAGAACGATCGGGATCGAGTACTGCGCCTGGATCACCAGGTCGAAGGTGTCCGAGTTGCCGTCGTACGTTGCCATGGCCTCGAAGTTCGCATCTTCGGAAGCTCCCCCAATGCGTTTCGACAGGATGTTCGCCTTGCCGATCAGTGAGATCACTGGCCCGGGCATCATGATGATCAGCATGATCGCTGCAGACACAGTGAAGCCGTCGTCGAACTCGGTGCCAATCGTCACACCGCCGCCTATCGCGAACGCCCCAGGCTTGTAGGCGCCGATCCACTTGTTCACGTCGGTGGCGCTGTAGTCCGTAGTCGTGTCGGTCGCGTCGGTGTACTTGTACCACTGCCACCATGTCTGGTTCGGCTCGGGTTCCGGCTCAAGGCTTGTAGCCACCAGCCCTTGAATCCCCCACAGCGAAACGTCGAGGAACAGCGGTATGCCTACGGGCAGCTCGACATCAAGGTCAAGGAAGAACACCGAGTGCCCGTTAAAGGTTCCAGTGATGAAGGTGGCATCCACTTCGAGATCACCGGCCGCTTCAATCACCAGGCTTACCTGCCCGGCAAAGAGGTTGATGACTACGTCTGGATTGGCACTGGAAGCGAGCGCAGTGTAGAGGCTTGAGCTAACGCTCTGGCTCAGACCGGCGTTTAGACCGGAAGTGGTAAAGGCCGCGCTCGTGTTGCCACTCACCTGAACGTGATCGATCTCGCCGTCGATGCTCAGCACATCCGGAATCTCGAACGAGATGCTCACGCCATCCAGCGACACGGACCCTGTGGTCAGGTTGATCTGCAGGCCGCGCACGCTGCCGCCCAGCGAGATACCTTCCACAAGGCTGATGTCCCCATTGAAACCAATCCAGCGGTCGCCGTTGGAGTCATTGCCAAAACCGAGTTTCTGCAGTCCGACATGGAAACCGAAAAAGTCGAGTGCCATCTGGCTCGGCAGGTCGATCCATCCGCCCTTCAGCGAGATGTGTCCCTTGGTGTCAATGCCCAGCCCCTGCAGCGCGATGGTGGGAAAGTTAAGCTCCGGCGTCGTGATGATGAGGTTGCCGGAGAAGGTGATGGCCCAACTTCCATCCGCAGCCTTGTCAATCTCCAGCGAAGCAACGTCAATCTCGACCGTGCCCAGACTGCCCGGAAGCGGACAGAAGAGCTGCACCAAACCATCGGATGTGGTCGACTGCGTGGACTGCTGCGCAGCGACTGAGATGTAGATCGAGCCGTCGGACTTAGTCGACACCTCAATGTCCACGGTATTCGGCTGGCCACTGGAGCTTGTGAAGAACGGGATCGTGAGCGATCCGCCAACATTGCTCGCCGCCAAACCGCTCTGCGCGAAGGTAAGATCGAACGCGGTAAGCGCAACGTCGAAGCCGTCGAACAGAGTCGCCTTCAGCGGATCCGTGGCGAGACCATCAATGTAGATTCGCCCATTCAGGCCGCCATCGAACGAAAGATCTTCCGTATGCAGCGTCTGGTCCGACGAAAGCGGAAAACCCAGGTCAATGCCGCCGCCATCATCGCTGATCGTGAGCTTACCCGGGCCAAAGGCCGTGTTTGCGGCTTCCTGGACTGCCTGCAGGCCAATGGATTCGAGTATCGAGATGGGGCTGAGCGTGCTGGACATGGGCTCGACCTTTCGTTACGAAGTTGGGAACAGAGCGGCGAGCGCAGTCATCTGTTGTGCGAGAGCGGCAAGCTCGTCGGCCGCAACCTGCGGGCTGGGAACAGCGGAGAGCATTCCCGAGAGCTGCGTAAACAGAGCGCTGCCAGAGTTGATCACCGGCACAGCCGAAGCGGGTGCAAGCGTCGACGCCAGCGTAAGCGCCTGCTGCAGTCCACTCAGCGCGGAGCCGGCATTCGTCGTCGATGGCAGTCCATACAGCGCCGTCGCAAGTTTATTCAGCACGGTCACCACCTCGGCGAGACCGGCGTTGATCGTCTTACTCGCGGTGGTGAGGTCCGGCGATGCATGGAACAGAACGCCCAGCAACGTCTGGATGGGTGTGTAGGCCGCACCATCGGTGGCTGCTATGCTCCATGCACTGGGATTCTGAGCGCCGGCCACTGTCGTCGGAATCGCGGGGTTTGGAGATACAAGCACGGTCGAGAGAGCATTGACGATTTCCAGAATTGGGTCAGGCATGGGGCGTTCCTTCCTTGTCAAAAAGGGTTTAAGTGGATGAAGTGCTTACGGCGTTCCGAACATCTGGCCTGCAAAAATTTGAGAGGGCGTCGAACGGTTGCCGAAGATATCGACTGACACAACAGCGTAAAAATTCGGAGCAGTCGCGCTCGGAGGCGGCGCCGCGGCAATAGCATTCGGATCGGCTGGTGTCGATGCTGAACTCACCGCATCCACAAAACCTGCGCGGCGAATCGGCACAACGCCGATCGCCTTCTTCACTCCGCTCCATGTAGCGACGACAACCACCGGCACGCCGCGCCCCAGTCCAATGCGCAGGCCCGTAAGTCGAGTCTGAGTGGGCGTGCTCACCACCGCCGGCAGCGTGCTGACCGGAGGTGTCCAGTAATTGAACCCGATCTGCGTGGCACCCGCCGTAACAATGTAGTCGGACTGGCGATAGACGCCATTCACCTCGTCCGGCGGTGGACCAGGCGGCAATACGATCTCCGCCATCACGCTGTTGGTGTAGTCGCGTGCAACCAGTCGCGGATCGGGCACAAACCCGATCAACCGCGAGTCAATATTCCCGCCAGTGCCCTGCACGAGCGTCAGCGGTGGATAGCTCTGCGTGTTGTCTTGCACCGACGGCAACTCACTCAGCGGCGCAGGGTGGCTGGGGTCCTGGCCAAAGTAGCGCAGGTCGGCCAGCGCCGCAGGATTGCTCGCGCGGTACACGAGATACGCGGCCACATCGGGATTGGAATCCAAACCCCAAGCCACAACAATCGCGGCCGAAGCCGACTGCACCTTGTAGAGCACCGGAGGCCGCGGCGGCGCCACGATCCGCGTATACACTGGCCCCACCGAACCTGTATCGCCGCTCTGGCTGCCGGCCTGATTCACCGCCGCCAGCTTATAAAGATTGCGCCCATAGCCGGTACCGTCCACGCTGTCATGGATCGGTGAAGATGGGATCGGACTCGGGTTCACTCGCGCAAACGCTGTCGAGTTTCCGCTCAGATCGCCTAGAGTACGCAGCTCCTCATCCAGTAAGCCATTGTAGAAATGCTCGATGAAAGACTGCTGGCCCGCACCTGTATCCAGCACGTTCGCCGCTGTCGCATTGGCATGATTGATCGCGTTGAACGCAGTGAGCCATTGCGGCAGAGCGGCGATGAAAGCTGCAAGATTCGCTCCGTTCGCCGTCGATACCGGGTTCGGATCGAACGCCGTGCCGACGGCACTCGACCGTCGGCGCGCAATATCCGCAATCGCCAACGAGTGTATCGGCGCGCGCTTCAACACATAACC
>FSXA01001014.1_pt1 | contig 11048 bp, 4 predicted proteins | sample 1638081 | NCBI WGS metagenome assembly FSXA01 (sample SAMEA3914788, study PRJEB12502) | metagenome | biome: forest; material: soil | place: Canada | collected 2011-07-03 | depth 0.1 m
CCCCTTCTTGTAGTGCCAGTCGCCGATGCAGGTATCCGTCTGCCACGGTTGCAACTGGATGCCGTCAAGCACGCCACGCTCGCGATCGAGCACGCAGGTACCCACGGCACAGTCGGCTGGGACCTTGCTGTTGTAAATCGATGCTACCTGGCCTTGATGCGTCCCCGCGCTGACGTTGTACTCCTCAGCCACGGTGGCCAGACCGTATTGATCAAACGGAATGCCGCCATCGGTGTACAGCAGGTCAGGCTGGTGCTGATCGATGAGGTCCTTGATGCGGCGCACATACTCCAGCTTCCATCGGTCCGGCGCCACGCGTCCCATGGCCTTGGCTGTGTGGGCAAAGTCGGACGGCTCGCCTGCATAGTTGTGATAGAGGTCGGCGTAAGCAGAATCAACGCCATCATAAGGAACACCCGCATACTGCCCGGTGGTATCACCAAGATGTGACGGTGCAAACCAGTCGAAGCTGTTGGAAAGATGATCGCTGACACCAAAGCGCAGGCCTCGCTTGCGCGCCGCTGCAGCCCATAGCCCGACCACATCTTTCTTCGGCCCAGATGCCACGGCGTTCCAGCGTGGTTGATACTTCGAGTTCCACATATCGAAGTTATCGTGATGCACACCCATGCTGAAGAAATACTTCGCGCCCGCACTTACGTACAAATCCATCAGCGCATCTGGATCCCAGCGATCCGCGGTAAACAGAGGAATCAAATCCTTATACCCAACCCTGGACTGCGGCCCGAAGCGCTGGCGGTGGTAGTTGTACTGCGCCGATCCTTCCATGTACATGTTGCGGGCGTACCAGTCTCCATCGCCCACGGCCGACTGCGGTCCCCAGTGGGCCCAGATGCCGAACTTCGCGTCCCCGAACCATTGCGGAATCGAGTAGTGCGTTAGCGAGTCGCGCGTAGCTGTAAACGGTCCCGGCGAAAGTTGTGGCAGGTTTTGTCCCAACATGCCGCGAAACAGAAGAGCCCCGGCTCCGGTGCTCAGCAATTTAAGAGTCGATCGACGATCCAGATTCAAAGCGGCCCCTCATCATCTCAGCGCTCCGCGTATTGTAGCTACGCGAAAGTCATCGTTTACTTTATGGACATCAGCGAGGCCATGTCAATGCTTAAAATGGCATAAGCTTCACCTACGGAGAGACTCCCATTCGCTATACTGCGACTCACATGAATCGACGCAAGTTTCTTACCTCTTCGGCCGGTGTTGCCGCAGTGTCCCTTGCCCAGCGGGGCGTCGTAGCAGCCGGACCTACCGGCGCGCCGCAATCGACCGCTTCCCTGCCTCTCGGTCAAGCCGTTTTCCCGAAGGACTTCCACTGGGGAGTAGCGACCGCTGCGTATCAGGTCGAAGGAGCCTGGAAGGAGGACGGCAAAGGTGAATCCGTGTGGGACCGTTTTACGCACACGCCCAGCATGATCAGGGCAGCCGCGACAGGCGACGTTGCTTGCGACGCCTACCATCGCTATGCCGAAGACGTGCAGCTGATGCGGCAGCTCGGCGTGCGAAGCTATCGCTTTTCCGCCGCATGGCCGAGGGTAAAGCCGCTCGGCACCGGGCCGACCAATGCTAAGGGGCTGGACTATTACGATCGCCTTACCGATGCCGTGCTTCGCGCCGGCATTCGTCCAGTCTGCACGCTGTACCACTGGGACCTCCCGCAGGCGATGTATGAACGTGGCGCATGGCGCTCGCCTGACGTAGTGAATGCGTTCGTTGACTACGTGGAGACTGTCGTCCGCAAGCTTGGCGATCGCATCAAGACATGGGCAGTCTTCAACGAACCTACTGTCTTCGCACGTGGAGCCTATGGCTATCCGCTTGACGCTCCAGAAAAAACGTCCTTCAGGGAGGCATTGCGCGCTCAGCACAACGTAAATCTTGCGTTAGGCGACAGCGTCCGCGCCATTCGAGCGCTTCACGCCGATGCATCGGTGGGCTCTGCACTGGCTATGTCGCCAGGTGATCCAGCATCAGCTTCTGAAGAAGACCATGTGGCCGCTGCGCGCTGGCATGCCTGGGGTAATCTATGGTTCCTCGAACCTGCGATGCGAGGGAGGTATCCGGATGCCTTTGCAGGACAACCGCCGCTCGAGGAGATGGGGTTCAAGCCGGGCGACGAAAAGCGCCTGCTCGCACCGCTCGATTGGGTCGGGATTAACTACTACAATCGCCTCATCGTGAAGTCGGCGCCGGTACAAGAGAAATCGCAGGCGAGCCAGCGACAAGGCTTCACCACGTCGCGCGGTATGCAGGGCGCTCTAACGGATAAGGGCTGGGAAGTATGGCCGAAGGGCCTCTACGATATCGTGACCGATATCTCACGACGCTATGGGATACCGATCGAGATTACAGAGAACGGATGCAGCTACGGCGATGGCCCTGACGCCCGGGGGCGCGTCCCTGATGGGCAGCGCATCGAATTCCTGCAGCAGCACCTGCAGCAGCTTTCTCGCGCTATCGCAGATGGCGCCAAGGTGCGCGGCTATCATGCCTGGAGCTTTCTGGATAACTTCGAATGGGCCGACGGCTACACCCAGCGCTTCGGCCTGGTGTATGTGGACTATCGCGATCAACGTCGGATACTGAAAGACTCTGCCCATTGGTATGCCGGCGTCATCGCCGCCAACCGCGTGTGAGCCCGCAGAGGCGATCCCTCGATAGAGTCAGCCATTACTTCTGCGGATTGCCTGACGGCAGAGGCAACGCGATGCTCTTTGTGTAGTCGGGTTCTTTTGCATCCTTGCTTCGTATCCATGCCGTGTAGATGAGATCTCGCAGCATGGCGCCACCTTCAGCCATGCGATGCTGCATGAACGCATCCAGCTCAGGTGAACCATCTTTCTCAATCGCCCCTTGCTTCTCCATGCGGTAGACTGCGTCGACGTATTGTCCTTCCTGCTGCAAATAAGCCAACGTCGCAGCGAAAGGATCGCCCACAAGATGAGCGGGCGCCGTCATGGGCAGAATGCCACGATCGGAAATCACATGATGCTCGATGGCGTTATCAGCCACCAATTCCAACTGATGATGAATCCCGCCATTGGTTGTGTAGCCGTTCGGGTTGTCCTTCGCGATCCACCCGGCGACGTTGATCGTGTCGTGCAGCGGCATGCATCCATCGCCGATGTAATGCCCCAGCCAGCCAGCATAGAAGAGAGCGGAAGCCTCAATCTGCGGTAGATCATGGGCATCGATAGGAATCTCATTTGCGCCAACCGCTTCCAGCGGGTCGCCCTTCGGCAAGCCTGCAGCAATGCGATACGAGCGAAAAGCAGCCTGCAAGCGCTCGAAGATTTCTTCAACCTGCCAGGGCAAAGTTCCGATTCGCTCAGGACGCAGCAGTGCTTCATTCGGCGGATGCTGTGCGCGCATGGTCTCCAGCCGCAACACAAAATCGTTTCGCCGCCGCGGCAAGGGACTCACCAGCAGGCCCAACTCCATCCGAAAGACGTGATCAGGACCGGCGGCAGCCGAAAGCTCTGACTCGGTCTCTGGGCGCCAGCGATCAGGCTCGGGCCCCAGATACGCGATCTGCGCGATCGCTGCCGGCGTCAGCATGAAGGACGGCATGTCCGGCGGCAAGGATTCAGCCGCCACCTGATTAATCATGCGATGGGCCCGGTTGGACCAACCCCATGCCGGCTGCACTACAAGCAGCAGAATACCTATTGCAGCGGTAAGCTTTTCGATACTTTTCTGTTTCATTCTGCCTCAGGCGCCCTGGCGTTCTTCGAGAAAGATAAAAAGATTGGCTGACCATTATAAAAATGGCCAGCCATGAGGAGTGACATCCCTCGTTAGTATTGGCCGCCGTTGCCGAAGAAGTATTTGAGAGCAAATTGCAGCTCTCGAGCATCTGTCGGGCTATCGCGCGTGCTGGTGATCGAAGCGAACGACGAGTTGTTCGGTGTCAGCGTACCCGGTTGACCGAAGTTTGGATGATTCGTGACGTTGAACGCCTCCGCACGGAACTCAAGAAGATTCTGCCCCGGCAGATGGAATAACTTCTCTATTCCGAAATCTCCGCGATGGAAGGCGGGTCCAAAACCCTGCGAAGGTTCCGCTCCGAACGGAGCAAAGTTAGTCTGCCCGATCAAGGCCGCAGGAGCAGGGTTTGAATACGCTGCAGAGTTCAGCCAGTGCGTCAGCGTCTTCGCGCCGGAGTATTGGGAAGCCCCTTGCGCAATCGCGTAGCAGCCTCCTGTGTTCGTTTCTGTCGCCGTGCATGAAACCGTCACAGCCTGGCCGCTCTGATAGGTGAAGATGCCCGTCGCATTCCAGCCGCCGACTACCGTGTCGAGGACTCCTTTGTGGCTAAGATAGCGGCGGCCGTAGCCGACAGGAATCTTCCAGATGCCGCCGGAGTGAAAGACATCTTCCGATTCAAAATCGCCGTTTCCGTACTCTCCCTTCATGCCGAACCCCGGCACCAAAGGTCCACGATAGCCGAGCGAACTGAATAGATTCGAGTCCGAACCATAACCCAGCAACCTTGCCCATGTATAGTTCGCGATCAGGCTGGTGCCGTCATTGCCCAGATATTTCTGGTAAGTCACCTGCAAAGAGTTGTAGTTGTTCGAGCCATCCGACCACATCTCATAGTTGTTCTGCGCAATGCACGGATATTGGTCGTAGTAGTTTGTCGTGCCAGCCACATCCGTTCCAACGCCTCCATCATGCGTCAGCGTGCCCAGTTTTGCCTGACAGGTCGAACTCGGAGTTACAGGAGTGATCGAGATATTGGTCGGCAACATCATATCGGCACGGTTGTTTTCGATATTGCTCTCCACATGCCGCGACTGCGTTCCGATATAACCAATCGTCAGACTCTGCGAGGTCGATAACAACTGCTGCAATGTGAGGTTTTCCTCCTGCACATAAGGCATATGGACATAGAACTGTGTGCCGCGCGGAGAAATCTGGTACCCCTGCGCGGCGGCTGGCGTGAGCGGCACCGCAGCAAGCCCGGTGTCCATGGTGCCGTACGTCGGCGCGCCGTTATTGCTAGCGGCGGAGTCCGAAGCGATGCTTCCGCTGGCGAGTCCTGGAGTGATGTTGATGCCGAAGCTGAAAGGATAGTCATCGCCGGGATTGTAGCCATCGCCGCGCGCATAGATGCCCGCATAGAAGATTCCGTAGCCCGCGCGTAGTACGGCGCGCGGATAGAAATTCCATGCAAGCCCGATGCGCGGTGAGATGTTCGTTTCAGGCACCTGCGCCAGTTGGTGGTTCGCCGTATAGACGAGGTTGATGCCCGAAGCGGCAAGCAACGAGACGAAGCTGGGCGCCAACGGAGTGTTTTTGGAACGATCGTCGATTAGATACTCGGCTTGTCCTCCTGGTGCGGCAAAACCAGGAACGAAGTTCGATCCATGACCAAAGTGGTCAATGCCCAGCTCGAAGTACTCCCAGCGAACGCCAAGGGTAGCCGTGAAGGTTGGGGTAACGCGCCATGTATCCGTGAAGTAAGTGCCGAAATAAGGGCGACGATAATCCTGCTGCGCCAGCGGAGACCCCTGTATCTGGTTCGTTCCGCCGATGTAGTTGTAGTAGCCACAGCCCGTGGTCGTTCCACCCGTACCTTCGAGATTTGTTGTGCAAGTGCCCGATACCGAAGAAGGCGTCGGCTCAATCACAAACTGCGCGATGCCGAGGTTGTAGGTAGAGCCATTCGGGTTGTCGACATAAGAGCCGGTATAGGAGAAGTATCCGTGAGGATACTGGCCGCTGAAGATTGCGTTCTTAGTCCTCTCAAAGTCCGCACCGAACCGCATGGAGTGCTTTCCTATCTCCAGCGAGATGTTGTCGTTGTATTGTGTCTCCGCACCAATTTCATTCAACGGGATGTTGTTGTGTTCGCCTAGTTCCGCCAGGTTCGTGATCTTGATCTGTGCCAGGCCGCCATTCGGTGCCGCGTCTGGAATACCCGGAATGCCATACTGCTGATTCAGCCCGCCCTGCTCGCCATAGGGCTGCACGCGATTCATGTGGATGCGGTTGTAACCGACACGAAACTCGTTGACCATGCGCGGCGAGAATACATGCGTCTCACCAATTGCCGTTCCAAAGATCTTGTCCGTTTCCGTCCCTACTGTTGCCGACGTACCGCAATCGGCAAGCGTGGGGCAAGGCGCCGGCAGAATGCGAGGAATATTGCCATAGCTTCCGCGGACGAACACTTGGTCTTTCGCCGAAACGTTGTGATCCAGACGCACATCGAAGGAATCCTGAGTCTGATAAAGCTTGGGCGAGCTCACATAGTTGTTGCCAAAGGCGGTGCCGTTCGTATTGGGCATGGGAAATAGAGCCGCCAGATTTGCCGAAACAGGTGATACACGGCCAGCGGGAAGAATGTTGGTACAGTTCGAACACGTTCCGATCCCAGGAGCGATTCCCGAAGTCGTGAACGGATCGCGTACATAACCAGCTTTCGTTGCAACGATGTGCGTTACAGGATCGACAGCACCGGCCGACAAATACCGTGTCGTGGCAGGATCGAAGATCTGGCCCGCAGTCGCCACTCGTCCCAGCAGATCAGTCTGCGTGCCCGTGCTGTACATATCGGTGAAGTTGGTGAACTTTGAGCTCTGCTCAAGTGCCGTGGGCACGGACGACGTATACGCCTGCCCCTGCACCATGCGCAGCCCGGAGTAATCGCCGAAAAAGAAGGTCTTGTCTACCCCGTTGTAGAGATGCGGAATTCGGACCGGGCCGCCGATGCTCGCGCCAAATTGATTGCGGTTATATGCCGGACGACGCAGGCCGGCTTTCTTTAGGAAGTAATCTTCCGCATCGAAGAAGGCATTGCGGTTGTATTCCCATATATCGCCGAAGAAGGTGTTCTGGCCGGACTTCGTCACCGCGTTGATCACCGCGCCGCCGGAGCGCCCATACTCTGCCGAGTAGTTTCCAGTCTCTACCTTGAACTCTTGCAAGGCATCGGGCGGAGGCAGCAGCGTAAAGGAGTTGCCATTGCCGAAGTCAGCCGTCATATTGTTGTTCGTAATGCCATCCAACAGATAATCATTGAAGGTCGTGATCACGCCGTTGGCCGTGAACGATCCGCTCTGGACCTCGCCGTGACCACTGTCATACACCGTCGTCGTCGTGCCGGGAGCCAGCTGGGCCAGCAACGTGTAGTTGCGTCCATTTAGCGGGAGATTATTGATCTCATCTTCAGTCACCACCTGGCCGACAGAAGCTTCCTGCGTCTGCAGCGTTGCCTGGTCGGACTGCACCTGCACCGTCTCTGAAACCGTGCCTGGCTTCAGTGTCAGATTCAGTTCCAGCCGCTGCTGAATCGCGAGAGGAACATGCGACTGCTGGGCGCCTTCGAATCCGGGCGCGGTAGCGGTGATCGTGTAATTCCCAATCTTCAGGGCCGTAAAGTTATATCCTTCCCGCCCCTTTACCTTCTGCGTCATCACCAGCCCGGTCGCTTCATCGCGGACCGTTACCGTCGCATTGGCGATAGCAGCACCGGATGTATCCGCAACCGTTCCAACGAGGGTCGCCGTGTCAATCTGCGCCCGCATACCCGGGGTGACAACCAGGAGGGCGAGGGCCGCCGCAACCGCGCGGAAGCAATGACCATAGGCTGCACGCCGGCGAGCGGCCAAGCAAACCTGTCTTGAAATCTGTTTCAGGGCTGTCCAGAAAGCATTGCGAGAGAAAGCGTGTAGCAAGGTAATTCCTCCTCGGGACTCCGCGCGCCGGCGGATACACTCAACTGTTTCTTTGAGACAGTCCGAAAATATAGAGGGATTGTTAAGCCAGTGTCAACAATTACTTTATCGATGAAGTGAACGACGTTTTTCAGTGGAAATCAAGTTAGAAAAACGTGTTTCCGTCGCTGTTTGCCCCCCGCAGACTGCGCTGCCTGGCCACATGCAGCACTCTCGGAGAAGAGTAAAAATAGCGTAGTTTCCTTGAAATAACGTGAAAAACGGCTAAAGTTCGTGCGCAAGCCGCGATGGCCGCCGCGCGGCGAACGCCCGTCCGGCCTTAGCTGCTGATACCACACGCCTCTTGATTACTGAGCCTTCAGAACCACGGCCGCCGCTGCGTAGTCCCCTTCCAGCTTGAACCCAATACCATGATGCATCCAGAACGCACCTGAAGCACTCCGCTGCGTTCCTTCAAACGTCGCGCCCGCGATCGGCTCAAGCGTGTAAACCACGTCAGGCAACAGCCCGCGCGGATAAATCGTTGGAGCCGGATACTGCATCTGTTCCGCGTGCAGAAAAGCGAATACCACAGCACCTTTCCCGTCTTGAGAAACCGACTCAGTGGAAGAAAAATTGCTGCTATTTCGCGGAGAAACCAGCCGATAGAGCACACCTTGCTGAACAATCGGTCGTATCTGCTTATAGGCCGCAATCAGCGGCTTAGCCGTGACGAAATCGTCTTCGGTCCACTTGTTCAGGTCCACGCCCAGTCCCAGGGAACCCTGCATCGCAGATAGAAAGCGATAGCTCAGCGAGGTCGAACGACGGTTGTACCAGTTCGGTGAATCCGTAACCCACGCCATCATCACCTGAGGCGTGTACGCATAAGTAAAACCATCCTGGATGGAAAGCCTGTCGAACGGATCAGTATTGTCCGAAGTCCACACCTCATCGGTCAGCTTCATTACCCCGAGATCGACCCTGCCTCCGCCGCCCGAGCAGGACTCAATCTCCACCTTGGGATGCCGGCGCCGCAGCTCACGCAGCACGCCGTAGTAGCCCTCAACGTAGTCGACGTAAATCTTCTTCTGCTGATCCGGAGCGACCTGCGGCCATCCCGGCTCTGCAAAGACGCGGTTGGCATCCCACTTGAGAAACGCGATGTCGTTCTCAGAAAGCAATTTGTCCAGGAAGCTCAACACATACGCCCGCACCTCCGGCATCGCCATATTCAACATGAACTGCGATCGCGCCTGCGTGCGTGGGCGTCCATCAAAGTGAATGATCCAGTCCGGATGTTTGCGATACAGGTCGCTGTTCTCGTTGACCATCTCTGGCTCAACCCACAATCCAAAGTCCATACCAAGGCCGTGGATGTGGTCGATCAGCGGCTTCAGTCCATGCGGAAATTTGCCGGGATCGGGATACCAGTCACCCAGACCGGCATGGTCATCCTTACGCGTGCTGAACCACCCATCATCCATCACAAATCGCTCCACACCGATCGAAGCTGCCTTATCCGCGAGTGCTTCCTGCCCCTGCTCCGTCACGTTGAAGGCCGTTGCCTCCCACGAGTTGTAAAGCACCGGACGAACCCTCGGATGCGGCGCCTGTGGCAGAATGTGCGCCAGTTGGAAGTTCGACTCCAGATGTGAGACTTCGCTGAAGCCATGCTGCGCCACGCCGCCATAGAACACCGGTGTTGACAGCGTTGCACCTGGAGCGAGCGAGTAGCCAAAGTCGAACGGATTGAAGCCGCCAACAATCTTGACCTGCTGCAGCGCATCCTGTTCGACGGTCAGTCTCCACGAACCACTCCACGCCAGCGCCCCGAACCACACCTGCCCGTCCCACTCCGTCACTGCCGCATTTTGCGCTACGGCAAACCACGGCGCGAACTCATGCCCTGTAGTTCCGCGCCGGCTCTCGAGCACCGTCGCCCCAGGCTCGATCGCTTTGCTCTGCAACTGCGTCTCGCCGCCCCAACGCCCGCTCAGATAACGCAGCGAATACTCGCTCGAAGGCGGCAGGTTCCATTCGCCCGCAGCTGCCTGCTCGATCAACGCAGGCGCCTTTGTCTTGTTCGTTATCTCCGCGCTGCGGGCAAGAATGCCGGTCTCCGCATCGATGGAGTAGTGCAGTGTGACAAACAAATCCCGCTCGATATCGCGGAGAGTGACCTTGATGGCCGCACCCTCGATCTCATGCGAGACGTAGTGCAGCACCAGATCGCGATTGCCATCCGGAAAACTCACCTTCAGCGAAGGTTCAGCCAGCAAGCCGCCACCCCAGCCGGCGAACTCCTGCGGCGTGTCGTCTATCTCGAACGCCCTGCCTTTGCCTTTAGGTCGTTCCAGCTGATCTTCTGGCGCCAATCGCGCCCCCCAGTAGACTGACTCCAGAATGCCTTGCGCATTCACGCCGAAAGCGTACGTCACATTACCACCATCCAGCCGAAAGACATGGCTCGCTTCGTTGAACGACGCCTGTGCTGCGGGCACAGCGGCTCCGGCCGAGGCCACTGAGAAAGCTATCAAAGACAAACCGCAAAGCCTCGCTGCATTTTTGAATCGAGCCACGATCACTTCTCCTGAGAATCTTCCATCGCCTTATAGTCAAACCAATCGAAATCCGCCGGGGCACCATGTTCAGCATCCATGCTCTCGCTAAACATCGCGAGATACGCGCCGCTCCACACGTTCGCCACTTCGCTTGCAATCAACCGTTCCTCGCCGCTACCGAGTAACGTCCAGTCTCCCTCATGCGTCGCATAAAAGAATCGGTACTGTAGCGCGTCTGATTCAATCCTAAGCTGCAACGGCCCGGTGCCGACTTCCGCTTCGGCTGCCACGACGTGCAGATCATCCACCTGCTTGACCAGTTGGACATACGTCTTCCCGCCGCGCCAGACCTTGCAAATATCATAGTGATACGTCGGCGACATAAAGATAGTCAGCCCTGCCCGATCACCCTCCGCGCGCGGTTTGAACTCCATCGTCACAGTCGACACCGTGTTCCACTCCGTTTGGCGTCGTCCGACAAACGCTGTGGTCTTCTGAAACGAAAGTCCATCCGGCTGACCATGCAGCCGCAGATAGCCAGGCCGTTCCGTCAGCGAAACAACCGTCATCTCCGCCGGCCCAATAGTGTTCCAATCCGAACCCAGTTTGGTCTCCATAAATTCATCTCGATCCTTCATCGCAGCAAAGGGATGAGCTTCCGGCGTCGCATGATGAACCGTCAAAGAGCGCACATCGCTCCACGCCACAGAAGGCCAGCCATCCTTCCACGTCACAGGAAAGAGAAATGTCTCGCGGCCGAGCGAGAAGTGCGCGTAGTTGAAGTGCCGCGTGCCAAGACACACCG
>FSXA01000969.1_pt1 | contig 10972 bp, 7 predicted proteins | sample 1638081 | NCBI WGS metagenome assembly FSXA01 (sample SAMEA3914788, study PRJEB12502) | metagenome | biome: forest; material: soil | place: Canada | collected 2011-07-03 | depth 0.1 m
AAGCTGACGATCCACTTTCATGACCAGATGACGTCGACAACAGCGGACGAACTTGGCCAATGGGCAACGTGGCTTTCCCCCGAACATGCCGGTGGGCCTTACGTGCTCGAAATTGATGGAGGGGAGCAGGAGGGCAAACGGGAGCTTACGGATTTGATGGTGGGAGATGTTTGGATTGCGTCTGGTCAATCCAATATGGAGATGCCGCTGAGGGGGTTTCCTCCGACAGCATTTGTGAACGATGCTGAACATGAGATCGAGGGTGCCGATCACCCAATGCTGCGTCTGATGCTGGTCGGACATAAGAGCTCCGATATACCTCTTATGGACGTGAGCGGCCAATGGTCACGCTGCACGCCTGAAACCGCAAGGGAGTTTTCGGCGGTCGCCTATTTTTTCGGGCGAGAGATTTCAGCCAAAGAACACGTCCCTGTTGGCCTGATTGATGCCAGCTGGGGAGGAACGCCGATTGATTCCTGGATTTCACTCGACAGTCTGGGTGAGAACCCGGCGTTGCTTTCTGCATTCAGTAACCGTGCGAAGTTTGCTGATCCGCAGGCTAATGCGAGCGCCGAGATTGCTGCGGAGAGAGCATCTGACGCAGCTGCGAAAGCTGCGGGGAGGCCGATATCTACGCATCCGTGGCATCCCCAAGAAGACTCATGGCTGCCTGCGGGGCTGTACAACGGCATGATTGCACCGCTGAGCAATATGTCGATAAAAGGGTTTTTATGGTACCAGGGAGAGACCGACAGCGCTCCCGCACGCGCCTCTCATTACAGCGTTCTCTTCCCGGCACTCATTCTGGATTGGCGGACCCACTTCGAACAGGGGGACCTTCCATTCCTGTTCGTTCAGATATCCAGCTTCCAATCCTCCGGAGAAGACTGGGGGATGATTCGCGATGCCCAGCGCCGCACGCTCTCTGTCGCAGATACGGCGATGGCGGTTTCGCTGGATGTGGGCACTGCAGGGAACGTTCATCCGCCCGATAAACAGACGGTGTCCAAGCGTTTGGCTTTAGCCGCTCTTGGGCGAGTGTATGGTGAGCAGGTCGAGTATGCGCCACCGATATTTCGTGAGGCGACAATTGAAAGCGGAGGAATTCGTGTGTGGTTTGACAATGCCGACGAACTCACGACACACGGCAAATCTTTAGAAGACTTCGAAGTTGCCGGCAGCGATCATCACTTCGTCGCCGCTTCCGCTATCATTCAGGGAAATACTATTCTGGTTTCCGCACCGGGAATCCTGCAGCCACACTATGTACGCTACGGCTGGAAAAACGTTGTTCAAAGTTGGTTTTATAACAAACAGGGACTTCCAGGCTCGACGTTCACATCGGAAGAAACTCCTATCGACTCTGAGCTTGAACGCTGATTCATCCTCAGTGAGCGAGTGCACTACTCGATGTTTCCATGAAAGTCCTCGCTCGTATCGCAGGAGGTTTAGCCATTGAATCATGCAACCCGAATGAGCGATGTCGCGAAGCTGGCTGGCGTTTCGACGATGACTGTCTCGCGGGTGCTGAATGGCAACGTGCACGTGAGCAAAGAGACGCAGGGGCGGGTGCTCGAGGCGATCGCAAAGCTAAACTACGTTCCCAACGAGGTGGCACGATCGCTGCGCGACCACCGGACGCGCCAGATCGGCATTATTGTTCCCAATCTGAATGATCCGTTCTTTGCGCAATGCACGCATTCGATCACGCTGGTGGCGAAGGAACGATCTTACTCGACGGTGATTACGACCTCGGAGGAAGATCCGGCTACAGAGTTTATCGAGGCCAAGCGAATGCTGAGACGGCACATCGAAGGCCTGATCGTTGTGCCGGCCCCAGGCAAGTCGCAGCTGCGCGATCCGGAGTTCGACCAGACGCCCATTGTGACGCTGGATCGGCCGGTGAGAGGGAGTTCATTCGACAGCGTCGTAGTGCAGAATAAACGTGGCGCGGCACTGGGCGTTCAACATTTGATCGAGCATCATCATCGCCGGATTGCCTGCCTCGGGCTGGCGGGAAAAGTATGGACGAAGAACGAACGATTGGATGGCTACCTAGCCGCGATGAAGGCCGCAGGCCTGGAATCGGACGTTTACGTGGTAGGCGAGATGCAGGCGGAGATGCTGCAAACGGTGCGCGTGCTGCTAAGCAGCGAGAATCCCCCAACGGCGTTCTTCTGCACCAATAACCTGGTGATGCGCAACACGCTGCATGCGCTCATGACATTGAACGCAAAGATTCCGGAGCAGATTGCGATCGTCGGCTTCGACGATTTTGAGATGGCCGACATTCTCAAGCCTCCGGTGACGGTGGTCCGGCAGCCGACGGATGTGCTTGGCCGGATTGCTGCCGAGTTGCTGTTCTCTCGATTGTCCGACAAGGCCCAAACCAACCAAGCCAAACATATCGTGCTTCCGGTGGAGCTGGTAATTCGAAAGTCGTGTGGGTCGCATGGCGGCCGTTTCTCGAAGAGAACTGTGACCTGAAGCAGGTAAATTCCAGAGCGGCTTGGTCGGTTCGGTAGTATCGACCAATACTTAGCTGGTCGTGGGTATCCGAATCGCTTCTTCAAGCGCCGTTTTCGGTCTGCGAAGCGCGATGCCGGCTTACAGCTCCGCGACGTTATAAAGCTTGCCTATCGTCCAATGTTGTTCGTGGGACCTCCGTGCGAATGGAAAACATCCTTGGTCAAGCCAACCAGACGATTCAGCGGGGAACCAGGCGCGCGTCAGACGCTGGTGCACGCAGCGATGGCTTCTTCTTCGGAAGAGAAGACGCCAAACAAGCTGAGGATGCCGACCATCTTGAAGGTCTTGGATGCAAAGCTCGAGGGGTTCACGAGCTTGGTATCGCCCCCCACCTGGCGTGTACGCCGCAGCGCGTTGACTACCGCGCCGATCCCGGAAGAGTCGATAAAGGGCATCTCTTGCAAGTCCAGAATGAGGTAGATGCAGCCACTGGCGAGGGCCGACTCTAAAGCTGCATCGAACTCGCGCACGGATTCGGCTATGAATCTGCCTTTAATTCGAAGGGCACAGGTATCGCCGGTCTGCCGAATGTCGATGTCCACGAGGTCTCCTGCAATCGATTTTGCTTTACACGGAGTGAGCGCACTTGCTACGCTCCGACTACCAGAGAATCAAGCTTTCCGGTCGCTCTCGTCAAGCGGGGCCCCAAGAATAGTCCGTCGATGTTTCTCTATGCCCATGAACCCCACGCAGGAACTGGCAGAGTCTCTGTTCTCCATCTCCGACTCATCGACGCGTGCCAGACGCATTGCCCTTGCGGTTGTGGCCATATTGCCCGATAGTGCCTGCGTGCTTCATCGCCTGGTGGCAACTGGAGAGACGGATTCTCTAATTCCAGCCGGCGTTGCCGGACCCGTCTCGCTCGGCGATGATTGGCTTTCGGTGGGGAATCGCCTGCTTTCACCATTTTTCGCGGGATCTACTGAACCGCTGGTGTATGCGAGTGCTGAACTTCAACGCGAAGATTATGCCCATCTGCATCTGTCTCGCAGCTTCGCTTCGCTTGCGTACCTTCCTTTTTTTCTTAAGGGGAATCTGGTTGGAGTGGTCGAGGTCGTTGCGTTTGGCGATCGGATGAAGGCTGCCGCCTTGGAGGCCCTGACGCCGCTTGTGGAACTCGTTGGCCCGGCGATCCTGGCGGCGGAAGAAGGAGAACGGCAGAGACAGGACCTGCTCGATTCGGTTCATCGCATGACCCAGCTCTATGATCTCGAGAAGTCGCTCAACGCGACGCTCGAGTTGGATGACGTTATTGCTATGGTGCCGGAGAAGACGGCAGCTATGCTCGCCTGCCAGGCCATGCATTTGTGGCTCTTTGATGGCGGCGTTCTGCGGCTGGTGGCTTCGCATGGACTGGATGCCACGGTTCAACCTGGCGACACGCAGTCCGCAGGCGAGGGCTATGTCGGCGATATGGCCGAGGACGGTGTGCCGCTGCGGATCGTCGATCCTGAAGACCAGCGGCTGGTTGGCCGAAACGCGGCGCTTGAATCCGTTCCTCAGGCGTTGAGAACTCCACCCGTCACGAATGCACTGTTGGTGCCACTAATGCAGGGCGAAGATGAAGTTGGCGTGCTGGAAGCCGTCAATAAATCGGATGGTGCGATCTTTGACGAAGACGACGAGTTCTTTCTTGCGGCGATGTCAGGAACGGTCAGCAACGCGCTCAAGAATTCCAGCCTGATGCATGCTGAGCGCAAGCTGGAGATCCTGGAGGCGCTGGTTCATGTGAGTTCGGAGATTACCTCGACGTTGCGGCTCGACCGGCTGCTGCAGATCATCGTCAATAGCCCGCAGAGCGTGCTGGCGTATGAGCGTTGCGCGATCGCTTTGGACAATCGCGGAACGCTGCAATTGAAGGCCGTCTCGGGCATGGCCAACATCCCGTTGGGGGATGCGCAGGTCGATCAGCTGCATGCGCTGGTGCGATGGCTTTCGTCTCAATCCGAGGTGCTCCACCTGCGCGAGCAGACTGATCCGGCGGCGAACGCGGATCTTCCCGAGGAGGTGCGGCGTCACTTCGAGGAGACGGGCTTTCGTGCGTTGTATGCGCTGCCCTTGATTGACGAACAGGGACGGGTTGGGCTGCTGCTGTATGAGTCGACCGATCCTGAGTTCCTCGATCTGCCGCATACGGAGATGATCAAGATTCTCGCTGGCCAGGCGACGGTGGCGATCCGCAACGCCTTGCTGTATCGCGAAGTCCCGTTGATCAGTCTGCTGGAGCCGCTCATGCAGCGCAAGCGGGCACTGCTTCGAACGTCTCGCAGCCGCCGACTGGTATTTACGGGCGTAGCCGCGGCGGTGATTTTGTTGCTGGTGTTCTGTCCTTTGCCAATGCGTGTGGATGGAGAAGCGGTGGTGGCGCCGCAGCATCTTGTAACAGTCGCCGCGCCTGCAGACGGCGTCGTTACCCTAGTGGTTGCGCGCGAGGGGCAACGCGTTGCTGCGGGCGATGTCTTGGGAGCGATGAGCAACTGGCAATGGCGCACCGACCTTGCTGCTGCGGAATCGAAGTACCGCACGGCGCAGTTAGGCATGGAGGCGAACCTCGCCCGAGGATCTGCGCAGGCCGGCGCAGACCGTGCGCAGGTGGAGCTTCTGCGGGACCAGGTCTTCCAGGCGAGGAGTCGTTTGGAAGGCGCGGAATTGCACTCGCCGATCGACGGCGTCGTGGCAACGCCCGCACTGCAGAATGCCGCTGGGGAACATCTGAATGCGGGTGACACGTTTGCCCAGATCCTTGATGTAACGTCGGTCGTTGTGGATGTTGCCGTTGCGCAAAGCGATGTGGCGCTGGTGCAGCCGGGCGACGTGACTGCGGTCAAGCTGGATAGCTATCCGCAGCGTTCCTGGCATGGCTCGGTGGATGTCATCAGTCCTGAAGCCCAGGCCGGCGATGAAGGGCGCACGTTTGCAGCGCGTGTGTCGCTCCCTAATCAGAACGCTGTCTTGCGAGCGGGCATGACGGGCCGCGCAAAGATTTTTATCGGCTATCGACCGGCGGGATATGTTCTGTTGCGGAAGCCTGCGTTGTGGCTGTGGCAGTTAATTTGGAACTGGATAGGCTGGTGAGCTGATGCGAGTTGATGGGACATTCCGCTTGTCCGTGAGGCCCGCTGCCGCAGCCCTCCTGGCTACACTCACGTTCACCGGCTGCGACTCGCGCCCCCTGGCAGAGCCGGGTGTTGCTGCAAGTTCAAAATCCTCGCCGCCCATGCTCTCACCTGCGCGACACGTACTGGATCCCGAGTCGACACCGCCCAGGCCCTTCAGCACAACCGGGCCGCTGGTTGCCGACCAGCAGGCGGATGTGGCAGCCGGACGCGATGGTTTGGTGGTACGCATCGCCGCTGAGATTGGCGACCACGTTCAGAGAGGGCAGACCCTGGCCATGCTGGATGACCGCATGTTGCTTGCGGACTATGAATCGCAGAAGGCCAAGGTCGCCTCGCTACATGCCCAGGTGAAGGAGTGGCAATCGGAGCAGCAGGTCGAGGAAGCCGATCTGCGACGAGCGAACGCTCTGCGCGAAGACAAGATCCTCAGCGACGAAGATTGGGAGCATGTGAAGTACAAGCTGGACGAGACCATCTCAGAAGTGGATCGGTATCGTGCAGATGAGGCCGCTGCGGAAGCGGCTCTCGAGTTGTCGCATCTGCAACTGGAGCAATCGCGCGTGCTCGCTCCGTTTGCTGGTGTGGTGGGACGACGATCGTTGCGGGTCGCGCAAGAAGTGAAGAAGGGGGATGTGCTCTTCTGGATCACCGCCGTCGAACCATTGCGCATTCTCTTCACGGTTCCTGAAGCAGAGATGGCGCGGTTTCAACGAGGTGCTGCGCTGGAGCTGTCGACACCGGACTATCCCGAGCTGCGCCAGGCTGCGCGGATCGATCGGGTAAGCCCGGTGGTGGATCCGGCCAGCGGCAGCGTACAGGTGATCGGCGAAGTGGTGCATCCCTCGCGACTGCTCAAGCCGGGGATGACGATGCAGGTGCAAGCTGCGGTGCGGACGGAAGCACGGGCTGGGGTGACCGGGGCGCCATGAACCTGAGTGAGGCGCTGGATGCTGCGCTGCCAGAGATCCCGAAGGCGCGACTTTCGCGCAGTCGTCCACCGCGCCTCGATCCCGATCTCGTAGTCCGCGCGGACACGCTGGATGGCGAGCCGTTCTTCGGTATTCTGCAGCGCGGTAAAAACAATTATTTTCGATTTCAACCTTCGCAGTGGCAGCTCGCCCAGCTATTCGACGGTGTCCGCAGCTACGACGAGATTGCCACATGTTTCAACGAAGAGAGCGGAGGAGAGTTCACGGCGAAAGATGTCGAACTCTTCGCCACCAATATGGATGAGGTGGATTTCTGGTACAAGACGCCGCAGGAAAAGAATCTCGCATACAGCGCGCGACTCCAAGCCCAGCGTGGTCGCCGGGCGAATCGTAAATCGAAGCTGAATTTCGCGCACATCAGCTTCTCGGCGTGGGATCCTGATCGATACCTGACGTCGCTGGACCGCATCGCCGGACGCTTTATTTTCAGCCGGTGGAGCGTGCTCGCCGTGGTGCTTCTGTTCTGTTTCGAAGCGGTGGTGTTCGTTGTTAAGTGGAAGGACTTTGGTCCTGATATTCCGCTGTATTACAACTTCACCCACAAGACGTTTCTCGACTTTGCGGAGTTCTGGTTTCTGCTCTTCGGCCTGGGATTCATCCATGAATCGGCGCACGGCCTCACCTGCAAGCATTATGGCGGTGAGGTCCACAGCATGGGGCTGATGTTCCTGTATCTCACGCCGGCGTTCTTCGTCGACGTCACTGAGACCTGGATCTCTGCCACAAAGATTCAACGCCTGGCGACGATTATCGCCGGCATCTGGATCGAAATGACGGTGTGCGGCATCGCGATGATCGTGTGGACCAACTCGCAGCCGGGCCAGTTCGTGCATGACCTCGCGTACAAGATCATTCTGATTACCGGTCTCGCGGTGATCGTGATGAACCTCAATCCACTGCTGAAGCTGGATGGCTATTACTTTCTCACCGAACTGATTGGGATCCCCGATCTCAAAGAACGTTCCACATCGTTTGTCTCCGGCTGGTTTCAGAGCCGCGTGCTGCGACTTCCCACCGAGGTTCCATCCGTACCACGGCGACGGGTTCCACTGTTTGTGGTGTATGCCGTGATCTCCGGGGCGTACAGCTATCTCATGCTCTTCGCCGTGCTCCGGTTTGGTTACAACGTTACGTCGAAACTTTTGGCGGAGTTTGCCCTGATCCCCATGGGTGCGGCGGCCTTTGCGATGTTTCGATCGCGCATTGACTCCCTCGCGAGGGTCGTGAAGGAGATGTGGAGAGCGAACGTGAGCACCGGCTTCCGGCTTCGTCCGAAGCATGTCGGGATTGGAGTGGTGCTGCTGGTTCTGCTGTTTGCGCCCATTCTTAAGGACCGGGAGAATGCGCTCTTCGTCGTCGAAGCGGCTGATCCGTCGACGCTACATGCGACCATCAACGGCCGTATCGATGCGGTCTATGTGAATGAAGGAGAGCGCGTGCACCCCGGGCAGCCTCTATTGCGTTTGAGCAGTACGGATGCGGCAGCACTCGCTTCGAGCGCGCTTGCCGCTTCCAACTCCGCTGACTTCCAGTCATTCGGGGCGCAGATTCAAGGCCGATCGATTGGCAGCGCGGCTGCCAGTGAGGAAGCTGCAGATCGCTCTAGATCGCTCGCGCAAGAGGCGAATGCCTCCCTGGTTCTCAAGGCGACGGAGGAGGGAACTGTGCTGACTGCCGACCCCGCCTCGCTGCTCTATCGTCAGGTAGGCGCGGGCGAAGCCGTCTTGACACTGGCTGGCGCTGCCGTTGATTCGGCGAATGCCGCGGAAGTTGAATCGGTGCGCTTGTTTATTCCCGCTGAGGCGCTGCGCCGTATCGAACCGGGTGCGGAGGTTGCGCTGGCGCCTCCTGGTCAGTTCGCGATCCTGCGGTTGAAGCTTCCACCACTTGACGGAGAGGCAGTCTCTTTGCCGGCCGGCCTGATAGACCGCCCGGAGTATAAGGGGATTGCGCTGCCTACGTTTTATACGGGACGCCTGCCTCTGCCCGCACATAGTCCACCATTGCCACTGGGGTTGGGCGGGAGTGCGAAGATCTTTGGCCCACGCAGAAGCCTGTTCATGCGCGCGGCCGATGTGGTTATGAGTACCGTGCGAGCTCACGTCTGGTAGACAAAAAAGGATCGGCGCTCCTCCCCTGATGGGCCGCCGATCCTTCTCTGCAACAACCTGGGAAAATCTGTCCGTCGTTTCGTCGGGAATGCAAAAGCGATGCGTGGCCTCTACTACAGCGCGGTAATGCTTCTTGCGAACGTTGCCCTTGCGGTCGTTGCCTTCGCGAGGTTGGCCTTTGCCAGTGTGGCCTTGGGAGACGCCTTCGCCATGCGCATGGCCGAAACCATCTTGGCGCTTTCCACAGTGGAGACGGCTTTCGCTTTAGGAGCCTTGGTGGCGGTTGTCTTGCGGGTCGCGCTGGAGTTGATCAAAGACTTCTTCGTAACGCCCATGGGATGTTTCCTCGTTTCGTATAGAGAATTGAACATCGCTGCAACGACTGGATAGAAAGCACTCCGTGTGCCAAACTCTTGCTAAACATTCTATCCCGAGTATGTTGCTGTATTGTAAGGAGTTACATTGGTATCGTCTCTCCTATTGATCTCGAGGACGTGGGCCCGAAAACATTTGATAGGTGAAAAATAAACCATTATCAGGTGAAAAATTCACCCTTTCAAAGCCCGTTACCCCAGCGCGTACTTTCGGCACAGATATTTGATTCGCTGCCCATCGATCTTCAGCAGCCTCGCAGCGGCGGCTTTGCTGCCTTGGGTTCGACGCAGTGCGGCGGTTAGGAGCGCCACCTCCATCTGCTGGATCTCCGCGTCGAAATCGGTTCCAGACTCCGGAAGGAGAACAGCCTCGTTGGCTGCGAGGTTGGTAGCCAGGAGCCTGGGAGGCAGATGACTGGCGCGGATCTCATCTCCGCGGACGGTAATGACCAGCCGTTGAATCAGGTTCTCGAGCTCACGCACATTGCCCGGCCAGGTATGCTCCTCAAAGACTGCGAGGGCGGTGTCGTCCAGCCGCTTGACGGGTAGACGGTTGGCTAAGCAGTGCATCTGCAGAAAGTATTCGCATAACAGCGGGATATCGCCCAGGCGCTCCCGCAGCGGAGGCAGCTGAATCGGGACCACGTGGATGCGGTAATAAAGGTCCTCACGGAATTTACCGGTTCGAGCCATCTCTTCAAGATTTTCGTTGGTGGCGCAGATCAGGCGGAAGTCGATTTTACGCAGGGTGCGTCCTCCCAGCCGTTGAACTTGATGATCTTCCAACACGCGCAGCAGCTTGGTTTGGAGTGGGAGGGTGAGCGTTGCAATTTCGTCGAGAAACAGCGTGCCTCCGTCTGCCAGCTCAATCTGACCGGGCCGCGCCTCGGTGGCTCCGGTGAAGGCACCTCGTTCGCTGCCAAACAGCTCGGACTCAACCAGATTTTCTGGAAGAGCGGCGCAGTTCAGGCGAATGTAAGGCTTGCTGGCCCTGCGGCTGAGCGCAACCAGCGCCCTGGCAACGAGTTCCTTGCCGGTGCCGCTCTCACCTCGGATCAGGATGTTGATGCTGCTGTCGGCTACCTGCTGGATGGCATCGTAGACGAGGCGCATGGACTCGCTGGAACCCACAAAATCCTGGAAGCGACTGCGTTCCAATGCCAACCGGCGCATCGTTTCGCGGGTCACATCGTCAGTGCGCTTGCGCAAGGATTCGGCGAGCGCCAAGCGTAACTCCGAGATGTCGACCGGACTGCGAAAATGGACATCGGCTCCAGCCTCGAGGGCTTGTTTCTCCACGGAGCGCGTGCGCGATCTGCTGAGCGAAATCAGCACGAATTCCTGGTTGAGCTTGCGAAGTTCGTCCAGGACGGGCAGACCGCCATGCCCTTGATAGGCGTCGTTCTCATCGGTGTCGATGTCCAGTAACACTGCGACGACGTGGGCTTCGCGCGTCCAGCGGGCAAGATCCTCAAAGTCTCGGCGCAATACAACCTGGAACCACGGAATCAATTCAGGCACTAATTCATCGAGGAACTGCTCGTCGACCGTCACCACGCAGACGACGGGGAGGGTAGCATGCGTGAATGTAGGGGAGACCTGTTTCACCTTACGGGGCTGCAGGGCCATGGGCCATGGTAGAACGAAACCTCAGGATTCCCGCGTGCGATCCGAGACACCTTGCCAAATCATGCTGTGGAAAACAGCAGGTGGAGGATGACAGTTGTGGTTTCTTGGTGGCCCGGGCAGGAGTCCTGATGCAGAGCCCCTAGCAGACAGTTGTGGTTTCTTGGTGGCCCGGGCAGGAGTCCAACCTGCGACCTTCGCGTTAGGAGTGCGCCGCTCTATGC
>FSXA01000022.1_pt1 | contig 10963 bp, 4 predicted proteins | sample 1638081 | NCBI WGS metagenome assembly FSXA01 (sample SAMEA3914788, study PRJEB12502) | metagenome | biome: forest; material: soil | place: Canada | collected 2011-07-03 | depth 0.1 m
GCCGGCTGCCCGCAGAGGTTCGTTGCAGCGAGCTGCGGACCACCGCTGGGTGTCACGATCACGTCGAAGTCGGTGAAAAGTGCCGTCATCTTTTCCATCGCCAGCGTCCGCGCGCGGGCTGCGTTGATGTAGTCCACGGCGGAGTAGAACCGCGCCACGCGAAACGTATTCGGCCAATCTCCCGGAGCCTGCCCGTTGAGCAACGCATCTCGTCCAGACCGTGTCAGGTCATCAAATGCCGCCGCCGCTTCGGCTTCGAGCATCGGCACGACTGCGCCGAACGGAAACTTCGGCATCTCCACCGCTGTTAGCGCAATCCCCATGCCACGCAGTGTTTCGAGAGCCCGCGTGTTGAACTGCGCGTCATAAACCTGCCGCTCAAAAGACGCCTTGTTGCCGCTCACGCGTGCGTTGTAATCCTCGAGTTCCTTGCCGCTGAGCTTCTCGGTCGGAGGCTTTAAAGGCTCGAACACCGGCGCATCGAACGCGGACTTCAGATAACCGACGCGCAGCTTTCGCACGTCGACCGTAAAGTCCGGATTGAAAGCGGCGTCCTGCACGCTTCGATCGTGGCCATCGGGTCCGTAGATCGTATGCAGCACAATCGCGCAATCTTCCACGGAGCGTGTGATTGCGCCGATCTTATCCATCGACCACGAAAGCGCCATCGCTCCGGTGCGTGGCACCAGCCCAAAGCTGGGCCGCAGGCCACTCGTGCCGCAGCGCGTGCTTGGGCTGGAGATGGACCCCAGGGTTTCCGTGCCGATTGCAAACCCCACGCAGCCCGCAGACACCGCGCTGGCGCTGCCTGCAGAGCTTCCACTCGATCCCTGCCGTGGGTTCCACGGATTGCGTGTGCGTCCGCCATGCGCGTCGTTGCCCCAAAGATCGCCCTGCGCGAGCGCGCCCATGGTCAGCTTCGCCACCAGCACTGCGCCTGCCGCATCGAGCCGCTGCACTACGGTTGCGTCTGTATCGAAGCTCTGATGCTCGAAGCCGCCTGCACCCCATGTTGTGGGATAGCCTGCGACAGCCAGCAGATCTTTGGCTCCCCACGGCACTCCATGCAGCGGGCCTTTGTATCGACCTGCAGCAATCTCCGCGTCAGCGGCCGCAGCCTGCTTCAGTGCGCGTTCTTCCGTGAGCGTGATGACGAAGTGCAGCTTCGGATCGTAGCGTTTCAGCCGCGCGAGATACATCCTCGTCAACTCCAGCGAAGTCACCTTGCGCGTGCGCAGCAGCTCGGCAAGTTCACGCACAGTGCTGAATGCAACCTGATCTTCGTTGGAGACGGAAACACTCGCAATGTTCGGCGACGCACCCAGCTTCAATGGCTTGCGAGTCGTGTCGAGCTTCGCACCCGCTGGCACCGGATCGAACACCATCGACGGCGCGACTGAGTTCTGCAAAGCCAGCTTCCGTATTTCGACAACGTCATCACGCTGCCCGGTAAGGCCTTCAATCATCACCTTGCGCTGCTCTTCCGTGAAGCGGACGCCCGCAATGATGGCCGCCTGCTCGATGATTTCGATGGTAATCTTCGGCAGCGATGGTGCTGTGGCATCGGGAGAGCTTTGCGCGTTTGCGCTTTGTGTCGCAAGAGCCAGCAGAACGCCGGGCAACATTGTGCTGCCGAGCCCGGCCGCGGCTGAAACGGTGAGGAAGCGTCGGCGTGAGGTGTCGAGGCGAGGATCGTGCGCGTCAGGTGTCATGCAGAAATTATTGCATCGACAAGACTGAGCCTCAGCCCTGCACCTGTTGAACGATGCCCTTGGCGCGCAGGCCGGTTTCGGCCCTGGAGAAATAATCCTCGACCGCTCCCTGCGTTTTGATCCACGCAACATAGCGCGCGATGCCTTGCTCGATGGTGGTCTGCGGCTCGTAGCCGATGGTGCGAATGCGGCTGATGTCGGAGATCAGCGAGCGAATTTCGCCGGGTCGAAACTCACCCCGTGCCAGCGGCTCGATGTTGATGCCGAGCTGCGCCGCGATGATTCCCGCAAGGTCGCGCACACTGGTGGCACGGCCGCTGCCCACGTTTACCGGCAGACCATCAAGCTTCGATGTCGTCGCAACCATCAAGTTGGCGCGCGCGATGTCTTCGACAAAGCACAGGTCACGAGTCTGTCCACCGTCTTCGTACATCACCGGTGGTTGTCCGTTGAGCAGCCGCGTGCAGAAGATCGCGATGACGCCGGTGTACGGATTGAACAGCGATTGCCTCGGGCCATACGTGCACGAATAGCGCAGTGCGACGGTAGGAATACCGGTCTGCTTGCCCCACAACAACACGAGCCGCTCCTGGTCGACCTTGGTCAGTGCATACACCGTTTCGCCACCGCCCGGTGTGGCTTCTGGCGTCGGGATGGACGTCGTCACCTTTCCGCAGAGAGGGCAGTGGACGTTGAAGTTTCCGGCACGGAGTCGTTCCGCCGGACGTAGCAGCGGAACTACGTGCCCATGCTCCGGACAATCGGCAGCGCCTTCGCTGTAGACAGCTTGCGAGCTCGCCACGACAACCTTCTGGATGGGCAGCGCGTGGTCGCGGATGATCTCCAGCATCTGCGCTGTGCCGAAGCTGTTGACGAGAACATACTTCGCCATCTCCGGCATGTATCCGCCGTAGGCCGCTTCATGGAACACGACATCGATGTCGGTCAGCGCGGACTTCATCGTGTCGTAGTCCTGCACCTCACCCAGCAGGAATTCGGCGTTCGGGTTCACCCACTCAGGCTTGCCGAATTTATGGGTGTTCGGTTCAAGATTGTCGAGAATGCGGACGGTCCAGCCTTCGCTGATGAGAAGGTCAACGATGTGCGATCCAATAAGTCCCGCGCCTCCGGTAACGAGCGCGCGCTTTTGATGAGGAGCCATGAGCGCTATGCTATCGAACTTCTATCGGCTAAGAGGATGGAAGGGGTTGTTCTCAGAAAATTTCTCCGCATCGCTTCCTGGTACGAAATCCCTTCTTCTTTACAAAATACTTATGGTTCGCGAACTAGCATTGGTTTAGTAGCAAGAAGGGAGGCATTTTCGAATGCCTAATGTACATGGAATCGAGTTCAACGCCAACCAGGCTGAACTCGTAAAAGACTTGATTCGCGAACTACTGAAAGACGGAAGCTGTGATGTCTACGCGCTTCACAACATGAAACCCAGCGGAGAACTGCGAATGGCAACGACTCCGCCAAGCTCCACTCCAAGAAAGGTCGGTGGAGTCTTCTTTCGCGTACGCCCCGACGTGCGTGAAGCGATCATCATTCGGCCGATGAATGCGAAAGCCGGCGAGAAATACATCCCGGTCTCCAAGATCACTCAAGCCGCAACGCTTGAAATCGTCCGAACCTGGCGCAAGCAAACCGGTTCACTTCCACCCCGTCCGGTTGTTGACTCCGCCGCATCGCCGCTCGTCATATCGGCCGGCAAGAAAAAGAATCACCCCGTTCGGTAAAGCGCACTCCCCGGCCCTGAGCGCCTCAATCGCAATACCTCGCGCTCAGGGCCATCGAATCACCAGTACCCGTGCCCCGCCACCTTAGCCAGACGGCAATATCATTCGCAAGCAAGCGCAGATAGCCTTCGGCCGTCATTACGGCTTCCTCGTCTTCCGTTTCAGCAATCACGGCAATGACATATAGCTCTGAGCTATGTTTTGATTTCCCAACAAGTTGTCATTTTGACCTCCCCATAAATTGTCATCCTGAACGGAGTCGAAGGACCCGCCACGCTGCTGGTTCCCGCAAACCGTTGGCCATTTCAGGCAAGAAATCGGACTGTCCAGACCGGCCATATGTGGATACACCGTAGGGTGGAGATGACGATTGGCGTCGACCTTGGTGATGTCCATTCCGGCTCTGGAAACTGCAAGGTTCCTGGATGCTTATGGCTCACGAAGTACAAGGGCACCGGCGTCTATGCTGCCGTGCGGGACGCCAAAGGCAAACCCGATCGCAGCATGAACGTTACGGACTTGACCGGCGGAATTCGCCGGGTTGAGTGTCAGTGCAGATGCTGCGTCTGTCGGACAACGTCTGCCCACAATGGAGCACGCGCGGCGCGTTGTTGGATCGCGGAATGAGCAGCAGATAGCTCCTGGCGATCGAAATATGTGGCATTTGGAGATGTCATGGAATTGTAATTTTTTGCTCTCCGGCCTACTTATCTGTCAGACAGCCTTCCCAACTGTAGTTCGCTATCGCTATATTGTGCGGCGGCACGAAATACATACATTTTGGAATTTCTACCTTTGGGAAAGATTCCGGGGAGTGTGTGCGCCAAGTAATTCCATCTCAGGTAAAGAAGCCCGCCCCCCATGGCTATTCGCTGTTCGCTGTTCGCCGTTTCGGTCCGATCGTCTCTCAAACTCGCCGCAAGTTCTATACGCCGGCGTTCGAAGATCGCGGGAAAAATTGGGTGGTTCGCCGCAGCGGTTGTGCTGGCCGGCTCGGGTGTTGTGTCCGCACAGACTCCTGTGTTGCTTCCAAACACCATCAGCTCGGTCGTGGGCAATACGCCGGTCGTGTCGACTGCAAGTGCGGCCTGCCCAACCAATGCGCAGTTCACGGCAACGGACGCAACGGGAAACGGTTGCCCGGCGGTGAATGCGACGATCCCGTCCGTGGTGACGGGCGTTGCGGTGGACCCGGACGGCAATATTTACCTATCGGCCAACTCGACCAATCCTCAGATTATTCGGAAGGTTGACGCGCGTACCGGCATCATCAGCGCGTATGCCGGAGCGTATGCCAGCCAATGCGTCGGCAGCGGCGGAGCGAAGATTTACGGCACCGTGGCCGTTCAGAACGACAAAGTCGGCGATGGTTGCCCTGTGACGTACACCTCCGGATTCAATGGGCCGGTTTCGCTGGGCACGGACGCGTATGGCAACCTGCTGATCGGAACGACCGGTGACAATTCGCTGCAAATGGTTTGCAATGCGGTGTCGCCGCTCTGCACGAGTGCGATGGCTGGCGAAAACATCATGATCGGCGCGATCGAATGCACGGTGGCCGGCGGGACGACATCCTTCGCGTCCGCTGTAGCCGGCGCGACGTCTGGAAGCGCCGGTGATGGTACGGTCGCAGCAGCGCTCGGCGTTGCTGCATGCAGCGGCACCGCTAGTCCCGCAGTCGCTGGTGTAGGCGGCCGCGTTTATGCGCCGACGGGCGACAAGTGGGACAACATTTACTTTATGGACGGCACGAATGGCCGTATCCGCGTGGTTGCCGGTGCGGCTTCGATCACGGTCAATGGTATTTCGCTCGCCAATCCTCTGTATGCAGCACTCAAGACAACGACCGGCATTACCGGCCTGAACTACAGCAGCCCGACGCAGGGATTTGTGTATCCCATTGCTGGCGGAGCTGTGGGTGGTACGGTCTGCTCCGGTAACACGGATGCGGGCGGCGACGGGTGCCCCTTCTACCAGACGCTGGTCAACACCGGGAGCACGGGAGCAGTGGTGCAGGGGACTGCCGTCGATCATGATGGCGACTTTATCTTTGACGATGGCCTGGGCCGGCTCCGCGTCATTTATATGGGCGGCACGACCATCAGGAGTGCGCTTGCAGCGAATGGTATTGCCAGCCCTCAGATTGGTTTCTCGTATGTGCTGGTTGGCGGCGGAACGGCGATCAATTTCAACTCGGCTAATCCCGGCATCGTTCTGGGCACGAGCGCCGGACTGCAAAGTGGTGCAGTCCAGACACTGGCAATCGACCCCGCTGGAAACGTCCTGATCGGCGACCAGGAGCAAATTCTCTTCTACGACATTGCTACCGGCTACGTTCGCCGTATTACTACTGCTAACGGCGCGACAAGCTGCAATGCGTCCGCACTTGGTGACGGCTGCCCAGTCAACCAGTTCCTGTTCGGTGGGAACGGCAAGACGCTGCCGATCGCCGAGGATAGTCTCGGCAATCTCTACATGCTGGACATCACGAACGTGCGAGTACGCCGTTTGTCCGCGCAAACGCTGCCTTCGACGACGGTCACCAGCACGGGCAATACCGCGACGCTCAGTACTTCGCTGATGGTCCATGCGCCGGTGGCGGGATCGACTGTGGCGATCACGGCCCCATCCGGAAGTGACTTCACAGTTGGCACCGCGACCTGCACAACCAATACCTCGAGCGACGGATCGGTGGATTGCACTGCCCCTATTACGTATTCCCCGACGCTGCTGGCGCTGCGTGCGGAACCTGTCTCGATCGCGACGACTGCGAACTCCGCGACTACTACGCAGAACATCTCTTTGAATGCCATTTCTACCGGTTCGGCGCTGGTGTTCGATACGGCCGGCACGCCTGCGACCTCCGTCCTTGGAGCTGCTACCACCGGCAACACAGCAGTTGTTCTGGATGGCGCCGGTAACGAGTACGTGAGTGGAACGCAGGGCATCAGCAAGGTGAGCGGTTCGACTGTGACGAACGTCTCGGCTACCCCGGCGGCTTATCTTGCGGTGGATACGGCAGGCAGTGTGTATGCTGCCGCTGCCGGTTCGACCGCCATCACCAAGTACGTGTTCTCAGCGGCAACGGGGACGTACTCACCGCTCACGATCTCGATTCCATCGATCAACATCTGCACGACAACGACAACCTCGATCAGTTGCGCGCTGACGCAGGCAAACAGTGGCCCGATGGCTGTCGATCCGAATGGCTTGATCTATATCGCGGACGTGACGAACAAGTACGTGGAGAAGTTCTCGCCGGCCACGGGCGTTGGAGCGCAACTGAACCAGGTTCCTCTCACGTCTCCGACGGCGATGGGGATGGACAGCTACGGAAACCTGCTGGTGGTCGATGGCATTACGGTGTTCAAGATTCCGGCTGGCGGAGTCCCCGTGACGACTACGTCTCCGACTGCGAATCCTGTTGTGACATTCTCGCCGGTGCTCTCAAATCCCACCAGCGTTACCGCCGACCAGGGTGAGAATATCTACGTCGCCGATGGCGGCAGCATCAAAGTGCAGTCCCTTAGCGGTGGGCAGTACACGATTCCTGGTGTGTCCGGATCTGCTGTTGCAATCGATGGCGCGGGCAACCTGTATACCACTGCCTCAACGGTGGCTGGAATCACTGAAGTCCTGCGCAGCAGCGGGACATTCAACTTCGGCAGCAGCATCGTCGCGACGAATGTAGGCGTCTTTTCGAACACCGGCGCAACCGCGCCGACCGGCTTCGGACAGACGGACACGGGCGGCAACTTTACCGCCGCTGTCCCCACCACGCTGCTGGCAAGCGCTGCGCCGACCTGCAATCTCACTTCGACTGTGCTGCTCGGCGGGAGCATTTGCAATGTGTCGTTTTCGTTTACGCCGACGGCGAACGGGAACGGTCCGATTCAGGATGCGATTACGCTGCTGCCTGCGACCGACACGCTCGGTTCACTGGTGTTGAACGGGACCAAAACCGGCACCAATGCCGCAACCACGACATCCATCACAGGCAGCAACACCGGGCTGCTCTTCACCACTGGCACCGAGACAACCTTCACTGTGACCGTCTCGGAAAACCCCGCGGCGGTGCCTTCGGGTAGTGTCGCTGTGAGCATCGATGGCAATGCGGCGGTCAACTACCCGCTTACGGGCGCGACCGCCTCGTCCGCAACGGCCAGCGTGACTGTCGCCGGCCTGGCCGCGGGCGCGCATAGCATCGTTGCGACTTACGGCAACTCCCCGGGCATCGTCGGCTCTACCTCTGCCGCCACCAGCTTCTCCATTGGACAGGCCACCAGCGCGGTTAGCTGGACTCCGGGCGCAACGACTCAGCAATACAGCGCCGCCATCGGCACAGCGGTGCTCAACGCCACTGCCACGTCGCCCGCGATGCCGGGGAACATTGCCGGGGCCTTCATCTATACCGCGACTCCGAGCGGCGGCACGGCGGTTCCGATTCACTCGGCCAGCTACCTGCCCATTGGCACCTACTCGCTGGGCGTCACATTCGTTCCCAACGATGCTGTGGACTATGCACAGTCCACGGCCGCCGTCGGCACATACACCGTGACCAAGGCCACAACTACTGCTCCTGTTGGCACTACGCAGATGCTGGTCGCCGCCGATGGCACCGGAAACTTCTCTACGGTCCAGTCTGCGGTAGACGCCTTGCCGTCGGGCGGTTCGATCTACATCAAGCCCGGAACCTATAACGCCTTCGTCACTGTCGTTCAACCCAATATCGCATTGCGCGGCCTGGGCGGCGATCCCACCAAGGTCATCCTTACGCACGAGGCCGGCTCTTTTGGATCGAACTATCCCTACATCGGCGAGTTCCAGGCCACCAACAGCAACGGCTCGCAGATGCAGAGTGGAAGCACTGTCTTCACCGGCGATGAAGGCTCCGCGACGATCGTTGTCGCCAAGGGCATCAACGCCAAACTGAGTGCAACGCAGCAGACGCCCAACGGCTTCTACGCTGAAAACCTGAGCCTCATCAATACCTACGACACCGATACGACGACGACCACCACCACCTACGCTTCTACGAGCGGTGGGGCCTGCGCCCTTGGCCAGGCCACTGCGATGACGTACGCCAATCTTTACAACTCCGGCCAGCTCTGCGCTTCGCAGGCGCTGGTCATCTGGACCAACTCCGATCTCTCGATCATGAATAACATCTATGCCACCAGCCTGCAGGACACGGTCTACACTGCCAGTCCCGGCTCTGGCTCGAGCGGCTTCGTTCCAAGCCGGCAGTACTGGTTCCGCGGCAAAATCTCCGGCGATGTCGATTACATCTTCGGCGATGCTGCCGCCGTATTCGATTCCACCAGCATCTACACCGAGTTCCACGGCGCCACCGCGACCGGCACGGAGACCATCGAAGCGCAAAACAAGATGACGGAGACAGGCTCTTCCGGCGATTACCTGAGCGGCTACATCATGAACAACGATGTATTCACCTCGCAGGCTCCGGGAATGACCAATCTCTTCCTGGGACGGCCTTACGGCACATACTCCACCTGGATCATGTTGAACTCGTACATCGACCAGACGAACCCCACCGGATACACCACTGGCCTTGGGCCGTCGCTTACCAGCGCGACTTATGGCGAGTACAACAACTCAACCTACACCGATCCCGCGACCGGGAGTGCCGATCTCAACGGCAATCTCTATCTGGGGGCGGGCGGCAACTCGGGGTCGGGAGTCATCGGCCCGCGCGAAACCAGTTCGACGAACCCAGGCACGACGCTGGCGAACAACAACCCGCCGGTCACCATGACCCAGGCGCAGGCGCAGGGCTACTTCCCCACAAACTTCCTCAGCCAGACGGTCGCTTCGGCGATCTCCGCCACGACGAACTGGAACCCCACTGCGGCTCTTGCTTCGGCTGTGAACACGTTCATCCCGACAGGCACGACGGCAACCGTCGCGGGCGGGTCGAGCGTGACGATCCTGATGCGTCCGCAGACCCCGGGTCTGGGCGCCATCACGAACGGCGTCTACACAATTCCGACGGGGACCTACACGCTCACCGATAGCATCAGCGGCGGCGCGGCGACGACCATCGCTTCCGGCTCGCTCGATGCTTCGGGTGAGGCGTACTTCACTTCCACCAGCCTCACGCCGGGCACCCACAATCTTTCGTGGACGTACAGCGGCGACGCCAACTTCTCCGGTTCCACGACCGCATCGGCTTATGTGCTGACCGTCACTGGGACCAGCGTGGTTGCCACCGCCACAACAACGAAGCTATCCGCCTCTGCTACCACAGCCGTCAGCGGCACCAGCATCACCTTGACTGCGACTATCACCCCAACCGTGAGCAGCGCCGCAACTCCTACCGGCACCGTCACCTTCATGGACGGCGCCACCACTCTCGGCACCGGAACCGTCGCTTCCGGCGTGGCCACTTACACCACCAGCACTCTCGCCGTCGGATCGAACAGCATCACCGCTGTCTATGGCGGAGACACCAACTTCTCTCCCTCGACCTCCACCGCGCTCTCCATTACCATCACCGCCCCAGTGCAGAGCAGCTTCACCCTTGGTCTTTTGCCCGCTAGCGGCAACGTGATCAGCGGGGCCACAGCTACCTCCACGATCACCATCACCCCATCCGGAGGATTTAGCCAGCAGGTCAGCTTCTCCTGCTCCGGTCTTCCTCAAAATGCCTCATGCAGCTTCAGTCCGGCGACCGTAACTCCGAGTGGGACCGGCACAGCGATGTCCACATTGACGATACAGACAGGTGTGGCTTCGGCTGCTCTACATCAGCCTGCGTTGCCCGGCCACGGCTCCGGTGGAACGACGATGCTGGCGTTCTTAGGTGGAGGAGTATTTCTGGGTTGGACGCTGCTACGGCGCCGGAAGAGCAAGAGTCTCCGGTACGTGCAACTCGGCTTGGCGCTTATGATTCTGGCGGCTTCCGCTGTGGTCGGGTGTGGAGGAAGTGCGAAGCCTACAACAACACCAACAGGAACGTATCAGGTCACGATTACTGGTACAGCTGGTTCAGCAACACAATCGGCGACTTATAGTCTGACGGTGATGCAGTGACCGATGGGACGCGGACGCGAGCCGACACCATGCTAATTAGCCCATTTTCTCAATATCGACGGGGACCTTGACAGATATCTTTTCTCACGCGTAGCTTTCGGTCTGACTGCATGCATTTGCAGTCTGACCACATTTATCGAAGGCTTTGGTCACAGAAGAAGTAACAGTAGCCGTGGATTACGGTGGCAGGCGTTCCCAGGTAGACGATCCCAGGTAATTGTCCGAGCAGCGTTTTTCCTGAGAGGAACACAATGAACTACAAATCTATATTGATGGCCAGCATGCTGGCCGTGGGATGCACGCTGGCTGGGCTGGGGTGCTCTGCTCCCTCGAAAACCGTAGCCACGCAGACGCCGACGCAGCCGACGCCTACCCCGACTCCGACTCCGACACCAACGCCAACTCCAACGCCAACGCCAACGCCAACGCCAACGCCAACACCGACACCGACACCGACAC